>ERZ838516.4949-NODE-4949-length-9716-cov-2.462685_pt1 | contig 9716 bp, 6 predicted proteins | sample MGYA00519910_ERZ838516 | MGnify/ENA primary metagenome ERZ838516 (study PRJEB31850, sample SAMEA3708837) | human gut metagenome | biome: human gut; feature: human-associated habitat; material: faeces | place: China | collected 2014 ... | reverse complement strand
GCCTTTCCGCCTTGCGCCGGACACTCTTGCGGCGCCCGTGCCCGGTCCGCAGCATTTCCTCATGAATCATCCTGAGAAGCGAGAGCCCGTCCAGGTTCAGCGCCATCGCTATAAGAAGCAAGGCGTTGAGGGTGGCGTTTTGTCGACGGCCCTCAAGCTGGGCAATGTGAATACGAGAGAGACCAGCGAAATCAGCAAGTTTTTGTTGCGATAGCCTGGCCTCCCTTCGGACGCGCCGGAGCACGGTAGCGATAGCGCTTTTCAATCCCGGTAGATCTTCCATGCCGGGAGATCTAGCCCAGACTTGACAAAAAGATGTATTCTAAAACATACAAAAATGAGACTCCAACCAGGTTATCAGGGCGTTGGTCCGCTCCTGCGCACTAAGAGGCATCCCAAATGGACTCCAGTTCCTTTGACGAAATTTTCCGCAGGTTTCAGAGCGTAACCGGTACGAGCACGCAACAGGAATTGGCGGACGTGCTTGGTATCAAGCAATCGACCATTTCCGAATCCAAAAAGCGCGGCACAGTGCCTCCAGGCTGGTTTTTGGTTCTGTTTGAAATGCGCGGGGTGAACCCGGACTGGCTCAAGCAGGGCAAGGGCCCCATCTATCTCCGCACTGAAGACGGGCGCTATATGGAGCCGGAACCCGCCGCTACGCCGCTTGGACGGGGCGTTTCCCTGCCTTATTACGATTCCGATCGCGTGCAGGACGGCGTATGGGAGCCTTCCGGGACGATCATGCTCCCCGAGCCGTATGCCGGGAAGGAACTCCGCATCCTCCGAATAACGGGCGACAGTTTTTCGCCCACCGTGCGCCAGGGGGCTTTCGTGGGCGTCGACACGTCCTGCGTCCGGCCTTCCAGCGGCAGCATCTTCGCGGTGTCCGTGCCTTTTGAAGGCGTCGTCATCAAGCGGGTGTTTTGTGACAGTGACACGCTCTTGCTCCGTACGGACAATCCGCTCCACCCTTCGATGTCCATTCCGCTTGCTGAAGCAGGACGGCTCATCGGCAGGGTCGCTTGGGTTTTTCAAGCGATCTGAGCCGGCAGAGGCCGGCCCTCATCCCTTGCTCCTCACGGAACAGGGGCGGATTTTTGGGTGCGCGGCTCGGCCTGTCCGCGCATTCCGGCGTAACGTGCGCCGCACGCACGGCCAAGATACACGGCAAGCCTCCAGAGAGGCGGTTTCCCGTCACGGGCCAGCCTCTTATTGCCCAGAAGGATACACGCCGCACTCCCCTTGGTGGGGGGCGGAAGCCTGTAGGGCCCGGAAGGCCCCCTCATATTTTGATGGCAACGCAAGAGCCTCATCGGCTCCCGGAGACACTCCTTTCGCCTTCGGTTTTATGGGTAAGGCGCAGGGAAAAGGCGTTTTCCCAAAAACGGAAGGCTGTTTTCGAGGATGGGACGGAATCTGGTTCCATTGTTGTGAAATACGGGCTGATCATATGGTGTTTCCGTTAAAAGGGCGAGAGGCTGGTTATGCATCATATTGCATGTTTTTGTGGTTGATTCGGGACATCTCTCAGTGACAGCCCCTTGCGAATCCCCTATACTCTCGGATTACGGAACCGTTTCGGAGCATGTCTCACAGGAGAGCGTTGTCGTCATGAACATCGGATCATACACTTTTCAGGAATTTAAGCGGCTTGCGGAAAACTTTCACGGCTATGCGGCACCGGGCCTGCTTATCGGCGGCTACATGGTGGAAATGGCGAAGGCCCGTATCCCCGAGGGGACGTTGTTCGAGGCCGTGGTGGAGACGCGCAAGTGCCTGCCTGATGCCGTACAGTTGCTGACGCTGTGCAGCGCGGGGAACAACTGGATGAAGGTGCACAACCTTGGCCGGTATGCGGTGTCGTTGTTCGACAAGCACACGGGCGAGGGCGTGCGTGTGAGCGTGGACCCCGCCAAGCTGGACGCTTTCCCGGAAATCCGGGGCTGGTTCCTCAAGGAAAAGCCCAAAAAGGATCAGGATGAGGTCCGGCTGCTCAGTGAAATCGAAGAAGCCGGGGACGGCATCTGCAAGGCGGAGCCCGTGACCATGAAGCGCCGCTTCCTCGGGCACACGCATATGAGCGCCATCGGGCTGTGCCCCATGTGCGGCGAAGCGTACCCCAAAGAGGACGGGCCGGTCTGCCGCGGCTGTCAGGGGGAGGCTCCCTATGTCACGGCCAGCCGGGTACTGAAGGCGCCGCCGACGCGGGTTGTGCCTGTTGAGGAGGCGGTGGGCAAAACAGCGGCCCATGACATGACCCGCATTGAGCCGGGCGCGTTCAAGGGGCCGGAATTCAAGGCCGGGCAGCGTATTTCCGTAGGCGACATCTGCCGTCTCCAGCAGATGGGGCGTTTCCATGTCGCTGTGGTCGAGGATGCGCCCGACGCCGGGGATCTCGTGCACGAGAACGACGTCGCGGAAGCCTTCGCCCGCCGTATGGCCGGTCCCGGCGTGACCTACAAGCTGCCCCCGCATGAAGGCAAGATCGATTTTATCGCGGAGCGCGAAGGTTTGTTCAGCGTGGATGCGGAGCGGATGTTCCGTTTCAACATGCTGCCGGAGATCATGGTGGCCTCGCGGCAGGACGCCACGGTGGTGGGCGAGGGTGCGCGCCTTGCCGGGACACGCGCCATTCCGCTGTATATTTCCCGCAGCCGTCTCGGAGAGGCGCTTTCCGCGCTTGGGGAAAAGCCGCTTTTCGAAGTCTTGCCCCTGCGCAAGGCCAAAGTGGGCATCCTTGTTACCGGGACGGAAGTTTTTCAGGGCATCATTGAGGACAAATTCATCCCGGTCATCACGGCCAAGGCGCATCAGTTCCACTGTGAGGTGGTGCGCTCGGTCATTGCCCCGGACGATGTGAAGCGCATCGCCGAAGCGGTCCGGGAAATCCAGGAGGCCGGGGCCGATCTGCTCGTGACCACGGGCGGCCTGTCGGTCGATCCCGATGACATGACCCGCCGCGCCCTGCTCGAAGCCGGGTTGACCGACGTGCTGCACGGAGTCCCGGTATTGCCGGGGACCATGAGCCTCATGGGCCGCATTCCCGGCGATCTTGCCCACCCGGAAGGGATGCAGGTGCTCGGCGTTCCCGCGTGTGCCCTGTACTACAAGACGACATTCCTTGATCTGGTGCTTCCCCGCCTGCTTGCCGGGCGTGAACTCACCCGCGCCGAACTCGCCCGCATCGGTGAAGGCGGGTATTGCCTCGGCTGCAAGATCTGCACATACCCCAAGTGTTCTTTTGGCAAATAGCGTAACCAGAAGGCATGGTGAGGACATAATCCGAATGTTCCGTCAAAGAAGGTGGGGAGACCTCTTTGGCGGAGAATGGACTGTCATGTGACGTTTCAATGAGAAGGTAGCGCTACACCCCTCTGACGGAAACCAGGGCTTTTCTCTGGAATCCGCACGGCGTTGCGGAACGCTGAACCGGAATCCGGTGCGTATGGGCATTTTTCAACGCTGCATTTCTCGAAGGCCAAAAAAGAAGTCCGGTGATGCTTTTCACCGGACTTCTTTTTTGGCCGCTGTCGGTATTTTTCATGTTGATGGTTGGTATAAGAGTAAAACGGAAGCAGGGGAGGGCATCAAGAAAACGCTAGTCCGCTTCTTTATTCCATCCCTCTATCATCATACTAAATTTTTTTGCTTTTTCGTACAAATGAGGGTTTATGACCGTGGTTTTGCCGTCTTTCGCTTCCATCATGACGGACCAGATGCATTGATCCTGGCTGAAAGAAAGCGTGAAGGTTCCGGCAGCCTTTTCCGAAGCCTCTTTCAACGCATGGATGGAAGAGTCAAGCAGCGCGTCCGCGCAAAGAAACTTGCCGGAAGGGGCGCAGATCGAAAAATAAAGGCTCATAGTGCAAGTCCTTTTTCAAAAATGTGTCAAACGGAAGAGATACAACCAATCAAGACACCGTATCGACAGTACCTAAAAAGAGCCCGGAACACTACTGTAGATTGCCTGTCCGTCGCCAGTGCCGCAATGTTGGCCCAACAGGATGGAGCCCCGTCCGAGATTTGGCCAAAGGGCTTCCCGCCCGTAATGCTTTTTGAGGATGGCTTTTCCCTGGCAGCCGGATGCCCAAGGAAACGCTTTGGATGTAAGGAAACGGTCTCCCGGCTTGAACCGGAACTGCCCCCCAAGCGTCCGTTTTCCGCCTTTATATGAAGTCGGAAGGAATGATCCCGTATTTTTTCAGCTTGAGATAGATGGTCGAGCGTTTGAGGCGGAGCAGGGATTCCGCGCCGTCAGGGCCGCAGACCTTGCCGCCCGTCCGCTCAAGGACATAGCGCAGATAGCGCTCCTCAAGTTCCGGGATCGTGGGAAAATCCGGGATGATGAAGGCCCCCGCCTCCGATCCGGATGCGGCTGATCGGCTGGGTGACACCAGTTCGAGCAAGGGCGCGTTCAGGATGACCGCCCGCTCGATCACGTTCTTGAGCTCCCTGATGTTTCCGGGCCAATCGTAACTGCGGAGGACGGCGGTTTCCTCCTGATTCAAGGCGAACGGGAGCTGATTGTAGCGGCGGCAGAAATGCTCCATGAAGTTCTGCACGAGGGGGATGATGTCCTGCCTGCGTTCGCGCAGCGGCGGCAGCATGAGCGGGACGACCGAGATGCGGTAGAGCAGGTCCTCACGGAAACGGCCTTCCTGCACTTCCTGCCACAGGTTTTTGTTCGTGGCGGTGATGAGCCGGAAGGAAGAATAGATTTCCCGCGTGCCGCCGACCCGGATAAACCGCTGCTCCTGAAGGACGCGGAGGAGTTTCGTCTGGATCGCCGGAGGGATGTCTCCCACTTCGTCGATGAAGAGCGTCCCCTCGTCGGCCATTTCGAAGAAGCCGAGCTTTTGCTTGATGGCTCCGGTGAACGCGCCGCGCTCATGGCCGAAGAACTCGCTCTCGAAAAGGTGTTCCGGGGTGCTCGCGGGGTGAACGGCGATGAAAGGCCCACTCCGGCGGCTCATGAGGTGGATCTGCCGGGCCATGACCTCCTTCCCGACGCCGGTTTCCCCCAGAATGAGCACGGGCGCGTCCGTCACGCTCACGTGCCTGACCTGTTCGAGCAGCTCCCCGAGGCCGGTTCCGAACAAGGGGGCAATGTTTCTGTCCTCTTGGAGCACGACGGACTGGAAGCGTTCCTTCTGGTGCCGCGATTCCTCGTCGCGCACTTTTTTGAGGCGCAGGGCGGAGCGTACTTCCGAGGCGAACAAATAGGAGAGGGTATGGAGTTCGGGCTGATGGAGGTGGGCGAATGGGCCGTCGGTAAAAGTGCTGTCCAGGTAGAGCAGCCAAAGGCCGGATTCGCCGATGTCGAGAGGCAAACAAAGCCCTTGCTCGCCGCGCCCCGGAGCGGCAGGGCGGTCGGAAAAGCCGTCGAGCCATTCGAGGCACGGGCGCATCTGCTCGCTTTTCAGTTCCATGTCGGTCAGGTTGACGGCCGCGACGCAGGCAAGCCGATTGTCCTCGTCCCGCCGGAACAGCGCTCCGCGTTCCGACTTCAATTCCTTCTGGGCTATGGCGACCAAACGGTGCAGGGCGCTGGTCAGGCATGTTTCATTGGAGAAAGCGTTGAGCGCGCGGTGGCAGCGTTCCACGCAGGAGTCCTGCGGGCAGTCGTAATGCCCGTCGCCGAGGGCGGGGAGCCTGTTTCCCTGGGAATGGCGGGTTAAAAGAAGGACCATCTGCTGGTAGGAAACGCTCCGGTCGACGCGGAACCCGGCGCAGGCTTCCGCCTGATCCCGCAGGGCCGCCGCCGAGGCCGTTCGAGGACGTTCGCCAGTTCATTGGCGCTGAGGGCTTCTTCGCGGCGATCGCCCGTTCCGGAGATGCAGTCCAGGCTCTCGCGCAGCAGCGTCTGCTCACGCTTCGGATCTCCGCCGCGATCCCGTAGCCGGAGGGCTTCAATACGCAGCGCAGCCCCTCTGAGCTGGCGGTTGGTGCCTTCCTTGAGCTTTTTTACGATAAGAGCGAGCGGGTACCGCGAGATTGGCGGAAACCCGGCCTGTTCCAGCGCATAGAGCATGTCGAGGTTGAGGGGGTCTTCGAAGGGGACGTGCGGCGCGTTGGGAGAAACGCCCCTCGCGGCCTGCCCGGTGAGCAGGGCATGGGCGGACCGGAGGCGCCCGTTCAGATAATGGTAGAGCGCGATGCCCCGGACGGTGCTGACGGCGGTCTTGTTGTACTGCCGTGCGTCGAATGCCATGAACAGGCAGTCCAGATTGAGGAGGGCGGCGTCCATGTCCCCAACGCGGAGCATGGCGAAGGCCAGATGCAGCATCCAGAACATGGAGAGCATACGGTCCCCGGCAAGGGCTGCCGTGCGCCGGGACGATTCGTTGATGCCGAGCGAGAGGTGGTATTGCCGCAGGTAGAACGCGGACTGGCTGGCGCAGGATGCAAGCAGCATGGCGAAGCGCCGGTATTTCCAGCCGTAGACTTCCAGTTTTTGTTCATAATATTTCAGGACATGCGGGTACTCACCGCGCACGTAATGCAGGATGCCCCGGAACAGCGGCAGGCAGTCCTGCATTTCCTTGTCCCCGAGATCCGGGAGTTCCCCAAGCCGCTCCACGTACCGGGAAATGTCCTGCGGCAGCGGCTCGTCGGAAAACACCTTGAGGTAGCACCCGAAAATCGCCACCAGCGTCCTGAAGCGCTCATTTCCGGACTGTTGCGTCAGGGCGTAGGCGATGGGCGTCAGCTTGACCGCCATCTGCATCTGGCTGTTGAGGAACAGGCACTGGCTCTGCACGATGAGGACCATCTCCGCGTACTGCGAGCTTTTTTGGAAGGCCGCGTCGGCGTGGGTTTCTCCCCAGTCCCGCAGGTACCGGATGACGAATTCGAGGCAGAGCAGGGTTTCCGGGGCCTGCTGGTTCAGTTCCTCGTCCAGATACCGCACCACGAGTTCGCATTCTTCAAGCGGGGCGTCCGGGAGGAGGAAGCCCAGATAGTGGGGCATCCGGGATTCGGGAATCTTGGCCCGGACCGTGGCGGCCATTGCGCCGCGCAGGGACGGCGGGACTGTGCCGCAGGTCCACGCCGCTTCGGTCCTTGCGGCAAAGCCGAATCCTTCCAAATCCAATAAGATCTGCCGGATGTTTTCTTCGGGCTGTCCGGTGATGAGGGAGAGGTGCCTCTCGCTGAGCGGGGCTGCCGAAAGGCGGAGCGAGAGCGTCAGCGCGGCGAGGATGGGGTCCGATGGCGATACTGTCCCTGCGTACATAGCGGAACCTCCGAGGCCATTCCCGTTTTACGGATAAATCCCGTTTTCGGGATTATGCAGTCCCGTTTTTTGGAAAAGGAATATAACGCTGATCCGGATTTGTCAATATCATACTGGAATTTCATCTTTTATATGGAATATCATGTTGGCATTATGCTTGCTTGTCTACAAGTGCCTTCTGAACGAGAAGCGCCTGAGCGGGGTGTTCCTTCCCGTGCTCAGGCCACTGCCTCCCCGCGTCACCGGCTTTTCCCTCGTCGCCGCCGGGCGGACGAAGGGCCTCGAAACCCGGGCGCGCCTCCCCATGCCGGGAAGCGCCCCGCAACTCTCCGGGTGCAGCATGGAAAGCTCGTTTCTTCCTTATCTGATGGCGGTCATGTGGATGTCGTTTCTTCTGCTCCTGAGCGTCTGGCTGCGCGCCAAAGTGACGTTTCTGCAGAAGTACCTTGTTCCGGCGGGGATCATCGCCGGGACGCTCGGGTTTGCGCTGATCAACTTGGGGTGGATAGGCTATCCCTCGCCCGAGGGCTGGGTGCCGCTCAAGGTCGGCGATTTCGGGATGATTTCTTTCCATCTGTTCAGTTTCGGGTTCGGGATCATCGGCCTCGGGTGCTTCAGCACGCACACCAAGGGCCGCAGCATGACGCTCATCAAGGGCGCTCTGTGGATCGATCTGCTGTTCTGGCTGTTCTACGGCCTTCAGGCGACCGTGGGCTACGGGATTACGGAGCTCTACGCCAAGATCACCGGGTCCGACCTGACCGCCGCGACGGGGTTCCTCGCCGGGTTCGGCTTTGCTTTCGGTCCCGGTCAGGCCCTTTCCGTGGGCATGTCGTGGCAAAACGACTATGGCTTGCCGGACTGCGTTTCCATGGGGTTGGCCTACGCGGCGGCGGGGTTCATGGTCGCCAACTTCGTGGGCGTGCCCCTCGCCAACTGGGGGCTGCGCAAGGGCTATGCGACCTACGGCACGAAGGAGCTTTCCTCCGATTTCCTGAAGGGCCTCCGCCCGGAGGATAAGCGGGTCCCCGCCTGCCAGTTGACGACCCACAGCGGCAACGTGGATACGTTCGCGCTGCACTTCGCCGTCGCCGCCACCGTGTACGGGCTGGGCTGGATCGTCTGCTACGTGCTCAAGTATTTCGTCCTTCCGCCGAACTATCAGACGGCCTCTTTCGGGTTCATTTACCTTTATGCGCTGTTCGCGGGCATGATCGTCCGCCTCGTCATCAACCACACCGCCGCGAATGCCTTCTACAGCGATGACGCGCAGAACCGCATTCTCGGGACCACCATCGACTACATGATCATTTCCGCGCTCATGGCGGTCAGCGCCGCGACGGTCATGAAGTATTTCATTCCGTTCATCCTCGTCATCGCCGTGTGCACGCTGATCACGCTTCTCGGCGTGCTGTACCTCGGCCGCAGGGTCGGCTCCTTCGGGCTGGAGCGGCTGCTGGTCGTGTTCGGGCTGGTTACCGGTACGGCGGCCAGCGGGCTCGCCTTGCTGCGCATCGTGGACAGCGATTTCAAGACGCCCGCGGCCGCTGAAGTGGGCCTGAACAACGTGTACGCCCTCATCCCGCTGTTCCCCTTCCTGCTGCTCTCGGTGACCATGCCGGGCGGGTTCGGCATCTCCGGGATGCTCATCATGCACGCCGTCATGATTGCCGTCTGTGCGGCCATCCTGTTCGCGGGGCACAGGATGAAGATCTGGGGGCCGCGCCAGTTCTAGGTTTTTGGGAATTCTCCACTCCCGGGCCGGGCGGCCTCCTTCCTCCGCTGCCGTCCGGCCCACAACAAGGGATGCACGTTATGTATACGGATTTGAAAGGCAAGACGGCATTTGTGATGGGTGCCGGGAAGGCAAGGGGCATCGGTTTCCACATTGCGGGAGCATTGGCCCGGCAGGGCGTATCCGTCTGCCTCGCCGACAGGGACGGGTGTGTGTTCGAACGGGTGCGGGAACTGGAAGCCGAAGGGGTGGTGGCCCGGGCGTTCACGGCGGACGTATGCTCCGCCGTGCAGGTCGAGGCTATGCGGGATGCGGTCGGGCGCTTGTTTCCGAGCATCGATATCCTGATCCAGTGCGCGGGGGTCTTCCCCGATCCCGTGAAGCTGACGGAAGACTCCATTGAAACGTGGCTGCGCACGCAGGACATCAACGTACACGGCACGTTCCGCCTGCTGCACGCGTTCTTGCCCCTCATGCGGGCACGCGGCGGGTCCGTGGTCGCCGTCGCGTCGGGGGCGGGCAAGCGCCCCCTGCCGGGGTACAGCAGCTATTCCGTCAGCAAGGCGGGGCTGATCATGCTCCTGAAGTCCGTGGCGGTGGAGTACGCCGCGGACGGGATCCGGGCCAACAGCATCTGTCCCGGCCCCGTCGAGAGCGAGATGGTGGATTCCCGGGTGGCGGCGGAATCGGAACGTCTGGGTGTTCCCGCCGAAACCCTGCGCGAGGCCATCCGGAAAACCATTC
>ERZ838516.4948-NODE-4948-length-9716-cov-3.418487_pt1 | contig 9716 bp, 7 predicted proteins | sample MGYA00519910_ERZ838516 | MGnify/ENA primary metagenome ERZ838516 (study PRJEB31850, sample SAMEA3708837) | human gut metagenome | biome: human gut; feature: human-associated habitat; material: faeces | place: China | collected 2014 ... | reverse complement strand
TGAGAAGAGATCCATGTGACGATACCGGGATATTCTTTCCGTTTCCCATCACCGTAATCCGATATTACCGTTACTTTTTGCCCTACTTTGACTTGGGACAGTTGAACAGAAGTAATATATGCTCTGAGATACATATTTTCGATGTCGGCAACTTTGAAAAGAGGTTTTCCTGTATTTGCCAATTCTCCGGCTTCGGCATATTTGGTGAGTATAGTTCCGTTGATAGGACTGCTGATAGAACATTTTTTTAGTTGGTCTTGTATTTGTGCGACTTGAATTTCAAGAGCCGAACTTTGCTCTGTAATGCTGTTGCTATTGTTTTGTAATGTAGATTCCTGAGCTTTCAGTTGTTTTTCCAGAACAGCGATCTGCCCATTGATGTCATCTAATTGTTTTTCATTGGCAGCATTCGATTTAAGCAGGTTGATAATTCTCCTTTGTTCGATTTGGGCCGTCGCAATTTGCTGTCTTGTAGCCGCAATTTGTTTGTTTATATCCGGGCGGTTACTTTCTACAGAACGGATATTCTTTAATAGTTGCTCTTTTTGCAAATATAATTGTACCGTCGATATAGCCTAATTTTTGTCGGGCAGTTACGATAGACCCTTCTTCGATATCGAGTTGTTCTATCTTACCGTTAGCTTCGGCAGAAACGATTACTTCGGTAGCTTCAAAAGTTCCTGAAGCATCCATGTTGTCACTATTATTTCCACAGGCACATAGAGCGAGAAAGCCTGATAATATTCCGTATTGATATATCTTTTTCATATTAATTGTTTGTTGTATTTTTCAAATTATATATAGCCATTAAATATTGTATTTCATGTAAATATTTAGATTGTCTGGCTTGATCTGCCGCATTGATTTCCCGTAAAAGTTCGGTTACCGATAGTGTCCCGTTTTTCACTTTTATTTCAGCCGCCTTTTTTATGTTGTCACGTAATGAGATGATTTGATCATCTTCTTTCATAAGTTCTTTGATTTTTTTTATTTCGCTGTTTTCCTGAAGCATTTGCAGGCGAGTGTTGAATAAGAATGTTTCTTGTCCGATTTGATTATTCCGGATATTCGTATCGATGATTTTTTTCTCATTTTTTTTAGTATAAAGAGTCCCGAAGTTCCAAGATAACCGTACCCCTGCTATGTAGTAAGGTGTAAACTCATTTTTTAGCATGTCTAAGCCGGGATTTCCGTATGCACCTTGTATAAATAAACCTAATTTAGGCATATTCGAGGCTGATAGAATTTTTTTCTGGGATTCTAACAAAGTGTGTTGAGCCTTGAAAAGTTGTAGTTCGGGGCGCTTTATCTCATTACTGGAAAGCAATGTCGCAGTCGGTTTTTCCAGTGTTTTGCTGTCCGAAATATTTTCCCCGATCATTGCACCGAGCATCCGGAGGTAAGCATCTTGTCCGGTTTGTAATTCCGTATTGCGTTGTCTGGCGTTGATCTGCTCTACTTTCACGGCATCCAAGTCGCTTTGATTAGCAATACCATTTATCATGTACGACTCTATCTGTCTATAGTTTCTTTCCAGCTCTTGCTGTAACAGTATGTTTTGTTTCAGCTGTTCATCGATAAGAAGAATGCCGAAATAGAGTTGGTTGACTCTGTCGTTTAACTCGTACATTTCTACGTCTAATTTTTTATTCTCGACATCGGACGAGGCTTGAAGGTTGTTTTTTTGAGAGCGGATAGCACCTCCGTCCCAAATGACTTGATTTAATTCAACGGCGATTTTATATTGGTCTTTATTCAATTCCTTGATATTAAGATTCGGCAATTGAATAGGAATCTCCGTGACATCCGATTGATAGGTGGCTTGAGCTGAGAAAGAGAGTTGAGGCAGGTAACCTTTGTTTGCATTGGATAGATTGTATTCCCGCGTTTGCTCTATCAATCCGTATTGTTTGATTTGCGGATAATTTTCTATCGCCTTTTTTTGACAACTTTCTAAAGATAGTTGTCCGTAACCGGAAAAAACCGGTAAGCAGGAAAAGAAAACACCTAAAATAAAAAAACGTTTCATAGGAATTGTTTTTGTTAGAACTTATAATTTATTTATGGACGAAGGCCGTTAGTGATAAGAGTGATTACTTCTTTTTTTCGAGTTTCTGCAACCTTTTCGAAGTCTCCGAGCTCTATTCCCGTTATATTGCAAAAAGATGGATAGACGAGAAATATGAAAGCATTCATGGATAGAATGTCGAGGAGCAAGGTAATCGGTTCTATCGGTCGTATTTCTCCGTTTTGAATAGCTTGTTTTCGTTCTTCTTCAAATTGCATATAGTAAGGTTTTGCTTTTTCTAATAGCAAACTTCTTAACCATTCGGTACGTTTAGGATCAGTGCCGAGTTCGTTCAAGATCATTCTCGGTAGTTTCGGATTTTGTTGTAAGATAGAAAAATGGATTTCTATAACTTGTCGTATTCTTTCGAGAAAAGAAACTTTTTGTTGACTTAATTCGAAAAGTTGAGGGATTATTTGTTCTAATTTTTTCTCAAAAATGCGGTTGAACAAGTTTTCTTTCGTACGGAAATAATAGTGTATCAGTGTTTGGTTACATCCTACAACTCGTGCGATTTCAGTTGTTGAAGTACGGTTAAAACCTTTGTCTAAAAAAAGCTGTTCGGCAACCTTTAATATTGATTGCTCCATGTCGTGATTAGTTTCGGTATTTGCCATCTCTATATTGTTAATAGATTTATTTAATCAATATATTTAATTATTATGTTTAATAAGTTTATTAGGATATGCAAATGAAAATATAAATTTCAATTTGCGCAACGATTGAAAGTTTATTTTTGTTAAAAAAAACTGATAATATTTTCTTATCGGAAAATTTAGAGCTCTTAAGAAATTACGTGATAATTAATTGCCAGGAAAAAAAGCTTTAAAGATTAAATTTGCTTTTAAAATGGAAAGAACTTGATTTGAAAAAATACGAATAGTAAAAAGATCTACGATACAATTTGTGTATCAAGCTTTTTACTATTCGTAATAATCGCAAGTTACACATTCCGGGAAAAAGAATATGTAAAATTTGTACAGGCTCTTAAAATTTAGCCAAAGCTTGTTCTATATCGGCAATTATGTCATTTACATCTTCAATACCGACTGATAAGCGAATCAGATCAGGAGCAACTCCTGCTTCGATCAATTGCTCGTCGGTGAGTTGACGATGGGTGTGACTTGCCGGGTGAAGTACGCATGTGCGTGCATCTGCCACATGTGTTACGATACAAGCTAATTTTAAGTTGTCCATGAATTTTATAGCATCTTCACGGCTACCTTTCAAACCGAATGCAATTACTCCGCAAGAGCCGTTCGGCAAATATTTTTGTGCTAATTCATAATATTTACTGCTTTTTAATCCACAGTAGTTTACCCATGCGACTTTATCGTTAGCCTCAAGGTATTCGGCAACCTTTTGTGCATTTTGACAATGCCGGGGCACACGTAAATGTAAAGTCTCCAGTCCGAGATTTAGTAAAAATGCGTTTTGAGGAGATTGTATAGAACCTAAGTCACGCATTAGCTGGGCTGTGGCTTTAGTTATATAAGCCATTTTCCCGAAAGCTTTAGTATAAGTCAGTCCGTGGTACGATTCATCCGGTTGTGTCAGTCCCGGAAATTTATCTGCCTGAGCTTCCCAGTCGAAATTTCCGCTATCGACGATAACTCCTCCTACGCAGGTTGCGTGCCCGTCCATATATTTTGTTGTGGAATGAGTTATGATGTCAGCACCCCATTCGAATGGACGACAATTTATCGGAGTGGCAAAAGTATTGTCAACGATTAGGGGAACACCGTGTTTATGTGCAATTCGAGCAAACTTTTCAATATCGAGCACATCTATGCTTGGGTTCGATATGGTTTCACCGAACAAGGCTTTGGTATTCGGGCGAAAAGCTTTGCTGATCTCCTCTTCACTATCGTCGGCATTGACGAAAGTACATTCTATTCCTAATTTTTTTAGGGTTACGCCGAATAAGTTGTATGTTCCGCCGTATATGGTGGAAGAACATACGAAATGATCTCCGGCTTGGCATATATTGAAGATAGCATAAAAATTAGCCGCTTGTCCCGATGAAGTTAGCATGGCTCCGATACCCCCTTCTAAAGCTGCGATCTTTGCAGCTACGGCATCATTAGTAGGATTTTGTAATCGAGTATAAAAATAACCAGACTCTTCCAGATCGAACAATTTTGCCATTTGTTCACTGGTTTCATATTTGAATGTCGTGCTCTGATAAATCGGCAATACTCTCGGTTCTCCTTTTTTCGGATTCCACCCTCCTTGTACGCAAAGAGTTGCCTGGCTGAATTTTTTTTCCATATTTAAATTTACTTTATAATATTGGCAATGTTTATGTCGGGTACAAAAATAGAAATAATTATTGATGATAATGATGTGTGGAGGTGTATTGTAATATAAAATAAGAAAGCGTGGTTATAAATAAAATTATTTGTCCGATAAGAATCGATATATCTGTTCTTTAGAAAGAACTCTGTACACTTAATCTCGTTTTTTGCACCGATATTTCTATAAATTGAAAAAATATTTTTATTGTTGTCCTGGCATAAATCCTACCTTTGTGAAAACAAAAAATAATTGTTATATCATGAAAAAGACGTTTTTTATTTGTACGATCTTGGTTTGTATTTTTACGAATATTCGTGCTCAATGGAAACCCGTAGGAAATAGGATTGTAACACCTTGGACAGAAAAGGTGGATGTGACTTCGGTTTTACCGGAATATCCTCGTCCGATTATGGAACGAAATGAATGGAAAAACTTGAATGGACTATGGGAGTATGCTATAACGGATGTCGGAAAAAGTTGTCCGAAGCAGTTTGACGGGCAGATATTAGTCCCCTTTGCAGTCGAATCGGCTTTATCCGGTGTCGGGAAAGCTGTTGGAAAGGAGAAGGAATTATGGTATTGCCGAACGTTTAATATTCCTTCGTCTTGGAAAAATAAAAAAATCCTGCTTCATTTTGGTGCTGTAGATTGGAAAGCGGATGTTTGGGTAAATGGTATAAAGGTGGGTAATCATACAGGAGGATTCACCCCTTTTTCTTTTGATATAACCGCAGCTCTTGTAGCGAAAGGTGATAATCAGTTGATGGTGAAAGTTTGGGATCCTACGGATGATGGTTATCAACCGAGAGGAAAACAAGTAAAAAATCCCGGAGGTATTTATTATACCCCTGTTACGGGAATTTGGCAAACGGTATGGTTAGAGCCGGTGTCTGAGAAATATATAGAAAAATTGCGTATTACACCGGATATCGATAAGCATTTGCTGACTGTAGAAGTCGACCGGAATGTGGTTTCTGATGAAGATTTGATTGAAGTAAAAGTTTATGATGAATCTAAACTGATTGCGACTGCCCGAAGTATTAACCGAGAACCGCTCGTTGTATCTATGCCTCAAGATAGTAAATTATGGAGTCCTGATTCTCCATTTTTATATACATTGAAAATATCTTTGAAGAATGGCGATAAAGTGTTAGATCGGGTTGATAGCTATGCAGCTATGCGTAAATATTCTGTCGGGCGTGATGCTGCAGGAATTGTTCGGCTGAGGCTAAATAATCAGCCCTTGTTCCAGTTCGGGCCATTGGATCAAGGTTGGTGGCCGGATGGACTATATACAGCTCCTACCGATGAAGCTTTGAAATACGATATTCAGAAAACGAAGGATATGGGTTTTAATATGATAAGAAAACATGTCAAAGTCGAACCTGCACGTTGGTATGCTTATTGCGATAAGTTGGGCATCATTGTCTGGCAGGATATGCCGAATGGCGATCGTGGACAACAATGGCAAAACCGCAGTTATTATGAAGGGCCTGAAATGTATCGTTCTTCCGAGTCTGAAGCATGTTATCGAAAAGAGTGGAAAGAGATTATTGATTATCTTTATTCTTATCCTTGTATTAGTACATGGGTACCGTTTAATGAAGCTTGGGGACAATTCAAAACGGTCGAGATTGCAGAATGGACAAAACGGTATGATCCTACACGTTTGGTAAATCCGGCGAGTGGAGGTAACCATTTTACCTGCGGAGATATGCTCGATTTGCATAATTATCCTACTCCTGATTTGTATTTGTATGATGCACAGAGGGCTACGGTTCTGGGTGAATATGGTGGAATAGGGCTTATTATAAAAGGTCATCTGTGGGAACCTGACCGTAATTGGGGATATATTCAGTTCAATTCTTCAAAAGAGGCGACAGACGAGTATTTAAAATATGCCGATCAATTATACGATTTGATTTTCAAAGGCTTTTCGGCGGCTGTTTATACTCAGACAACGGATGTAGAGGTTGAAGTCAACGGATTGATAACGTATGACCGTAGAGTAATCAAATTAGATGAAAAACGGGTGAACGAGATTAATAGTCGTATTTGTAAGTCTTTAAATAGATAAGCGAGTAGTTTCAAAATTGGACTTTTTAGAAAAAACTAAGGTTGATAGACCGAATAAACTCATGTAATAGTTATTCATAAATAATTACTGAGTCAGTTTGTCAGAATCTGCAAGATTATCCTACAAATAGTTCTTGCAGATTCTTTTTAATAGTTATGATTATAAAAAAGTCTTGAAAAATTTGTATCGTATGAAATTTTTTGTACCTTTGCAATCACAAATATCGCGGGGTGGAGCAGTGGTAGCTCGTTGGGCTCATAACCCAAAGGTCGTCAGTTCGAGTCTGGCTCCCGCAACTAAACAAAATAGGTCGATTCTATCATAGAATCGACCTATTTTGTTTTATAATGGTTAGCATTTAACTTATTCCTTTTTCCCTTTAGAGTTAGAGGCAGATATGAACTGGACTGTCGGCTTTAGCTTTCTTTTGACGTTTATCCATAAGTGAGGATGTGTTTGTCTCAGGGCTATTATCGCACATCCTAAAGAACATGAAGAACACAAAAGAAATATTAGTCCTGTGGTCGGGAGAATATCTCCTATGCTGACAAGAGGGGACACGATACCGCCGAACGCAAACCCTGTAGCTCCAAATAGTGCAGAGGCTGTCCCTGAATTTTGTCGCTCACTGTCCATTGCCAAAGTCGTAGAAGCTGTAAAGGTAAGTCCCATAGTAAAGAGTAAGAAGAATAACAGCGTTTCATAAATAATGAAAGAACAATTATTGCTAAGAGCGATAAATTCGATTACCGAGAAAATGACCATTCCTATACAACCAAAGAAAATGGCATGTTCGGGACTTTTAAATTTTATAGATAATGCTGCTGCTATTCCGATGGATAATGCGTTTATTCCAAAAAACAGACTGAATGTAAAGGCTGAGAAACCGTAGTGTTGTTGCATGATAAAAGGAGATGAAGATATGTTGGCGAATAATACCCCCATGGCGAATCCCATTTGGAGCACATAGAAAACATAACGACGATTATGTAGTATTTTCCCGAATCCCCATAATAATCCTTTGATATTCTCCTGTTTTCTGTTCGATTTAGGTAGAGATTCTTTAAAACGAAAATTTCCTATCAGAAGAATAATACCGATGATCAACAGTATTATAAAAATACCTTTCCAGCCGATAGAATCAGTTAGAAATCCGCCTAATACCGGAGAAGCAACCGGAGCTATACCGTTAATAGCTCCGATGATAGCCATGGCTTTTGCCAGATCTTGTCCCGAAAATTTATCGGTAGCTACTGACCGGGAAATGACAATACCTCCTGATCCTGCTATACCTTGCAATAAGCGGAAAGCAATGAAGCTTTCTATGTTCGGTGAGAAAATACAGAATACGGTTGAAACGATAAAAAGTAACATGGAAATAAGCAATAGCGGTCGTCGTCCGTATTTATCGCTTAACGGGCCGAAAAAAATCTGCCCGATCGCTAACCCGATCATACTTGATGTGAGTCCGAGTTGTACCATTGACGAATTTGTATCGAAATATCCTGTCATAGTCGGAAGGCTCGGTAAATACATATCGGTTACCAAAGGACCGAAGGCTGTAAGAGCTCCTAACAAAATCAATAAAAATGCTTTAGAATTATTCTCTTTCATATATTATCTCCTATTAATTAAAAACCATTGCAAAATTACCAAGAATGTTTTGTCTGTGAGGAGAATATGTTACTTGTGTTAACCTTTTTTTGTCAGAAATAACAAGATGTGGCTTTAACTTGTTTTTCTGTACAAAAGGTTATTAGAGGGGGATAAAAGCCGGAAGAATCGATCTTTCGGCTTGAAGATATTGAGATCTCAGAACCGGTTTATTTTTTGTAGGGTATATTTATTTTGTACGAACATCTTTTACGGATACAAGTTATTCGATATCGTTTGATATGAATGCGGATGGCTATATTATGATCAATCTGAAAATAGTTGAATGCAGTTTGGTGGATGGTAAAATTTACGATGCATTTAGCTTCTTCCTGTTTTTCCATGGCAGATCATTTCATGATTTTATTTGTTTGATTAATTCATGAATTTTATTGATAATTGCAGGAATTGCATCTTCGACTTTCGGAGATAATTGCATTCCTATTTCTCTGACTTCTTGAACCGATATTGCTAATAAATCGATTTCGGGAATTTGCTCTTGTAAAATCATGGCATCGATCATTTCTTTCAGGCCTATTTCATGAGCGCTTAGCAAAAGAGGATAGTCATGAGAATATTTAGGCTTTAAGTGGCGGATAGTACCTGCTGGACGGCTATCGAGAGTCGCATCTATTAATATCAGGTGTTTATACTGTTGTAAAGTACCGATTAAGAAGATACCGCCTGTGCCTCCGTCCAACAAATCGACCCCCAGCGGTAATTCTTCTTTTTCTAATCGGTTTATAACATGAATACCTATACCTTCATCTTTTAAAACCAGATTTCCTACGCCCAGAATAAGTATATCTTTCATTTTTCGGATTTTTTTAGGATCTGTTTATATTATTTGAGATGTAGCAAGTATGATTTTCAGTCATTTGAAAATCTTCATATTGCAACAGAGAAAGATCGTATTAAAAAAATATTCCCATAAAAATTTGGGCTCTTAAACAGTTTCTTGTTTTTTATCTAAGAGCCTGTCTGGATTTTTCTTTTATTTCGATTTCCTTCTTCAATAATTTTTCTTTCTCTTTTTTAAGAACGATCTTGTATTTTGTTCTTTGTTCGTCTTCATATTCTTTTACGAGACGTTCGTCTATAAATTTCCAGCCGCCGATGATCGATGATGCAATGCCGTTCCGTTCTATATAATCGTGGTAAAATACCAGATAAATATGAACAATGGCGAATAGGATAAACGCCCACATGAGAATATGATGTATGTCCCTTACCGGATAAAATCCTCCCATAATGATTAACAGTTTGCCGAAAAACGGAGCTAAAATACTGTCGGAGTCTACATAGAACATTGCCAGTCCGGTAACAGACTGTACGATCATTATGAGAAATAGTCCGAAATAAGTAAACGCGGCGAGGCTGTTGTGCCCGATATCGTAAACCGGTTTGGGAGATAGTAACAGAACATCCACTTTGGTCGTTTCGAAGATTCCTCTCCATTGTTTTTTAGTCAAAGGTATGTAATTAGGCCACCTGGAAAATGTATTTCCGGCGAAGAACCAGTAAATGCGTACCAAAAAGTTGATTATAAAAATAAATGCGGCTATGAAATGTGTCAGCCGTACCCATCCGAACCAGTAATTAAATTCTGGTGCTGTCCCG
>ERZ838516.4946-NODE-4946-length-9717-cov-3.399193_pt1 | contig 9717 bp, 6 predicted proteins | sample MGYA00519910_ERZ838516 | MGnify/ENA primary metagenome ERZ838516 (study PRJEB31850, sample SAMEA3708837) | human gut metagenome | biome: human gut; feature: human-associated habitat; material: faeces | place: China | collected 2014 ... | reverse complement strand
CACGAACCCGGCCGCCTCCACGTTCTCCGCCACCCAAGCCCGCTCGTCATCCGTGATCACCTTCTCGGCCGCCGCTATCGCGAAATACTCCATTTCCTGCCCTGTCACCTCCCGCTTCAGCCGTTCCTTCCGATCAAAAACATCCGTCGGAGCCTCCAGACGCACCTCGTCCATCCCGTCCAGCAACTCCCGCATATCAGGATGAACCAACAGAAAAGCTTCCACCTCTGCCCGTTCCCTCTCTGGCAAAATCCCCTCCAGGTAATCTATCAAATAAATCTCGTAATTCTCTCTCGTTATCATATCTCCTCCCGCTTAAACAACAACATCCGGTCGACGGATATACGCCTTCATAAATGCCCTCGCCCGAAAGATATACACTTTCACCTGCGACTCGTTCAGTCCCGTGATCCCCGCGATCTCCTCGTAGGAATACGCCTCGTAATCCCGCAAAAGGATCACCGTCTTCTGTATCGGCGGCAACTTCTCCAAGGCGAAATCCAGCACCTCCTGCAACCCCGTGTACCTCGACGGGGAATCCTCCACACGATCGGCCACCTCCTCGATATCCCCCGACTTCGCTTCCCGCCGCAATATATCAATCATCCTGTGGTAAGCCGTGCTAAAAAGAAACGATTTCGCTTTCCCGTACTCGATACGAGCGACTTCCTCCCAGAGCTTCATGAAACTATCCTGCACCACGTCTTCGGCCCCGGACAAATCATGCAGGAAACCGTCAGCGAATAAAACCAACGGCTTGTAATAGCGATCAAACAAGGTAACCATTCCCTCTCGTCGTCCCGCTTTCAACAATTCGATAATTTGACTATCACTCCTCATCTTGTACACTCTGGTAGTGATACAAATGTATGATTTTATTTTTTATTCCGGCGGGAATATCTACACCTTTTTCGCCTTGTAAGTCACCTTTGTTTCCATGGCATCCATGATCGTGGCTTTCACCAGCGAATCGAGTTCCCCGTCCTTCACCGTTCCTGTGGCGGTCACTTTCATCGGCATTCCATTATACGTGTAAGTAAACGAGATATTCAGCTTGTACACGGTTTTCCCGTCTTTCACTTCCGGTTTCACGGAAACCCCGTTCGAACGATAGTTAAACTTCTGCCCGTTGGGCAACATAAAATCCTTCACCACCACGATCACACTATCCCGGTGAGTCCGTTGCAATTCGAGCTTTAACTTCATCTTCTGTTGCATGATTTCGATAAAGGCCTCCCCGTTATACGTCCCGGCAACAGCTGCCGCGTGGTCTTTCTTATTCGTGTTATTCATCGGCGTGGCGTTCATCGATCCCCCGACCGCGAAACATAAAAGAAGAAGTAATCCTACAAATTTCATAATCCTGATGGTTTAATTGATAAAAGTTTATATTTTTAGCCGTCGAAAATACAAAAATAAATCAATAGTTCATGAAACGGAATATTTTCTTTATCGGGATATTATTAGTTATTATTTCAACAATTTCATTATTAACATCTTGCAATAGTTGCAGCGACCGTCGGGCACACGACGTTTCATCTCTACCCGGCCTGTACGAGGGCGAGGCCACGATCATCCTGCCCGACCACGTGAAGACCATGCTCAAACCCGACGCTAACGGCAACACGCTTATTCCCGAAGGTCCGATCCCCTGTAAAATCAGCATCACGGCGGATACCAGCAAGAACGTCACGCTGAATCTCGTGGACTTCACCATGCCCGTGAAAGGCATCACAGTTAACCCGGCACTGAGCAAAGTAACCGAAACCGACTCCACTCTTAACTTGGAAGGTGGCGGTAAAGTATCTGTCGGTCAACAGACCATTTCCTACACTCACAAGGGGAAAGTGACTGAGAATCAACTTAACCTTGACATCACGGTAACCGTGATCCCGATGATCGTGGAACCCAAGATCGTGTTCAAGGGGAAAAAGAAGTGAGTTTATAAAGTTCATAAGGTTCATAAAGTCAAAAGGTCACGGGTGTCCTTCGGACAGTGTTTAACGGCAGTACAAGCTGCCATGGACAAAGCGCCCCGCAGGGGTCCACGGACCTTATGAACCTTACAAACTTTATGAACTTTATGAACTTTATGAACTCTATAAACTTTCCAAACTTATTTGTAACTTCGTGACCGAAATTTCGAATACAAAATCTATAAAAACAATGAGAAAAACGACTTTTATGGCTGCAATTATTCTTCTTGTGGCATCTTGCGGAAAGACTGAACAAAACCCGCTCTTATCGAGTTTTGATACCCCCCACCAGACGCCTCCCTTCGATAAAATCAAAGCCGAGCATTACGAACCGGCTTTTGACGTGGCTATCGAGGAAGCCAAGAAAGAGGTAGAGCAGATTGCCTCTTCGAAAGAAACCCCGACATTTGAAAACACGATCGTGGCACTGGATAACATCGGTGAAAAAATGAATGCCATTTCCGGCATATTCTTCAACCTGAATGCTTGTCTCACCGACAGTCTGATGCAGGACATTGCTCAAAACGTGTCCCCGAAACTGACTTCATTCAGCCACGCTATCTATATGAACCCGCAACTTTTCGAACGGGTAAAACAAGTTCACGAGCAAAAAGCAACTTTGAACCTGAATCCGGAACAGGCCATGTTACTCGAAAACACGTGGAAAGCCTTCATCGACGGGGGAGCAAACCTAGAAGGTGCCGACCGCGAGCGTTTCAAAGAGATTTCCATCGAACTGGGCAAGCTAAGCCTGACCTTTGATAAAAACGAACTGGCCGAGACCAATGCGTTCGAGTTGCACGTGACCGACGAGAAAGACCTTTCCGGTCTCCCCGAAGGAGCCAAGGAAATGGCTGCCATGACGGCCAAACAACGGGGCAAGGAAGGATGGATTTTCACCCTCCACTACCCGAGCATGGGGCCTCTTATGAAATACGCTGACAACCGGACATTGAGAGAAAAAATGTATCGTGCCAACTCGACACGGGCATACAAAGACAACGAGTATAACAACGAGGAAGTGATCAAGAAGATCACCGCCCTGCGTCTGGAAAAAGCGAAACTCATGGGTTACCCGACCTACGCGAATTATGCTTTAACCGATCGCATGGCTAACACCCCGGAAATCGTGAATAACTTCATCGCCGAATTGCACGAGGCGTCCTATCCCCATGCTCTCAAAGATAAAAAAGAGGTGGAAGATTTCGCCCGCAAAGCTGGCTTAAAGGGAGAATTGCAACGTTGGGACTGGTCCTATTACTCCAACAAATTGATGCAGGAGAAATACGCTCTTGATGACGAGATGCTGAAACCCTACTTCAAGCTCGAAAACGTGCAAAAGGGTATCTTTGACTTGGCAACCCGTCTCTACGGCATTACCTTCAAGGAAGTGAACAACATCCCGCTATATCACCCCGAGGTAAAAACCTACGAGGTATATGACAATGACGGATCGTTTCTTGCCGTTCTCTACACGGACTTTTTCCCGCGGGAAAGCAAGGGAGGCGGAGCATGGATGACCCAGTTCCGCGGTCAGAAAATGGTTGACGGTAAAGATCAGCGCCCGTTGGTATCGCTCGTGATGAACTTCACGAAACCAACCGACACGAAACCATCCTTACTGACGTTCAACGAGGTAACAACCTTCTTGCATGAATTCGGCCATGCTCTTCATGGAATGTTCAGTAAATGTACTTACGGCTCCACGTCCATGGACGGTGTGTCCCGCGACTTCGTGGAACTGCCCTCGCAATTCATGGAAAACTTCGCCCTCGAAAAAGAGTGGCTTGACACATGGGCCGTACACTACCAGACCGGAGAGAAAATTCCGCAGGAATATATTGACAAAATCAAGAAATCATCCAATTTCCAAGCCGGGTACGCGAGCGACCGTCAGTTAAGTTTTGGCATGGTTGATATGGCATGGCACACGATCACGGAACCCGTCACCGAACCTCTCGTGGACTTCGAGCAACAGGCTATGGGCAAAACGGAGATCCTACCTCTTGTGAAAGGTAGTGCCTTCTCTCCCGCTTTCGGACACATCTTTGCCGGGGGATACGCTGCCGGATATTATGGCTACAAGTGGGCTGAAGTACTGGATGCCGATGCCTTCTCATTATTCAAGCAAAACGGTATTTTCGACAAGGCTACCGCCGAATCGTTCCGCCGCAACGTGCTGGAAAAGGGCGCATCAGAAAACCCGATGACACTCTACAAGCGCTTCCGGGGCCAAGAGCCGACCGTTGACGCTTTACTGGAAAGAAGCGGGTTGAAATAGGCCTAGATTGCCGCTTGCAAGTTGCAGGTTACAGGTTAGCAAGTTACAAGTTCTCGACTCCCGCACAAGGAAGAATTGGAAAAGATTGTCGGGAAAAAGAACTTGTAACTTGTAAACTTCTAACCTGCAACTTGCCAAAGGCAATAAAAAATCATACCTTTGCGCCCAACTTATGGTAATGGTATCTACCTCGAACCGCTTGAAAAAGCTGATGATGCCTACATGTAAAATGTTAAACCATTAAGTAAGCGTAGTATATGTTTAGAACACTATTTATCATCGGTCTCGGAAGTTTCTGCGGGGGAATATTTCGATTTCTCCTCACTCGTTTCGTACAAAATCATTTCCTTGCCGCGTTCCCTTTCGGCACGATGATCGTGAACATCACAGGCTGCCTGTTGATCGGGATTTTCTACGGGTTGTTCGAGCGAGGCAATCTATTTAACACAGACCTACGTCTGTTCTTGACCGTGGGTTTATGCGGGGGATTTACCACGTTCTCCACTTTTATGAACGAGAACTTCGTGTTATTGAGAGAACAAAACTATTTATATTTTATGTCCTACACGGTCCTCAGCATTGTACTGGGGTTAACAGCCGTTTACGCGGGACACCTCATTGTAAAAGCCTTATAACCATTTCCAAGTGATGAAAACCGTAGCGAGCATGAAATCAACTTGCCCCCTCCACAACTTGTGGTATTATTCTACACGAAAACACGCCCTTTTTGAAATGGAGAAACTAACAGAATTTATAAATAATGTTGTATATCAATAACATAACTTATTTTTACAACATCACGTAAAAATGTAGCATGTTATTTTCATAGCATAAGAACAATTAGGACGAAAATATGTATACAAAATCAATTAATATGAAAGAACTAGGAATTGCAATTACACTCGTGTCATTCATCCTCTTGTCTGGTTGTAAAGACAAGACCGAACCGGAGCGACAAGTAGTGGCTGTAGAAAAAGTAGGAGTAGATAACGTGGAAATATACGGGGAATACGTCGGGCAGATCCGGGCGAAAGGATTCGTCGAGGTGAGAGCCCGCGTGGAAGGTTACTTGGAACAGATGCTTTTCGAGGAAGGAAAGCGCGTGAAACGGAACCAGCCCCTTTTCAAAATAAACAGTGACCTTTACCAAGCACGTGTCGATAAAGCAAAGGCTCAACTGGCAAAAGATCAAGCCCAAGAGGCAAAAGCCGAGCGTGACGTGGAACGCCTGCGCCCCCTTTACGAGCAAAAGGCTGCCAGCCAGCTTGACCTTGACAACGCCGTGGCTGCCTACGAGAGTGCCAAAGCGAACGTCGCCATGAGTAAAGCCGACCTAGCACAAGCACAACTCGAATTAAGCTACACAACCGTGCGTTCCCCGATCGATGGATATATTAGTGAACGGTACGCTGACATCGGTACACTGGTCGGTCCCGGAGGGAAATCCCAACTAGCCACCATCGTGGAGAGTGACGAGGTTCTCGTGGATTTCAGTCTTACCGCCCTCGACTACCTGCGTAGCCAGCAACGGAATGTAACCCTCGGGGAAAAAGACGCCAACCGGTCATGGCAACCCAGCGTGACCATCACGCTAGCGGATAACTCGATTTATCCCCTAACCGGAATCGTGGATTTCGCCGACCCGCAGGTAAATCCCCAAACGGGTACATTCGGCGTGCGTGCCGAACTCCCCAATCCCGACAGGAAACTATTGCCGGGACAATTCACGAAAGTAAAGTTGTTACTCGACGTGCGTGAAAACGCCATCGTCGTTCCCAGCAAGGCGGTCGCCATTGAAAAAGGCGGCGCCTACATATACGTTGTCCGCCGCGACAGTACAGCCGAGAAACGTTTCATCGAAACCGGCCCCGAAGTGAATAATCATACCGTGGTAGAACGCGGGCTTGGACCTGACGAACTGGTTGTCGTTGAAGGCTACCACAAACTAACCCCGGGTGCGCTCGTGAAACCCGTGAACCCCGAAATGATTAAAGAGGAGGAGGTTGCATTATGAAACCCGGTTTCTTTATTGACAGACCGATATTCTCGGCTGTGCTATCTATCGTCATCGTGCTGGTAGGATTCATCGGGTTGTTCCTGCTTCCCGTGGACCAGTACCCGCAAATCACCCCTCCCGTCGTGAAAATATCCGCATCCTACCCGGGAGCCAGTGCCGTTACCGTTTCACAGGCGGTGGCCACTCCCATCGAACAGGAATTGAACGGAACACCGGGAATGTTATACATGGAATCGAGTAGCTCCAACTCAGGAGGTCTATCGATTACCGTGACTTTCGACATATCCACGGATGCCGAACTGGCCGCCGTCGATATTCAGAACCGCGTGAAACTGGCAGAATCCCGTCTTCCAGCAGAAGTCGTGCAGAACGGGATCAAGGTGGAGAAACAATCTTCCAGCCAGTTGATGACTCTCACGCTGACCTCATCCGACCCCCGTTTTGACGAGATATACCTCAGTAACTTCGCCACCATCAACGTGCTTGACGTGCTGAAACGTGTTCCCGGCGTGGGACGTGTTTCCAACATCGGTAGCCGTTACTACGCCATGCAAATCTGGATTCTTCCCGACCGTATGGCCAATTTCGGGTTAACGATCAAAGACTTACAAAATGTACTGAAAGATCAGAACCGGGAATCCGCTGCCGGGGTACTCGGCCAACAGCCGATGAACGGGACGGACATCACCATCCCCATCACGGCTCCGGGACGTCTTTCCTCCGTAAACGAATTTGAAGAGATTGTCGTCCGGGCAAATCCCGACGGTTCCATCATCCGTTTGCGCGACGTGGCGAGAGTATCGCTGGAGGCCAGCTCGTACAACACGGAGAGTGGATTGAACGGCGAGAATGCAGCCGTACTCGGCATCTACATGCTCCCCGGTGCGAATGCCATGGAAGTGGCCAAGAACGTGGTGAAAGCCATGGAAGAAATCAGTAAAGACTTTCCGGAAGGAGTAAGTTATAACATCCCTTTCGATATCACGACTTACATCTCGGAATCCATCCACGAGGTATATAAAACCCTGTTCGAGGCGCTTTTCCTCGTGATCTTCGTCGTGTTCCTCTCCCTCCAAAGCTGGCGGGCCTCTTTGATTCCTCTCGTTGCCGTTCCCGTGTCCCTGATCGGAACTTTCGGGTTCATGCTGGCCTTCGGGTTCTCACTGAATATGCTGACCCTGTTGGGACTGGTACTTGCCATCGGTATTGTCGTCGATGATGCCATCGTGGTCGTAGAGGGTGTTGAACGCATCATGGAAGAAGAGGGATTGTCGCCCTACAAGGCCACCCGTAAAGCCATGAAAGAGCTGACGGGAGCGCTGGTTGCCACCTCGCTCGTGCTGGGAGCCGTGTTTGTACCCGTGAGTTTCCTGCCGGGAATCACCGGTATGCTTTACCGTCAGTTTGCCATCACGATCGTGGTGTCCGTGTTGATCTCGCTGGTTGTGGCCCTGACGCTAAGTCCCGCCATGTGTGCCATCCTGTTACGCCCGTCTAACGGGAAGAAGAACTTCGTGTTCCGTAAAATCAACGAGTGGCTCGCCCGCGGGAATAACAAATACGTTCATTTTCTGCAACGGGCTCTTGCCAACCCCCGACGAATCATCGCCGGGTTCGGAATGGCTATTGTCTTCATCATCGTGTTGAACCGGGTAATCCCCAGTAGTTTCCTGCCGGAGGAAGACCAAGGATATTTCAAAGTAGAACTGGCGTTGCCCGAGGGTGCCACGCTGGAACGCACCCGCAAGGTGACGGAACGTGCCGTCGATTACCTGAAGGAACACCCTGCCGTGGCATATGTGCAGAGCGTGGCAGGAAGTAGCCCCCGTGTCGGGACAAACCAATCCCGCTCGGAATTGACCGTTATCCTCAAACCGTGGGAAGAACGCAAGAAAGGCGGAATGTCCCTGAAAGAAGTGATGAATGATGTCCGCACCGAGTTCAAACAATACCCGGAGGCCCTTGTATTCCTCTCCACCCCGCCCGTTATCCCCGGATTGGGAACATCGGGAGGATTCGAACTACAAGTGGAAGCTCGTAACGGGGCCACCTTCGAGAATCTGGTAGATGCTGTCGACACGCTGGTGAAATACGCTGCAAATGACAAGGCCCTTTCCGGGGTATCTTCCTCGTTGCAGGCCGAGATTCCCCAGTTGTACTTTGACGTGGACCGTGACCGGGCCCAATTCCTAGGAATTCCCCTAGCCGATATATTCTCCACGATGAAAGCGTACACGGGTTCGGTGTATGTCAATGACTTCAACATGTTCAACCGGGTTTACAAGGTATATATGCAGGCGGAAGCCCCCTACCGGATGCAAAAAGAGAACCTCAACATGTTCTTCGTGAAGACATCCAAGGGAAACATGGTTCCCCTGACGGCTCTCGGTAAAGCGGAAAATACCACGGGCCCCGGATCTATCAAGCGATTCAACATGTTCACGACAGCCATCATCAACGGCGAGGCCGCACCGGGTCACAGCTCGGGAGAGGCCATGAAAGCCATCGAGAAACTAGCACGTGAACACCTGCCCGACAACATCGGTACGGAATGGAGCGGTCTTTCCTTCCAAGAGAAGAAAGCGGAAGGACAAACCGGGATGGTGATGTCGCTCGTTTTCATCTTCGTGTTCCTCTTCCTTGCTGCCTTGTACGAGAGCTGGCTCGTGCCGATTGCCGTGTTGTTATCCTTGCCGATTGCCGCTCTCGGGGCTTATCTCGGCGTGTGGGTATTCGGTTTGGAGAACGACGTGTACTTCCAGATCGGTTTGGTAACGCTGATCGGACTGGCAGCCAAGAACGCCATCCTTATCGTGGAATTCGCCAAGGTAGAAGTGGATAAAGGTGTTGATGCCGTACATGCGGCCATCACCGCTGCCCGAGCCCGGTTCCGCCCGATCTTGATGACCTCTCTGGCCTTCGTACTCGGTATGTTGCCCATGGTACTCGCCAGCGGTCCGGGTTCCGCCAGCCGCCACTCGATCGGTACCGGAATCTTCTTCGGGATGCTCGTGGCGATCACCGTCGGCATCGTACTAGTCCCTTTCTTCTTTGTACAAATTTATAAGGTAAAGCAATGGAGAAGAAAAAAGAGTCTATAAATTTATAAGGTCCATAAAGTCTATAAGGTCCATGGACCTTATGGACTTTATAGACTTTCTCCCCCACCAATATCATACATGTTACAATTAACCACATCATTGCCATGAAACAACATCACATAATCCTCATCGCTCTCCTTGTCGGAAGCCTGTTAGGTTCCTGCAAGATAGGCAAAAAATATACCCGTCCGGAACTGGATTTACCCACGGCAATCACCGATTCTATTCCCTCTGACTCATCGACCGTGGCGAACATTCCGTGGTCGGAAATATACACCGATACCGTGTTACAACGGTTGATACGCACCTCGCTCGCTTACAATAAAGATCTATTGGCCGCGG
>ERZ838516.4936-NODE-4936-length-9736-cov-3.562442_pt1 | contig 9736 bp, 9 predicted proteins | sample MGYA00519910_ERZ838516 | MGnify/ENA primary metagenome ERZ838516 (study PRJEB31850, sample SAMEA3708837) | human gut metagenome | biome: human gut; feature: human-associated habitat; material: faeces | place: China | collected 2014 ... | reverse complement strand
AGTAAAGCTGTATGGCGGTACATTTAATATGTACGGCGGTAAGATTACGAACTGTACGGCAAATGCACAGTCGGTTATTGATGTAGACAGCTCCAGCGCCAGTGGACTGTACTATGGAGAAACAAGTGTTCCGGGTGTATTTAATATGTACGGCGGTGAAATCAGCGGCAACCAAATGACACCGTATACAGGTCAGCACAATACCGCCGCGATTGATGCAACTGGCAATAAGGTTAACATTTACGGCGGCAAAATCTGCAATAACACCGCTGTCGGAAATGGAAATGTGGCGCATGGCGTAGATGTGATTTGGAGCGACCTTACCATCAGCGGCGGCGAAATTACCGGCAACAGCGGCTATGGCGTATGGATGACGAATAAAACACCGGCAACTGCCTTGTCCGGCGGCAAGATAACCGGCAATGCAAAGGGAAACTTCTGCTTTGCATTCCAGCGGACGAGCGGTTATGTTTCCTCTACTGCTGTTCTGGATAAAAATATGGCACCCGACACTAACATCGGCATTACCATATCTCCTTTGGAGACCGACAAAGCATCGTATACCCTGTCCGAAGCCTGCGACACGGATAACAGCCGCTTTTTCCACTCGGATATGGCGGGTTACGCCGTAATCTATGATGAGGAAAACCCTGCAGCTGCAGAAGGGCACGGCGCTCACCGGAACGCTCGAGATCAACGGTGCTGCGAAGTTTGGACAGGAGCTGGCGGCAACGCTGACCGGTACGAATAACACCGGCACCTTGACCTATAAGTGGTATCGCAGCGGTGAAGACGTCCCGATCGCAACCGATACCGACAAGTACACGCTGACTGCGGACGATATCGGCCAGACCATCACCGCGATGGTAAAGAGCAGTAAGGAACTCGGTTCGATGACTGCTGTTACCAAGGTGGTCGAAAAGGCAGACGGTCCTGCGGCTCCGGCTGCATTTACCCTTGGTTTTGCACTCAATGATGACCAAAAGACGTTCACAGCGACCATTCCGGAGGTGAAAAACGCGGAGTACAGCTTCGACGGGAAACAGTATTCCGCAGTCAACACCAAGACGGACTGTGCGCCGAACACGGAATATACCGGCTATGTGCGAATCCCGGAAACCGATACGCAGAAGGCAAGTGCGGTGACCAGCAGCACGCAGACCGCTCCCAAGCTGACCGTTGCAGCGCCGGTATTCAAGCCGGACGGCGCGACCAGCTTCCGTGGTACGCAGATGGTGGAGATTTACTGCGCAACACCCGGTGCGTCCATTTATTACACAACGGATGGCACAACGCCGACCAGCACCGGCACGATTTACAGCGGTGCGATCAGCCTGACCTCTACCACCACGATCAAGGCGATTGCGGTCAAGGCAGACATGAATGGCAGTGCCGTTGCCGAAGCAACCTTTACCAGACGTTCGTCCTCCGGCGGCGGCGGTGGCGGTGGAGGAGGCGGCGGAAGCGTCTCCGCACCTGGCTATTCGGTATCTGTAGATGATGTAAAGCACGGCACCGTGACCGTTTCTCCCGAGTCCGCGTCCAAGGGCGACACTGTGACCATCACGGCAACCCCCGACAAGGGCTACACCCTCGAAAGCCTGACCGTGCTGGACAAGGACGGCAAGGCGCTCGCGCTGACCGACAAGGGCGGCGGCAGGTACACCTTCGTCATGCCGGCGGGCAAGATCACGGTGAAGGCGGTCTTTATGGACGACAACACCATGCTCAACTTCTTCACCGATGTGCACGCGGAGGATTACTACTATGACGCAGTGCTGTGGGCGGCGCAGGAGGGCGTGACCGGCGGCACGAGCGATACGCTGTTTGCCCCGAACGCCGGCTGCACCCGCGCGCAGGCTGTGACCTTCCTGTGGAGGGTTGCCGGAAGCCCCACGCCCAAGACAGAAGTAATGCCCTTTGAGGATGTACCGGAGGGCAGCTACTATTACGAGGCTGTCCTGTGGGCTGCGGAGAACGAGATTACCGTTGGCACAAGCGCAACAACCTTCAGCCCTGAGCTGACCTGCTCTCGCGCACATATTGTGTCTTTCCTGTGGAGAGCAGCCGGTTATCCCTCTGCCGGAACGGTCAATCCCTTTACCGATGTGCCTGAGAATGCCTACTATATCAATGCTATGCTGTGGGCGGTCAAGCAGGAGATCACCGTCGGGACGACACCTTCTACCTTTAGTCCTGATGAGGGTTGTACCCGCGCACAGATCGTAACCTTCCTGTACCGCGCTCGCAGCATGTAATGAATGGATGCTTTTGTATCCGCTAAAATGCGAACGGATAGAGCATCAATATGAAAATGCGAACCGCCCGAATCGAGGTTATCGCCCCGATTCGGGCGGTTTGCTGTTGGTAATAACCAAAAAGGAAACTCCTTCTGTTAAGGAATTTCCTTTTTTTCTTTTATAAGCACTCACCGTTTCACATGCCGACGGATAGCATTCAGCAGCTCCTGCTCCTGTATGGGCTTGGAAAGGTGCTCCACCATACCTGCCTCTCTGCTTTGTCTCACATCATCATAAAATGCGTTTGCCGTCATGGCAAAAATGGGAATCTCCGCCGCATCCACGCGATTCGTTGCATGGATTTCCTTTGCTGCCGTCAGCCCATCCATCACAGGCATCATCACATCCATCAGGATTACATCAAAAGTGCCCGCCGCCTTCGTACGGAATACATCCACGGCCTCCTGTCCGTTATATGCCGTTGTTACAGTGATTCCTGCCTTTTTCAACAGGAACTGCGCAATCTCCATATTTAACTCGTTATCCTCCACCAGCAGCACATGCACGCCCTCCAAAGAAGCAGCATCGGCAGGCTTTACGTCCTCTTGTGTTTCCGTATAATCAACATCTATTCGGAATGGAATCGTCACAGAAATCGTTGTGCCGACATTCTGCTCGCTTTTCAGCGAAATCGTCCCCTCCATCAGCTCTACCATCTGCTTCGTGATGGCAAGTCCAAGCCCCGTACCGGTAAAGGTTGTCCGTGCATCCGTATTTTCCTGCGAAAACGGTTCAAAGGCATGCGCGAGAAATTCCCTGCTCATGCCGCGCCCCGTATCCGTACAGGTGAATTTTACCACCACGCGCCCATCGGGATACGCAACATCCTCAGAAGCAAACGTGACTGCCCCGCCCGCGCGGTTATATTTCACCGCATTGCCGCCGATATTCTGCAAAACCTGTTTCAGATAAAGCGGACTGCCAATCAAATGACGATATTTATGCTTTCCCATCTGCATCTGAAAATGGATGGCATATTCCTGTCCCTGCATCTCAACGATACTCGTTGTTTCTTTCAAAAGCTCAATCAAATCAAACGGCTTATTTTCCGGTTTCATTTCACCGGATTCCAGCTTATTCATATTCAGCACATTATTAACCAGCTCCATCAGAAAGCCGGATGCCTGCATTACCTTATGGCGGCACTCCGCCTGCTTTTCCATGTCATCCGCATAATACTCGGCAATCGCAGTCACGCCCCGAATCCCATTCAGCGGCGTGCGGATATCATGGCTCATGCGGCGTAGAAAATCCGTCTTTGCCATATTGGAGGTACGCAGCTCACGCCCCTGCCGCTCCAGATAATTGATGTAGCTTCTTGTCACTCGCGCAAGCAGCAGGAGTGCCGCAATCAGAATGAGCGCAAATTCTGCCATAGAAAGCGGTAAGGTTTTATTCGCGGCACGAATTTTATAGGAAACGAGAATATCATATTCCCCCATTTTTTCATAGACAACATACCGGCTGCTGCTATGGAACGAAACCGTTTTCTGATAGCGTTTTCCTTCCTCCAGAGAATCCTGTATTCTGTCCTCAGGAAAAATCTCATACCCCAGTATATCATCATTCGTTGCGGCAAGCACCGTTCCTGTCGCATTCTCCACAACATAAATCGACATACCTTCAACCAGCGGCAACCGCCCCACAATCTTGCTGATATCGCTGCTCTGCATCCATTCCAGCAATCTGTCCGGCGTTACGCCAATCTGCACCAGTGTATTATCATTTTCTGCCCAGACCATCGCATACATCATAGGCTTGCCCTCTGCCGTATTCGGCGTTACATCCTGACAAAGGGAAAGCGTGTGGTCAGAAAGCATAGGCTTAAAAAACCCGATCTGTTCCCCTGAATCCATTGTAAAGCCATAATATTTGGGGACAGATCCGTTGATAATTTCACCTTTTTCATCAAACACATGCACCTCGTCCACCCCTAACAGCTTCGCCAGCGCAGCAAAATCATCTGCCTCCTTGTAATCCTCCCAGCCCTGTGTAATATAATCCGCCGCGATATTCGCCCGAATAGTATATTCCTCCTTCAGCGTATCCTCCAGCTGCTGAAAGCTCCTTTCATTTTCCGTAATCAGTTCCTTCATTTGATCCAGCATCAGCCCGCAGGACTTCTGCGCATTTTGCCCGTTGTTCGCGTACTGCAAAAGAGAGCAGCCAATAAATAAAAACAGAAAAATCAGAAGTGCCGTGATATTCATACGGTGTGATCTGCGTTTCTGTCCCATATCTGCCTGATTTGTCTGCCGGTCTCTCTTTTTTTCAATCCTTCCACTATCTGCCATGTTTTTCTCCTCATTGCATAAGCCCGTCTGTATCGAATCCTGTTTCATGGATATCTCTCAAATTATCATAACACGCTAATATTTTATTTACAACTTTTATTCATAAATCCGAACTATTGGCTCATTATATACAGCAGCAATCAGGGCAAAGCTCTCTGTGCAGCGGATAAAGGGCATCCCAATAAAGAAAACATTCGCATATTTTAACAAAGCCTTATTCTGGAGACAGCCGCTAAGCGTCATTATCTAACCCCAAAAATCATCAGGAATATCCGAAAAACGTTGATTTTAAAGGCTTTCTAAGTATCGTTTATGACTATGTAAAATTTATCGAATTTATACAAAACTTGTCCAATGGTGGCAAATCGGTGGCAATGCCACCCCTGCGGTATCGGTATAATCCTAAATCAACTACACACAGAATTTTTACAGGAGGTAAAAAACATGAAGATAATCGAAGGTTTATATCGCAGCTACTGCCACGAAAGAGAAATAGAAATGCAGGAGTATCACACAGGAGGGAACAGGATGAAGGAATTGCAGGAATTTTTGAAAAACAAACTGAACGCAGACGATTATTTCACTGCGGAAGAAATGCTGAATGATTTGATTGCCGAAACGGAAGAAAAAGGCTTTGCGGCAGGTGCCAAATACACCGCCGGGCTTGGGAGAGAATTGTTCACGGAATAAAAAATAGGCCCCTTGAAAGAGGGGCTTTTATTATCAAAAATCTTCTTTTTTAATGCCGTCCTGGTGTTTTTCCTGCTCAATTCATTAGAATTAAGCGCTTTCTAACAAATTACCCGAAAGCAAAAGGACACCTGAGTATGTTCTCCATCTATACAAAACAGCAAAATATAATTTAAATTTCAATCTAAACACTTATATGCAACAATCGTAACTGTTCCTTTTCCATGATAACGTTTCATTTCGTATTTTTCAGGAAATTTTTCCAGTAATTGCGGCAACTTTACGCATCCATATGTACGAACATCAAAATCCGGTTTGGCTCTCTTAATAAATGTTCCTGCTGAACTAATGTTAACAAAACCATCATCGTCTTGATAATTATCCGATGCTTTTTTTAACAATTCATGAATTTGCTGTAGTTCATCATCTTCTTTCGACTCATCATTTTCATCTTTTGACTCATCACTTTCATCTTTCGTTTCCGAGACTTCAGATTGTTTCTCTATAACCTTATCTTCTTTTTCGCAAATATCATTCTGGCTTAGCGCGCTTTCTTCCTTCTTCTTAATTTCATCGCTTATATCCTCTTTTTCTGTCAGAATTTCTGCTATTTCTTCATTGGCAAGATTTTCTATAATGATAAATTCATCGCAAGCTTTTTTAAAGCTATCTGATGTATTCCTTTTCCCTACACCATATACATATACGCCAGATTCATGTAATTTAATTGCTAAAGGTGTAAAATCACTATCACTTGATACAAGAACAAACGCATCGTATTCATTATTATATAATAAATCCATTGCATCAATTACCATGGCCATATCTGTCGCATTTTTGCGTGATGTGTAGTCAAATTGTTGTATGGCTTTAACAGCTAGCCTTTTTAAATCGTCAATCCATTTTTTTAATTCTTCTTTTGCCCAATTTCCATACGCTCGTTTTACAACAATTCTGCCCTTTGTAGCAATTTCTTGTATTATCTCATCCAATTTAGTTCGTTGCGTATTATCCGCATCAATCAACACCGCTATTTTTTTAAATTCCATAATCTTCCGCGCCTTTCGTATTTTAATATATGTAAACCATTATATCACCAAAATATAAAAGAAAAAAGGCAGTCACACATATTTATTATTGAAAAGATAGGAAAATAAAGTCATATGAAAATGTCTTATTTCGTAAAAAGTAAATGCCTGCTCCGAAATCAGCCACTAATCTTTTTCCACAAAAATTATGGATCTGGTTTCTCTCTCACAAAAAAACAGAGGGCAGAACATCAAATGCGCCGCCCCCCTGCAAAAATCTTTCTGTTTTTGATCCTCACTTCTTCTTATTATATCTATGCATCAATGCCATTGTTCGCAGCATGTCATCACTGAGGTGCAGTTTATCCACATCCGCAAAACAACCTTTTGCAATCATATCCTGCACTAGAGATTTCGCCCATGTAGGCACCTCATCCAATGTTTCGTAGTATTTCACCACTTCGCTCTCCTCCTTCCCTTTCCAGTCCTTTGTTACCTCAAAATGCGGCTTGTCCGGCGTATCCCAAGTACCGCCCCATGTAATGCCGAGCCGCTTCGCAATCGCACCGCACTTAGCAAAGAACGCTGCATCGGCATATTCCTGCCCCTTCACATTTTTACAGATATCCCATGCCATCCGCCCTGTATGGCGGCTGTTTCGTGTCCAAGTGACAACCTTCCCTGCTCTGGTTCTGCCCTGTGCATATAAGTAATCCTGCCGCACTTGTGAACGGTATGTTTCCGTAATCAAAACGGACATTCCTTCCTTTTCGCACTCACGCAGAAACGCCCTGCAAGCCCTCTGTGCCACAGGGGACAGTGCGCTGATGTCTCTGCAAACCTTTGTTTCATTCGTCATAATATCCCTTCTTTCTCATATAAAAAAAGCGCCCGATCTCTCGAACGCTTTGAACCCATACATTTATATTTTAATGTATCATTCTTTAAAATTAATAAACGGTATGTTATACACAGGAAGAGCAGACGAATTTGTAATACTAGAAACTATCGGTCGCATATATCCAAGCAGCAAAGCTGGTGCATTAACATTAAGCATAGAATTAACCATATTTTCATCCATGTCTTCCCATTTAAAATCAGAAACAACTTTTATTTCTAACTCAAAGGGTGCTTCTTTGTTCTCTGCATTAACCTTTAATGTTAAACTGACCCTTGCCCTGTTTTCGTTCATACTTTTTTTTACCTGTATATCAAAGGTATTCTGTATTTCGATTTCGTCCACATCTGCATCTGATTCAAAATCTTGATTAGTAACAAAATTAACCTTTTCTAAATATGGATTTAAAAATTGAAATTTACTTTGTCTCATTTCATCTTCCTCGTTTCAATCATTACGCTGCTTCAGCATAATTATTATTATCTATATCAGTAACATCAATATCGTCAATAACCTCATTGTATTTTTCTATTGTTGAAATATTGTAAGAATAGTCCAGCTCAATTTGCATAGACTCTTTGATTGTATGGCTAATCTCTGTTAGTTGTTCTGCCAAGTCATTCATGGTTTCACGTATTACCATACAGTACGATTTTGATATTTCATCGAAAATAGGCTTCATGTTAAAAACTTCTTGTAATTGTTTGCGTATCAACTCCCATTCTTTATTCCATAAATAGTTTTTTGCCTTATCAACATCACATCTAATATACGTACCCTCTTTAGGCAAATCTAATCTATCAATCTTATCCTTTTCAATAATACAGCTTTTCTCTTTTCCTTCCATATCCATATCAATAGCAATTATATTAGGCGATGATAAAAAAACAGAAGCGATATCAATCTTTTGATCAATAAGGTCCTTTAACTTTGTTATACTGCATTTAGTCACAACCCACCGCTGGCCATAACGAATTTCAGAGCATAGGCATAGATATATGTTTCTTTTATCGTCAGTGCACGAGAAAAGTATTGGTTCGGATTCAAACTCATAAAAGATGTGATCTAAATATAGCTTTCCAATTTGTATAACATTATCAAAATATACATCATTCATCATTAATCACCTCATCAAAATATTCCTGCGGCTCGGAATCTTTATATATCCACCAATCAACATGAGTATCATTTCTTCTTTCTCTTTCTGAAGTAAGCTGACATAAGCCACATGTTCTCTCGGTTTGTCCCTTTGCAATGAATGCTTTTGGATGATGTCTCATAAACAAATCTAAAGCATATTCCGCCTCAGTGTATTCTATATTACAAGAAGTGGAGTAAAGACCTGGGTCATTAGAGTTCATCTTTCTTTTAGGCGGAATTAAACCTCTCTGTATTTCCTCATAAGTACTTATAAAACTATCTCTATTTATTGTTCCATATTTTATGACTCTATATACAGATTTATTTTCTTCTTTTGCTGCTTTTGGCAATATTTCCTTTTCAAAGTTTTCAGGGAAACACTCCGGAAATTTTTTCATTCATCTCATCTCACAATTTCTAATAGTGAATATTTGTATATTTTTACTGTATCACAAATCTAATATAAAAGCAATCTCATTCGCCATGTTTTCCATCTCCCATCTTAGCCGCTGCATCAATCTTATCCGCCGCAATCTTCAATCCCTTAATCAAGAAAGGCGGCACATTTACATTCATGTCCACCAAATTCTCCAGGATACTTCTAATTTCATTCACAAGATAATTCGCCAGAACGAACCACCCTACAAACTTCATAAACCCAAGCTGTGCGCCGATGGTCTGCCCCATCCTTTCAAACGAAAAACCGATATAAAAGGCGATGGCAATGACCACCCAATACCAGACCTTCTTCACAATACCCCTTGCACCGACCCTGCTGCAGCTTTCGCCCTTCTCACGGGAGCGCATCCAGCCGCTGAGCCAATCCGCCACGTTGCAGAGCAGGAACCCTGCGAACAGGAACCAATACTGCCCCAGCACCGCCGCCAGTGCCGCCATAATCGCACCGCCAAACATATTTACCTTATTCAAAAAATTCATTTTATCTTCCTCCTTAACTCTGCACCTGTGCCGTTGTGACATGGTGCGGATTATTCGTATCATTCAAGTGCTGTTGGAGCAGTGTCATAACCGATGCCGCATTGATGTACGCAGAGGACGCAAGCGAACCGCTTTTCACGCCACTGGTAACGGATGCCGAAAGCGTGGGGATGAAATCCCCCAGCTCCACCTCATTGTACTGCTCCAAAAGGCAATCCCATTCGTAGGAAATAACCTTCGCCTGCTTCTGAAACCCCATTCTCGTATTGACAACCGTCACCATATCCCCCAGAAAGACCTCCTCCAGAACGGCATACTCCCGATATTCCACCGTTTTTTCCAGTGCCACAAAATCCACCTTGATGTTGATGCTTGGAATGTCGCAACCCTCGTCCAACAGCTTTTGTCCCTCTGCCTGCACCTCGGAAATGCTCTTGTTTTCCTCTG
>ERZ838516.4925-NODE-4925-length-9759-cov-2.543899_pt1 | contig 9759 bp, 9 predicted proteins | sample MGYA00519910_ERZ838516 | MGnify/ENA primary metagenome ERZ838516 (study PRJEB31850, sample SAMEA3708837) | human gut metagenome | biome: human gut; feature: human-associated habitat; material: faeces | place: China | collected 2014 ... | reverse complement strand
TTATGAGCTGTGAAACAGGAAAATAACCTGAAACGCCGCCGCAGAGAGGGTCGGTCACCGGCTGCAAGCCGACCTGTGGACGCCTGGTTTGGTTCGCCCCGGAGCTTCCATGGAGACATGGCGGTCACCCTCCGTTATCGGGGCACAAGTGTGCGCTTCGGCGCGAATTTGGGTGGTACCGCGGAAGTGAGCCTTTCGTCCCAATGTGGGACGGAGGGCTTTTTGTTTTGCACCGCGGCCTGAACCGAACATCCCAATTCCAACAAAAAGGAGTTTTGCTTTTATGATGAAAGAACAACTGGAAGCCATCCGCAAGGGCGCGCTGGACTCCATCGTGGGCACAAAGGCCGCGGCGGAGCTGGACAGCCTGCGGGTGAAGTACCTTGGCAAAAAGGGCGAGTTGACCGCCGTGCTCAAGCAGATGGGTTCCCTCTCCGCCGAGGAGCGCCCCGTCATGGGCCAGATGGCAAACGAGGTCCGTGCCGCCGTGGAAAAGGCCATTGAAGCCCAGTCCGCCATTCTGGAAAAGGCCGCTCTGGAAGCCAAGCTGAAGGCCGAGACGCTGGACGTCACCATCCCCGGCAAGGAGGTGGCTCTGGGCCACAAGCACCCCATGTACACCGTGCTGGACGAGATCAAGCAGGTGTTCCTTGATATGGGCTTTGAGATCATGGACGGTCCCGAGATTGAGCTGGAAAGCTACAACTTTACAAAGCTCAACGCCCCTGAGTCCCACCCTTCCCGTGACTGGACGGACACGTTCTATCTCACGGAAGATTCCAAGATTTTGCTGCGGACCCAGACCTCTCCCATGCAGATCCGGGCCATGGAGGAGCACGGCGTACCCATCCGCATGATCTCCCCCGGCCGGGTGTACCGCAAGGACGAGGTGGACGCCACCCACTCCCCCATGTTCCATCAGATCGAGGGTCTGGTGGTGGACAAGGGCGTGACCATGGCGGACCTGAAGGGCACGCTGAACGCCGTGATCAAGAAAATCTACGGCCCCGCCTCCGTCACCCGCTTCCGTCCCCACCACTTCCCCTTCACCGAGCCGAGCTGCGAGATGGACGTGCAGTGCCACAAGTGCGGCGGCAAGGGCTGCCCCACCTGCAAGGGCGAGGGCTGGATCGAGATCCTCGGCGCCGGCATGATCCACCCGAAGGTGCTCGAGGGCTGCGGCATCGACACGGACGTCTACTCCGGCTGGGCCTTCGGTATGGGCCTGGAGCGTCTGGCGATGCGCCGGTTCAAGATCAGCGACCTGCGTCTGATCTTCGAAAACGACGTGCGCTTCCTGCAGCAGTTCTGAGAAAGGAGAGGCTACCATGATTTTAAGCAGAAAATGGCTCAATGAATTCGTAGATTGCTCGGCCTGGTCCGATCACGACTTTTCCGAGGCAATGACCCTCTCCGGCTCTAAGGTGGAGACGTTCAAGAACCTGCACGACAGCATCCGAAACATTGTCGCGGGCCGCATTGTGGAGATGGTGCGCCACACGAACTCCGACCATATGTGGGTCTGCCAGGTCGATGTCGGCGGCAGCGAACCGCTGCAGATCGTGACCGGCGCGCAGAACCAGAAGGTCGGCGACATGGTGCCCGTCGCGCTCGACGGCTCGCTCCTGCCCGACGGCAAGGAGATCCATGCCGGTATGCTGCGCGGTGAGCTCTCCAACGGCATGATGTGCTCGCTCAAGGAGCTCGGTCTGACGCTGCATGACTACCCCTATGCCATCGAGGATGGCCTGTGGGTCATGCAGGAGGACGGCGTGAAGCCCGGCGACGACATTGCCGCCGTCATCGGCATGGACGACCACGTGGTCGAGTTTGAGATCACGCCGAACCGCCCGGACTGCCTGTCCGTGATCGGTCTGGCGCGCGAGGCCGCCGTGACGTTTGACAAGCCCCTCCGCCTGCACACGCCCGACGTCCCCGGCAGCGGCGAGGACATCCACGACCACGTCAGCATCCGCATCGACGATCCGGCGCTCTGCCCGCGCTACACCGCGCGCATGGTGCGCAACGTCAAGATCGCGCCGTCCCCGGCGTGGATGCGCGAGCGCCTGCGTAACAGCGGCGTGCGCCCGATCAACAACATCGTTGACATTACCAACTACGTCATGCTGGAATACGGCCAGCCCATGCACGCCTTTGACTTCTCCTGCGTGGAGGGCGGACACATCATCGTCCGTACCGCCCGGGAGGGCGAGACCATTCAGACGCTGGACGGCAATCAGCGGAACCTGACCACCTCCATGCTCTGCATCTGTGATGAGAACAGGCCCGTCTGCGTGGCGGGCGTCATGGGCGGTGCCAACAGCGAGATTGTGGGCGACACCGCCATGGTTCTGTTTGAATCCGCCAACTTCAACGGCACCTCTGTCCACCGCACCGCCGCCGCTCTGAATATGCGTACCGACGCTTCCTCCCGCTATGAAAAGGGTCTGGACCCCATGAACACCCTGAAGGCCGTGGAGCGGGCCTGCGAGCTGGTGGAGCTGCTGGGCGCCGGCGAGGTGGTGGAGGGCGTGATGGACGTCATCGCCAAGGACTCCAACCCCGTCACCGTGAAGCTGGAGCCGGAGAAGGTCAACGGCCTGCTGGGCACCGATGTTTCCCGTGAGGAAATGGTCCGGATTCTGGAAGCTCTGGACTTCAAGGTGGAGGGCGACACCATCCATGTTCCCTCCTGGCGGTCCGATGTGGAGCACTACTCCGACATCGCCGAGGAGGTAGCCCGGTTCTACGGCTACAACAACATCCCCGACACTCTCTCCAACGGCCTCACGGAGCGCCGCGGCTTTACGGAGCTTCAGCAGACGGAAAACCTGCTGGGCAGCGTGTGCCGCGCCGCCGGGTACGACGAGATCATCACCTACTCCTTCATCAGCCCCACCTATTATGATAAGATCGACCTGCCCAAGGATTCCCCCCTGCGGGATTCTCTGAAAATTCTGAACCCCTTGGGCGAGGACACCTCCATCATGCGCACTACCACCCTGCCCTCCATGCTGGAGATCCTGACCCGGAACTACAACTTCCGCAACAAGTCCGCCAAGCTCTACGAGCTGGGCCGTGTGTACTTCAAGCGGGCCGACGGACTGGCGGACGAGCCGAAGGTCCTGACACTGGGTGCCTACGGCGACGGTATGGACTTCTTTGCCCTCAAGGGCGCTGTGGAGGCCGTTCTGAAGCAGCTGCGGATTGAAAACGTCCGGTTCCTGGCGGACAGCGAGAATCCCTCCTATCATCCCGGCCGCTGTGCCAAGGTTTTTAGTGGGGACCGTCTGCTGGGTACGCTGGGTCAGATCCACCCCCATGTAGCCGCCAACTACGGCGTGGATACCGAGCTGTATGCCGCCGAACTGCGGTTCGACGCTCTGTACGAGAGCCGCGGTGCACAGCCTGTGTACCATCCCCTGCCGAAGTTCCCTGCCGTGACCCGGGACATCGCCGTGGTGTGCGACAAGGCCGTTCCCGTGGGTGCGCTGGAGGACGCCATCCGCAAGGGTGCCAAGGGGCTTTTGAAGGAGGTTGACCTGTTTGACATCTACACCGGCGTCGGCATTGCTCCGGGCAAAAAGAGCGTGGCTTTCAGTCTGACACTGCGCTCTGATGACCGCAGCCTTACCGCCGAGGAGGCGGATGCCGACGTCCAGAGCATTCTGGATGCCTTGAAGCAGGAATGCGGCGCTGTTTTACGGTAAGCGCTTCCCTGCTCTCCCCGTCCTATAGCGTGTGGGGGCACCGCTGCCTCTGAAAATTGCCAAAAAGCGCCTGTGGAAAACCACAGGCGCTTTTTCAGGAATGATTATTACCATTTTGTTACATTTCCGTTTTTCCCTTTACTTCTCGTCCTAAACCGAGTATACTATTTTCATACTCAGTAGGAAGGCGGTGTCCGTATGGATGATTTCACCAGAAAATTCAGCATTGTGGACGAAAAGGATGCAGAAATTCGGCACATCCTGACTACCGTCTATCAGGCCCTTGAGGAAAAGGGCTACAATCCCATCAATCAGATTGTGGGCTACATTCTCTCCGAGGACCCCACCTATATCACGAACCACATGGGCGCCCGGACGCTGATTCGCAAGCTGGACCGGGACGAGCTTTTGCAGGTGTTGGTCAAGAAATATCTGGGACAATAAGTTTCAAGAGCCGGTGCAAAATGCCCCGGCTTTTTTATTTATTCTGTTGAAAAGCAAAATACAGCACCTGCTATGAGCGGGTGCTGTATTTTTATATTGTGCTTACACCTTGGGACCTGCGGCCACCACATCGGCGGGCATTTTATTGTATTTCTTGAAGTTCTCCACAAAGGACCTTGCCAGCTCCTTGGCTTTTGCCTCGTAGGCTGCCTTGTCCTTCCATGTGTTGGCGGGAATCATCAGTTCCTCCGGCACATTGGGGCAGCTTGTGGGAACGGCCACGCCGAAATAGGGATCGGTGACAAACTCCGCCTTCTCCAGCTCGCCGTTCAGCGCCGCCGTGACCATCGCACGGGTGTAGCTGAGCTTCATCCGCTTGCCAGTGCCGTTCCAGCCGGTGTTCACCAGATAGACCTTCGCGCCGGACTTTGCCACCTTTTCCGCCAGCATCTTCGCATACACGGAGGGGTCAAGCGGCATAAAGGGCGCGCCGAAGCAGGTAGAGAACGTGGGAACGGGAGAGGTGATGCCCCGCTCCGTACCGGCCAGCTTGGAGGTAAAGCCGGATACGAAATAGTACATAGCCTGCTTTTCATCCAGCCGGGAAATGGGGGGCAGCACGCCGTAGGCGTCCGCTGTCAGGAAAATAACCGTCTTGGGGGTAGCACACACGCCGGGAATGGCCGCATTGGGGATATAGTCCACCGGGTAGCCCACGCGGGTATTCTCCGTCAGGCTGCTGTCGGCATAGTCCGGGCGGCGGGTTTCCGGGTCGACGATAACATTCTCCACCAGCGCGCCGAAGCGGATAGCGCGGTAGATCTCCGGCTCGCTCTCCTCTGTCAAATCGATGCACTTAGCATAGCAGCCGCCCTCAAAGTTGAACACGGACTCATCCGCCCAGCCGTGCTCGTCATCACCGATGAGCTTGCGGTTGGGGTCGGCAGAAAGTGTGGTCTTACCGGTGCCGGAGAGACCGAAGAAAATAGCGGAATCCCCATCCTTGCCGATGTTGGCGGAGCAATGCATGGGGAACACACCCTCTTTAGGCATTAGATAGTTCATCACGGAGAACACGGACTTCTTGATCTCGCCGGCATACTGGCTGCCGGCAATGAGGACCAGTTTCTTCTCATAGTCAATCATGATGGCCGCCTCGGAATGCGTGTGGTCCCGCTGGGGATCGCACTTGAAGCCGGGGACACAGATGATGGTGAAGTCAGCCTTGTAGTCCGCAAGCTGCTCCGCCGTGGGACGCAGCAAAAGCTGGTGGATAAAGAGATTCTGGCTGGCCAGCTCGTTGACGATGCGGAAGGCCTTGGTATGCCGGCTATCGGCGCCGGCAAAGCCATCAAACACAAAAATCTCCCGGTTCTGGAGATAGGCCACCATTTTTTCATACAGCGCGTCAAACACCGCCTGCGTGGTAGGCACGTTGATCTTGCCCCACGCGATATCGTCATGCACGCCCTCGCTGTCTACGATGAATTTATCGTTGGGAGAGCGGCCGGTGTACTTTCCCGTCCGCACGCACAGGGCGCCGGTATTGCTGAGCTGACCCTCGCCCCGGCGCAGCGCGTGCTCCACCAGCTGGGCCGGCTCCAAATTACGGTAAACAGCCTTGGGATTCAAAATGCCAAGCTGCTCCAAACCATAGGTCTCCATATTCGTTCCTCCTTTATTGATGCTCAGAACTTATACTCCACATACAGCTCCCGGACCGCGTTGGGGTCCTGAGAGGCTCCCGCCGCCGGAGCGGCAGGTGTACAGGTGTCATGTTCCCCGTCCCGCCACGCCAGAAACTTCGGCGCGACCTGCGGGAACAGTGCCAGCGACAGCACATCCTCCTCGGATTTGGCGATTTCCTTGAATTCTTCCTTGTATTTTTCCAACTCCGGGGCGATGTTGTCCGCCGGACGGCAGGTGATGACCTCCTCCGGGTCGATGCCTGCCAGCGCCCGGACCTCCGGGTTTACCTCGCCGGGCAGCGCGCCGTATTCGCCCCGCAGCAGACCCTTGGACTCCTTGGGGAACGTTTTGTATCTGCCGACGATAACGTTCATCACCGCCTGCGTTCCCACGATCTGACTGGTGGGTGTCACCAGCGGCGGATAGCCGAAATCCTTGCGGACTCTGGGAATCTCCGCCAGCACATCGTAATATTTGTCCTCCTTATCGGCCTGCTTGAGCTGAGAGATCAGGTTAGAGAGCATTCCGCCGGGAACCTGATAGAGCAGTGTGTTCGTATCCACCCGCAGCACCTTGGGGTCCAGAATCCCCTCCGCCTGCAAGCGGGCAGCCACCTTGCGGAAGTGGGCCGCCGCCTCGCTGAGGCGGTTCAGAGCAAGCCCCGTGTCCCGGGGCGTACCCTTCAGCGTGGCTACCAGAGACTCCGTGGCGGGCTGAGAGGTGCCGTTGGCCAGCGGGGACAGGGCGGTATCCACAATGTCCACACCGGCCATAGCCGCCATCAGGTTCACCATGTCGCCGGTGCCGGTGGTGTTGTGGGTGTGGAGATGGATGGGAATAGAGACCGTCTCCTTTAGCCGTTTAATCAGGGAGTAGGCGTCCATCGGCAGCAGCAGATTTGCCATATCCTTGACGCAGATGGAGCTTGCGCCCATCTCCTCCAGCGTTTTGGCCAGCTTCACAAAGTAATCCTCATTGTGGATGGGAGACACCGTGTAGCTCATGGTGGCCTCCACCTCGCCACCGTACTTCAGCGTGGACTTGATGGCCTGCTCCAGATTCCGCACATCGTTCAGCGCGTCGAAAATACGGATGATGTCGATGCCGTTTTCAATGGACTTGCGGCAGAAGGCGTCCACCACGTCGTCGGCATAGTGCTTGTAGCCCAAAATGTTCTGACCCCGGAACAGCATTTGCAGCTTTGTATGCTTCACGTGCTGCCGGATGGTCCGCAGCCGCTCCCACGGGTCCTCGTTCAAAAAGCGCATACAGGCGTCGAACGTGGCGCCGCCCCAGCACTCCAGCGAGTAGTAGCCCACAGAGTCCAGCGTTTCCAGCGCAGGCAGCATATCCGCCGTGGTCATGCGGGTGGCCGCCTGAGACTGATGCGCATCCCGAAGAATGGTATCCGTGATAAGCAGGGGCTTCTTCGATAAAAATTCCATAGCTGCCTCCCTTTAGCCGAACAGGCTGATGAGCACACCCGCCGCGATGGCGGAGCCGATGACGCCGGCCACATTGGGACCCATTGCGTGCATCAGCAGGAAGTTGCCGGGATTGTACTGCTGGCCCACCATCTGAGACACCCGGGCCGCCATGGGAACGGCGGACACTCCGGCAGAGCCGATGAGGGGATTGATCTTCTCCTTGAGGAACAGGTTCATGAACTTGGCAAGCAGCACGCCGCCGGCGGTGCCGAAGCTGAACGCCACCACGCCCATAATCATGATCTTGATGGTCTGGAAGGACAGGAACGTGGTGCCGGTAGCGGTGCAGCCCACGCTGACGCCAAGGAAAATGGTAACGATGTTGATAAGCTCATTCTGCACCGTTTTGCTCAGCCGCTCCGTCACGCCGCACTCCTTAAAGAGATTACCCAGCATCAGGCAGGCGATGAGGGGCGCGGCAGAGGGCACCAGCAGCGCCACGAAGATGGTCACTACGATGGGGAAGATGATCTTCTCCTTCTTGCTGACCTCCCGGAGGGGCTTCATGACGATTTGGCGCTCTTTTTCCGTGGTCAGCAGCTTCATGATGGGCGGCTGAATCACCGGAACCAGCGCCATATAGGAGTAGGCGCCACGGCAATGGGGCCCAGCAGCGCCGGGGCCAGCAGAGCGGTGACAAAAATGGCCGTAGGACCGTCCGCGCCGCCGATGATGCCGATGGCGCTGGATTCCTGCCCGGTGAAGCCCATAAGGCGGCAGCCGATAAACGTGACAAAAATACCGAGCTGCGCCGCCGCGCCCAGCAGCAGGCTCTTGGGATTGGCGATGAGGGGGCCGAAGTCCGTCATGGCGCCAACGCCCATGAAAATAAGGCAGGGATAAATACCCAGCTTCACACCGAGGTAGAGGATGTCCACCAGTCCCGCGCTGACCGTTACGTCAGAGAGGGTCATGCCGTAGTAGGACGCAGCCTGCTCCGCCTGCACCAGCGCCTCCAACTGTGCGCCAAAGGCGGAAATACCGTCTGTGGCAGACGCGGTGATCTCCGCTATGGTGCTGCTGACCGCCTCCGGGGAGAACATGGTCTGCGCGGCGGTCATGAGCTGCTGCAAATATGGCGAGAGCACATTTTCCGCCACGCCCTGATTGTAAAGCTCCGATAAAAGCTCTGCCGTAATGGGCTTTCCGCCGATAATGTCCCAGTGAATATGCCCGCCGGCAAAGAAAATCTCATGGAACATATTGGCGCCGGGAAGATTGGTGATGAGCATACCGAAAGCAATAGGCACCAGCAGCAGCGGCTCAAACTTCTTTACGATGCCCAGGTACAGCAGCACGCAGGCGATGCCCAGCATGATGAGGCAGCGCCAGTTGCCGTCCTGGGAAAAGAGGTAGAAGCCGGTGTCCTGTAAAAAGCGAATGATCGCGTCCATATCGGCCCTGCCTTACTGGAGGACGCACAGCAGCGCGCCGGATTCCACCGCGCTGCCCTTGAAGGTGTGGACGGAAGCGACAACACCGTCCCGGGGGCACATGATCTCGTTTTCCATTTTCATGGCCTCCAAAATCATGAGCACCTCGCCCTTTTTCACGCTGAGGTTGATGTCGCGCAGGACGGCATGGTCGCCGAACTGCTTTTGCAGATGTACCAGTTCGATCACATTGTCTGCCACGGCTCAGCCCTCCTTCGTGATGTGGATCTCGGCGTTGACGTCCGTCTGTGAGCCGAAAATCGTGTAGTTTTCGTTGCCGTCCAGCTTCCGCTCAACCCAGCGCAGCAGGCGCGTGACGGTGAACGTGAGGATGAAATACAGGATACAGACAACGAGATAGGTCTGGAACGTCTGGAAATTCTGGCGCTTGATGATACCGGCAAAGTAGTACAGCTCCGTCACGCCGATGACGTTCAGGACGGAGGTATCCTTGATGTTGATGACAAACTCGTTGCTGACAGACGGCAGGATATTGCGCATGACCTGCGGAATGATGACCTTGAACATGGTCTGCGCGTGCGTCATGCCGATGGACATCGCGCCCTCAAACTGGCCGCGGTCGATGGAGATGATGCCGCCGCGCACGATCTCGGCCATATAGGCGCCGGTGTTGATGGACACGATCAGGATGCCTGACGGGATCAGCGGCAGCGTGTCGCCGCCGGTCGCGAAGGCATAGCCCCAGTAGATGACCATCGACTGCACCATCATCGGCGTGCCGCGGAAGATCTCGACGTAGATCGCAATGATCGCATTGAGCAGCTTGTGCAGCGCGCGCAGGACCGGATTCTTGGACATCGGTGCCGTGCGCGCGACGCCTGTCAGCAGACCGAGCGCAAGGCCCGCCGCTGTACTCGTCAGCGCAATGAGCAGCGTGTTGCCGACGCCGGTCAAAAGCTGCGGATAATACTTGATGAAGATATTGAGGACATCGTTTAAGAAGCTCATAGTTACTCCGTTTTTCCGTTATGACGG
>ERZ838516.4901-NODE-4901-length-9806-cov-7.005230_pt1 | contig 9806 bp, 7 predicted proteins | sample MGYA00519910_ERZ838516 | MGnify/ENA primary metagenome ERZ838516 (study PRJEB31850, sample SAMEA3708837) | human gut metagenome | biome: human gut; feature: human-associated habitat; material: faeces | place: China | collected 2014 ... | reverse complement strand
ATTACGCCTTCTTCTTGAACAATGTCTGGCAGCCTTCTTTTGCAAGAACGAGTGACAGAAGAACAAGTAAGCTTCCGATTATTGCACGGATCCAGCTCCACATATCGACTGCGTTTGTGACGTTTGCGTAGATGGTCTGAAGAAGTGAGATTACTGTTACGATAAGCATAAATGCCATTGGGATGATGAGCATCTTATTGTTTTTGCCGACTTTGCCAAGCCATGCAGCTACAGCTAACAGACCAAGTGCAGCAAGCAGCTGGTTGGATGCACCAAACAATGCCCAAATCTTTGCATAACCTGTCATACCAAGTGCAATGCCAAGAACTACTGTAATAATTGTAGCAAAATATGGATCTGTTAAAACTCTCTTAATGCCTGTAGCATCCTTGTATGTCTCACCAGGTGCTAACCAGAACTCCTGGAACATATATCTTGCAAGACGAGTTGCAGTATCAAGTGAAGTCAGACAGAATGCAGAAACTGCAAGGATTAACAGTGAGTAGATTACACTCTCTGCACCAGCTAAAAATGGAATCTTTGCGCACATACGAGAGATACCAGTAGCAAATACAGCAGTAGGAGTTACGATTCCGCCTGGAACATACTCACTCCAGATATAGCCAACAGCACATACAGAGATGATCGCAAGTACACACTCAATTAACATGCCGCCGTATGCAATCGGAAGAGCATCCTTCTCGCGGTCGAGCTGCTTAGAAGTAGTACCAGAAGCAACTAATGAATGGAAACCAGAGATTGCACCACATGCAATAGTAACAAACAATGCCGGGAACATAGTTCCAAGAGAAACACCAGAACCAACAGTACCCTTATCAACGAAGCTGGTAAAAGCTGGAATATCAATAGTCGGATGAGCACCGAAGATTCCAATAACAGCGACGATCATCATGCCATACAGTAAGAAAGAGCTTAAATAATCTCTTGGCTGAAGTAAAATCCATACAGGTGTAACAGATGCGATAGCAATATAGATACCAACAATGATCATCCATGTATCACCGCTTAAATAAAGCGGATGCCAGTTAAGACCAATTGCCATACAAGCGATAATAACAGCAACACCGATTACAGTAGCGATTGCGATATGTACATTTTTTCTGTAAACAAAGAAACCAAAAGCAATGGCAACTACGATAAACAGAATAGAAATCATAGCAGTAGAAGCATTTGCGGAGCTGGCTGCAACATCAACTGCACCATCAGCAGTATAGGTAGCCTTAAAAGTGTTTGCAACGATAGAAGCAAATGCAGCTACAACAAGAATAAGTGTCAGGTAAGCAAATGTTAAGAAAAGTCTCTTTGCACGCTTGCCAATAGAAGTTTCGATGATCTCACCGATTGACTGACCCTTATTTCTTAAGGATGCAAATAATGCACCAAAGTCATGAGTAGCACCGAAGAAGATACCGCCGATCAAAACCCACAGCATAACAGGAATCCAGCCAAAAACAGCGGCCTGAATAGGTCCGTTTATAGGTCCTGCACCAGCGATAGATGAAAAGTGATGTCCCATAAGGACAGGAGCCTTAGCCGGAACATAATCCTGACCATCCTCCATTGTGTGAGCAGGAGTCTCTTCCTTATTCTCACCAAGTCCCCACTGCTTTGCCAGCCATCCGCCATAGAAGATGTAACCAGCAACTAAAATGGCAACGCCTACTACGAGAAGTACAACTGCGTTCATTTGTGTTTCCTCCTTTTTTTCGTGACAGAGAGGAGGGTCTGCTTTAGCGGTCGTCCCGCCCAGTTTGTGTAAATCCTTTTCGAAGTACAGTCATATGCTGCGATACGGTAATCCATCCAACCATAAAGCGACATGCGATAGTCTCTGTGACAGCGTGTCTTTTTAATAAGCTTAGGCACTTCAGGGGCTATAGACTCTGCCAGAAAAACGACAGACACATAGGTGTACATGTGGTCCTTTTTCGGTTCCACACGTGACAAGCCTTCCTCAAGCAGTGCATCGTTGTAAGTGCGAAAAGTCTCCTCATCCAAATGGCCAGTTCGTATAAAGAAGACATATTCGTGAGCTTCAGCGGCCCACAGCTGAGCTTTTTTGACCAAGACATACTTTTCAGAAAAAGAATGAAAAGCAGCCTCAGCCGCAACTGAAAGATCCTTGTAAGAGGTATCACGGATGATGTCAAAGTAGTCGCTGTAAGATAACAGCAGCCTCTCAAAAAATTCGTCTGAAGTCAATTCCATAATAACCTCCCAGCCTCTGTCAATGATAAATGTGATAAAGAAATTTTTATCCTGCTAAGCGTATCACAAAAAAAATCAAACGACAAGGTGCGAATTTAATCTAAACTTAACATATTTTATCCTTTTTTTATAAATAGCATAATTAAAATCATAATTTGTTGATTAAAAAAAGTAAGTATGGTATCCTTCTTCATGGAAAAAAAGATATCCGGGGGAAAGAAAGTGATAACATGGCTGAAAAAACATCTTGCCTTTGACAAAAACAAAGACGCAGACATACAACTAAAAGAGAGCACGCGTGCTCTTAAAAATCCAGGTTGTGGCTGGTATCATATTTACACCTTTGATCTCTCAAAAGAAAACTTTCTTTACATAGATTGTGAGGAAGAAGAGCTTGTTCTTCTTCTCATTGATATTCATGCGTTTCGTGGCTGTGAGCAAATTCCAAAAGAAGCACTTGAATATTTTTCTAGTATCCTCACCTTCTTTGAAGAGCACGATAAAGGAATAATCCTTCGCATCGTCTACGATACAAAAGGACGAGGAATGGAAAACGAGCCATCATCAATCAAAATCGTCAAAAGTCACATGAAGCAGTTAGGAAGCATCATATGTGAGCATATGGGTGAAAAGAAGATCCTGCCTGGAAAGATTCTAGTTCATCAGGGACTTTTTGTCGGCAGCTGGGGCGAGATGCATGGCTCCAAATTTCTTACCGAAGCACGAATGAAAGAACTATCTGATACATTTTTAGAGGCCACTAAAGGCAGTTGCCCTATCGCAGTCAGAAAGCCGGTACAATTAAGGCAGCTTAGCTGCCAAAAGACAGCATCTAATACAAACTTCACACTCTTTAATGACGCTATATTTGGCTCAGAGACAGATCTAGGCACATACGGCACAATACGCAAAAGTGCATTGTCTGAAAACAGCGAAAGAGAAAAGACACCTTGGGCACGTGAAGACGAGCTTTCATGGCAGCAAAGCTTTATGCAGCAAAGCTTTTGCGGAGGAGAGGTGCTTGGCGGGATGAACACGGTATCAGAAAGCCCAGGCAATACAGATTACCCACAAAGGACACTTGACTGGAATCAGGTAGTGGCAGACCTTGCAAAGATGCATGTCAGCTACCTAAACAGTATCTACAGTAAAGAAGTACTAGACGACTGGAAGGCACATCGTATTATGTGGAATGGCGAAGAGATAAGTGAATACGACTATATTGGACGTCATATGGGATACCGATTTACTGTCACACATGTTAAGATATCTAAAAATGTAATCACACTTACAATTAAAAATACCGGCTTCGCCAATCTGTGCGAAGAGGCAGTTTGCAGACTGATTCTTACAAAAAACAACAAAAACATCAGAGCCTTCGAAATCAAAAGTGATCCGAGCACATGGAACAGCGGCACAGATACTGTTATAGAATGTCACATTCCGAAAGAAGTATGGACGCAGAAATCACAGCAAACAAAATTATTTCTTCAGCTCACACGAAAAAGAGACGGCCGCATAATCGAATGGGCAAACGAAGAATATGATTGTCAATTTGGTGTTTTATTATTATCTGTTGATTAGTTTTGAAATTAGTATTGACAAGAAGACAAAAAAGAGCTATGCTTACAACCGTATTGCGGTTACAGGCCAATAAACGAATGATGGTAGTCTGTAACCGTAATTTAAAACCAATTTGTTCACAAAAATAGAAAGGACAAATAATATGAACAAACAAGAATGCGATATTTTAGAGGCGCTTCACGCAGAGCCATATATCAATCAGCGTGTATTATCGGATCTAAGTGGTCATTCGCTTGGAATTGTAAACCGTTCGCTGCGTCAGCTGCTAAAGGAAGGATATATTGACGATAATATTCGATTGACAAAGAAGGCTGAGAATGAATTTGCAGATAAGGCACCAAAGCAGGCTATTATTCTTGCGGCAGGCTTTGGTATGCGTATGGTGCCGATTAATCTTGAATCATCGAAGGCTTTTTTACAGGTAAATGGCGAGTATCTGATTGAGCGTTTGATTCGCCAGCTGCACGAGGTAGGAATAAAAAAAATCTACGTCGTTGTCGGTTTTATGAAGGAGCAGTTTGAATATTTGATTGACGAATTTGGAGTAGAGCTTGTAATCAATACAGAGTATGCTGGAAAAAATAACCTGCATTCTATGAAATTGGTATCAGACCATCTCGCGAATGCGTATGTTGTTCCATGTGATATCTGGTGTGACAAGAACCCATTTCGCACAGCTGAGCTGTATTCCTGGTATATGGTCAGTGATCTGGTAGATGAGCAGAGTGATGTTCGTGTCAATCGAAAGATGGAGCTTGTGCGCACATCGCAGACGGCAGGAAATGCTATGATTGGCATTGCCTATCTGACGGCAGAAGATGCAGCGCTTGTGACAGAACGGATTGTACAGCTAGTCGAAAAAGCGGCATATGATGATTCCTTCTGGGAAGAGGCTCTTTACAAGAAAGATCGTATGATTGTGGCGGCGCGTGTTGTCCATGCATGCGATGTTGTTGAGATAAACACCTACGAGCAGCTGCGAGACTTAGATAGCGATTCTGAACAGTTAAAATCAGATGCCATTGCAGTTATTGCAGAGCAACTTCAGGTTAATCCAAAAGAAATTGTTGAAATATCAGTATTGAAAAAAGGTATGACAAACCGCTCCTTTTTGTTTTCCTGTAAGGGTAAAAAATACATCATGCGTATTCCGGGAGAAGGCACCTCACAGTTGATTAGCCGCAAGGAAGAAGCCGATGTGTATCGTGCAATTTCTGAAAAAGGCATTTGTGATGATCCAGTTTACATTAATCCAGCAAACGGCTACAAGATTACCGCATTTTTAGAGGGAGTTCGTCCATGTGATCCATTAAACGTAAGTGATCTGAAGAAATGTATGAAGCTGTTAAAAAAATTTCATCAGATGGAACTTACTGTTGATCATGAGTTTGACATTTTTAAGCAAATCGAATTTTATGAGAGCTTGTGGGAGGGCGCACCATCAATCTATCGGGATTATGAGAAGACAAAAGAAAATGTTTTGTCGCTGAAGCCCTATATAGAGGCAAATGCAGGGAAGAAGGTGTTAACTCATATTGATGCTGTTCCAGATAATTTTTTATTCTATTCAGGGGCAGATGGTGAACAGCTTCAGCTAACCGATTGGGAGTATGCCGGCATGCAGGATCCACATGTGGACATCGCGATGTTTTGCATCTATTCGCTGTACAATAAGCGCCAGATCGACCGTCTGATTTCCATTTACTTTGAGGGGGATTGTCCGAATGAGACGCGTGTAAAGATATATTGTTACATTGCCGCGTGCGGTCTTCTTTGGAGCAATTGGTGTGAGTACAAGCGAAGTCTTGGCGTGGAGTTTGGTGAGTACAGCCTACGTCAGTATCGTTTTGCAAAAGAATATTATCGTATTGCATCTGAAGAGATTATAAATATCCAGTAATGAAATGAAAAAGAGGGAGATACTATGCATAAAGTAAAAAGAGCCATCATAATGGCGGCAGGAATTGGAAAACGTATGCAGCCAGTCAGTTTACATACGCCAAAGCCACTAATCAAAGTAAATGGAGTGCGAATGATCGATACAGTAATTTCTGGACTTCATCAAAATGGAATCACTGAAATCTATATTGTAGTCGGCTATTTAAAGGAGGCATTTGCAGAGCTGCCAAAGCAGTATCCAGGAGTTGTATTGATCGAAAACATGCTATATGAAACCTGCAATAATATTTCTTCCCTGTATGCAGCAAGAGAGCATCTTGAGGACGTAATTATCCTTGATGGTGATCAAATCATTTACAATCCGACGATTTTAACGCCAGAGTTTGAACGGTCTGGTTACAACTGCGTCTGGTGTGAGGGAAAGACTGACGAGTGGCTTCTTACCGTGGAAAATGGTGTTGTTACACACTGTGGCAGAAATGGTGGAGAACATGGTTGGCAGCTGTTTAGCATTTCACGTTGGAATAAAGAAGACGGTGCTAAATTAAAACGTCATCTTGAGATTGAGTTTGAAGAAAAGAAGAATCGTCAGATCTACTGGGATGATGTTGCAATGTTTTGCTACCCGGATGAGTACAAACTTGGAATTCATCCGATGGAGTATCGAGATATCATTGAGATCGACAACTTAAGTGAACTTGTTGCGCTCGATCCGTCCTACAAGAATTATCTGGAAAAACAGTAAAAAGAGAGGGGAATATTATTATGAAAAATGAAAAAAAGAAAATTGATTGGCTTATCACACTACTTCCACTCATTATTGTAGTTGTATTGTGCATCGTGTTTTTTGTGGCGCCGTCACAGTCTAACGAAGTATTAAGTAAAATCCGTTTTTTCTTTGGTGACACCATGGGAACCTATTACCTGATTATAGGACTTGGCATCTTTTTGCTTTCCATCTATATTGCTTGTTCCAAATATGGTACGATTGTTCTTGGTGAGAAGGACGAAAAGCCAAAATACTCCTTCTTTGCCTGGGGATCAATGATGTTTACCTGCGGTCTTGCAGCTGATATTTTGTTTTACTCTTTTTCTGAGTGGTTTATGTATGCGACCGATCCTCATATCGCAGAAATGGGAAGCATTCAGGACTGGGCAAGTGTTTACCCAATTTTCCATTGGAGCCTGATTCCGTGGGGATTTTATCTGGTGCTGGCAGCAGCGTTTGGTTTTATGCTGCATGTGCGCAAAAGAGACCGTCAGAAATATTCCGAGGCATGTCGCCCGATTCTTGGAAAGCATACTGATGGTATTGCTGGACGAATCATCGATTTGCTCGCTGTATTTGCGCTTCTTGCTGGAACTGCTACTACATTCAGTGTGGCTACCCCGCTTATGGCAAAAATCATTAACACTTTGTTTGGTGTGCAGCTAAATGAGACTGCTGTTACAATTGTGATTATTGTAATCACTTGTGTTATTTATACATACTCACTTCTTCATGGTTTTAAGGGAATTAGTGTGTTGGCAAATGCCTGTATTTATCTATTCTTTGGCTTATTGATTTATGTCCTCTTATTTGGTGGTGAGACAAAATACATAATTGAAACTGGATTTTCTGCAATTGGAAGAATGGTTCAGAACTTCTTCACACTTGCCACTGCAACTGACCCACAACGTACTACTTCTTTCCCACAGAACTGGACGATCTACTATTGGGCATACTGGATGGTATGGTGCGTGGCAGCACCATTCTTCATCGGAAATATTTCGAGAGGCCGAACCGTGCGTCAAACAATTTTGGGTGGATATGTATTCGGTATTGGATCTACCATAATGAGTTTCATCATCCTTGGAAACTATTCTCTTGGAAAACAGATGAGTGGTGCAGCTGATTTTTTGGCAACCTATATTGAGACAGGCGATGCATATGGTCTTATTACCGATATTATTGGAACACTTCCGTGCGCACCATTCGTGCTGGTTCTTGTGCTTGTAACGATGATTGCATTCTATGCGACTTCTTTTGATTCTATTGCATTGACAGCTTCTTGCTATAGCTATCATCGTCTCGGTGCAAATGAGCAGCCGCACAAGCTGATCCAGTTTATGTGGTGTATTCTGTTGGTGCTTCTCCCGATTGCACTGGTGTTTGCACAGAGTTCCATGAGCAATCTACAGTCTGTCAGCATTATCGCAGCATTTCCGATTGGTTTTGTAATGATCCTCATTGTAGTAAGCTTTTTAAAGGATGCTAAGCAATATCTTAAAAAATAGACTTGAAGAGGCTATTGATTGCGATTATAATGATAATAGATCAATTTGTAATAGGAAGGGAGAGCAATCAATGAGGCATACAAAGAAAAAAAATAGACAGTTAACTGTTGCGATGGCGGCAGTTGCGTTTAGTCTTTCGGCAGCGGCGGTGGATGCTTATGCTAGCAGTGTAACTGATACGCAGGAGCAGGTAATGATCGAGGACGAGGAAACAATTGAGATTGATCCAAATACTACCTATCTAAGCGGCACAAATGGCTGGGTTATGGAAGGGGGGCATTGGTGCTACTACATAAATGGTATAAAGCAGACCGGCAGCATTTATATGCAAGAGGGTGAATACCTGCTAGATGCGAATGGCTATATGGTTACAGGCTGGTACCGCGAGAGCGCAGATGCACCGTATTTTTACTACGATCCGCTAAAGGGTGGAGTAAAGGCCAATGGTCTTACAACAGTTAATGGTGTTACCTATTATTTCTATGGCTATATGAGAACCGACTTTGTAGCTGTAGAAAATGGTATATTCTACTATTTTGGATCAGATGGTGCGCTTGCGAGTCAGAGAGGTGGCATTTCTGATGGATGGTTGCTGTTTGGTAGTGATTGGTATTATGTGGAAAATGGCGAATTGTGTGGTGGATTAAAGACTATTGGAAACGAAACCTACTATTTTGAAATTGGAAAAATGGTCACAGGTGAGAGACGTATGGTACATGACTGGGCATCTGGTATAAACAACTGGTATCAGTTTGATGCGAGTGGCAAGATGGTAACAGGCTGGTATTTGGATAGTGATAATGTTTGGTATTATTATGGCTCTGATGGAAAAGCAGTATCTGGTATAACTACAATTGGTTCAGCAACCTATTATCTGGCATCTGATGGTCGTATGTGTACAAATTACTCGGTATCCATTGGTGGAATTATGTATTATTTTGGGGCAGATGGTGTGCTTTCCAGTACGCAGGGTCAGCCATCAAATGGTTGGAAGAGAATGACAGATGGTTGGTATTATTTTAGAAATAATACCATGATAAAGAATGAGTTTTTAGTCGATGGCGGTCATACATATTATCTGGATGAGAACGGAAAGATGTGTACTGATACGGTAAAATTGATTAATGACTCTTGGTATCGTTTTAATTCCGATGGTTACATGATTACTGGCTGGTATAATGACAGCGATGGCAGTTGGTATTATTATGATGGCAACGGAAAAGCAGGAAGTGATTTTACTAAGATTAATGGTGCTTGGTATTACCTTGAGTATAATGGTTATATGACCACTTCTACATGGGTGCAGAGCAACGGTTATTGGTACTACATCACACCATCAGGAGTTATGGCAACTAGCTGGTATGTGGTAGATGGCTGCTATTATTATTTTGAAGCATCTGGAGAGATGGTGACCGGCTGGAAAAATCTTGGCGGCATCTGGTACTATATGCAGCCAGGTGGAAAGATGGTTACTGGCTGGCAAGTGATTGATGGAAGCTATTATTACTTTGATGCGTCAGGAGCTATGACAACCAACTGGCAAAATGTTGGTGGCGCCTGGTACTATATGCAGCTAAGTGGAAAGATGGTTACTGGCTGGCAAGTGATTGATGGAAGATATTATTATTTTGATGCTAACGGAGTCTGGTCTGCCTGAGAAAATTGGGGTTGCTTTTTGTGAAAAAATGTGGTAGACTTTAATACTTGAAAGCGCCAACGCGTAAAAGCAAAAAACAAGAAAGACAAAGAAAAAGGAGAAACCACTATGAATATGGAATTTTACAGAAAGCTTCCGACTCCAAAGGAGTTAAAGGAAG
>ERZ838516.4899-NODE-4899-length-9815-cov-2.685963_pt1 | contig 9815 bp, 9 predicted proteins | sample MGYA00519910_ERZ838516 | MGnify/ENA primary metagenome ERZ838516 (study PRJEB31850, sample SAMEA3708837) | human gut metagenome | biome: human gut; feature: human-associated habitat; material: faeces | place: China | collected 2014 ... | reverse complement strand
AGTAAACAACCACACTCATTAGAGTAAAAATAGTACAACGAAAATTAAATCTTTGGTTAATATATCAATCATTAATTATTCGTTATACTTGTGAGGGGGAGTATAGTGTTACAAAATATTTTTACATATTTATTTAACAATGGATTGCGGGTAAGTGTTGTAATTTTGATTGTTTTTGTAGTTCGTTTATTTTTTCGCAATGTTCCGAAAAAATACAGCTATATTTTGTGGATGATTGTTGGAATTTATCTTTTATGTCCGGTTAGGGTGAGTTCTCCGATTAGTATTTACAATTTGGTGAATAATACTTCAGATATGGCTGCTAAAAATTATTTTTTATCTGCAAATCTAAATTTTTGGGGAAATAAAGCGGAAAAAATTAAGAATAATAACAGCGACAGGAAAAGTAATATAAGAACCGACAAAAAAAGCAGCATTGAAAGTAATAATAACAATGTTGAAAAAAGTAATTTAAAAAATGAGAAAGATAATGCAGAAAAAAGCAGTTTGAAATTCAATAAAAAAATCAATAAAACTAATAATAAAAAAAGTAATCTGAAAAGTAATGAGGTTAGTAATAGTAACAAAAGTTATGATATTTCTGCCATGACTGACATTAGTAATAAACAGACTATGGCAGTATGGAAGAATTTTATTACACGGGATTTTATGCTTTCAGCAGTTTCATATATCTGGCTTTTTGGCTGTATTTTTTTGATTGCATGGAATATGTTTTGGTTTTGGAGAATAAAGAAAAACATTTCTATGGCGATTCGTTGGAAGGATAATATTTACGAATGTGATAATATCAGTACACCTTTTGTATTAGGCATTGTTAAAGCTAAAATTTATATTCCGTTTCATTTAGGAAAGAAAGAACGGGAGTATATTCTTTTGCATGAATATTACCATATTCAAAGAAAGGACCAGTTTATTAAGCTTTGCGCGTATTTGTTGTGCATAATTTATTGGTTTCATCCGCTTGTTTGGATTTCTTATTTTGCTATGATTCGTGATATGGAAATGAGTTGTGATGAATATGTTTTGAAACACAGTGCAAACGATATTCGTGCTGATTACAGTACATTGTTATTGGATTTTGCGACAAAAACACAGGCTTTTAGTGCAGGATTGCTGGCTTTTGGTGAGTCGGATACGAGAAGGAGAGTGAAAAATATCATGAAGTTTACTAAAAGAAAAAAATGGATTGGAATTGTTGCGGCAGTTGTGATAATAATTACCGGGATTTCATGTCTGAGAAATGCTGTTAATAATACAGAGACACGGAGCAATAAAATTGCAGGCACGTCGGCAGTAAAAAAAAGTAAATCAGTGTCAGATAATAAACATGTGATAAAGGTTGGCACAAAAAACAGCATTCCGATAGAAGCAATTCCTGAAAATGTTGAATCAGCGGCAATACCTATATTGAAAAAAATAGAACAGACTTTTCCTAAAGAAGTGTATCAGGAAATATTGCGCAATGGACAAATACATTTAGAAAAATATAAGAGTGGGGATATAGTATGCAGTATAACTAACAAAAATATAGATGATACAATTTATCTTGACTTGTATTTTGACGGAAACGGTGTTTTGACGAATATGCTTAATTACTGCAAGGTGAAAAAGGTACAAAATATAAGTAAACGTGCTGAAGTGAATAAGGTTGTTAATTTTGCAAAAACTTTTTTAAACACTGAGGTCACATATAGCAAAAAGAAAAAGAATAATAGTACAGATGGTGTAACGATAACTGAGGATAAATTGCCGGAGTTATACCAAAATTCAAACTGTTTAAGTGGATATAAAGATAGTTTGGGCAATATTTATTTCTATAACAGAGACAGGGGAATGATAATAAGTTTTTACATGAATGAGTGATTTTGACTTAATACATGCCTGAGAAGTATAACTATAAAATATAGTGAATTTCATGGATAGATTTTTTGTAACAAAATCTAATATATAAGACATTTACAGAGATTATTCAAAAATAAACGTAATAAAATATCAACAAAGCCTTATTTTATATAACTGAGAACGATTTCATAACATTCTTTCTTCATAATCATTTTAAGCGTACTGTTGTGACGAAAACAGTCGATTCTAAAAATCTGTTCTCAGTTTTTTATTTTAATTCTGCAAACGATTTCAAATATTCTAATTGTTTTTCATCTGATTTATGAATATTATTTCATCATCAACAAAAAACAAACCGCTTCAACGATTTATTTTATATTGGATTAAATTTCTGATATAAATTCCGGTATAAAACATTTTAAGTTTATATCATGATTAAAAACAGGCGGGGAAAGAGAGGCAGATATTATGAGAGTGAAAAAGATTATTACATTATTTACAGTGACAGCGTTGACATTGGGGAGTCTTACAGGCTGCGGTTCAAAAGCCGGAACAGACAGTAAAAAGAGTGATGCTTCTTCTAATAAAAAGGTTGAGATAACAAATGTTTCTTATGATCCGACACGAGAACTTTATGAAGAATATAATAAAATTTTTCAGAAGCATTGGAAACAAAAATCAGGTCAGGATGTTTCAATAATTCAGTCACACGGAGGTTCAGGCAAGCAGGCACTTGAGGTTGCAAACGGGCTTCAGGCAGATGTGGTAACGCTTGCACTTGAAGGTGATGTTGATGCAGTGAAAGATGCGGGACTTATTGATGATGGTTATGTGAATGAGTTTGAGCGTGACAGTTCGCCGTATACGTCTTCTATTGTATTTCTTGTCAGAAAAGGAAATCCTAAAAAAATTCTCGACTGGAGTGATTTGCTTAGAAATGATGTTGGCGTTATAACACCTAATCCAAAGACATCAGGCGGTGCAAGATGGAACTATCTTGCGGCATGGTATTATTTTGAGAAGCAGGGACAGAGCGAGGATGAGATAAAGGAGAGCATGAAAAAGTTATATAAGAATGTCCTTGTTCTTGATTCGGGAGCGAGAGGTGCCACTACTTCATTTGTTGAGAATAAACAGGGAGATGTTCTTCTGGCATGGGAAAATGAAGCATTTCTTTCATTAGATGAACATCCGGGAGAATATGAGATTGTGGTTCCTTCGGTTTCGATTTTATGCCAGCCTACAGTTGCTGTTGTGGATAAGGTTGTTGACCAGAGAGGCACAAGGAAAGTATCGGAGGAATATTTAAAATATCTGTATTCTGATGAGGCTCAGAAGTTAGAGGCACAGTGGTATTACCGTCCTTCAAATGAAAAGATTTTGAAAGAGTACAGCTATAAAGGAAGTGGAAATACTATTGACAAACTTCCTAAGGATAAAAAGTGGATAATTACCGATGTTGACCTTACTAATATTCAGCATTTTGGCGGCTGGAGTGAAGCAACAAAGAAACATTTTTCTGACGGTGGAGAGTTTGATTCCATTTATGAGGAAAAATAAAAAGCTGTTTTAAATGGCATTTTGGTGTTCTTTGTACTGGTACAATGAGAAATGGAGTTTGATATGAAACATAAAAAAAGTGTGATTCCCGGATTTGGTTTATCTTTCGGAATTGTCATGGCAATTCTTGGACTTATTGTTATTATTCCATTGTGCTCACTTGTATTCTTTTCGTTTAAACTGTCACCACATGATTTTTTGGTGACAGTGACAAGACAGAGAGTTCTGGCAAGTTATAGGGTGAGTATCTTAACGGCATTTATCGCATCGCTTATAAATGCGGTTATGGGAATGATTATTGCGTGGGTACTTGTGAGATATGATTTTCCGGGAAAAAAGATTATGGATGGGATTATAGAGATGCCGTTTGCATTGCCTACTGCCGTTGCCGGTATTGCACTTACGCATCTTACAATACCGGAAGGATGGGTCGGCAGAATTTTTGCAAATGTCGGGATAAAAATTGCATATACCCGGATTGGAATTACCGTGGCACTTGTTTTTATCGGAATACCGTTTGTTGTCAGAAGTGTACAGCCGGTTCTTGAAAAGGTTGAAAAAGAGTATGAGGAGGCAGCAGCAATGTTTGGTGCTTCCCGTACCCGTATATTTTTCAGTGTAATATTTCCTGAAATCCGTCCGGCACTTATAGCCGGTTTTACCATGGCTTTTGCGAGGTGTATAGGTGAATACGGGAGTGTTGTATTTATTGCAGGAAATACTCCGTATAAAACAGAAATTGCACCGCTTATGATAATGGCTAAATTGCAGGAATTTGATTATGCAAGTGCTACATCCATTGCGCTTGTTATGCTTCTTATATCATTTGTAATTCTTTTTATAAATGCATTGATTCAAAGTCATACGTCAAAAATTGTAAGTGGAATTGATTAGGGGGTGCAGGATATGGAAATTAGAAATAATAAAGGTTTTGTAAAATGGCTTCTTATTGGTGTAAGTGTAATATTTCTGCTTATAATGCTTGTACTTCCGCTGGTGTACGTTATCTACACGGCATTGAGGGAGGGATGGAGAGTTTTTGTTTCATCGGTTACGGATGAATATGCCGTTAAATCAATTCTTTTGACTGTAAAGGTTACTGTTATTACAGTAATTATAAATTCGGTGTTTGGAATTTTTGCCGCATGGCTTATTACAAGATTTAAGTTTCGGGGAAAAAAGATTATATCAACTTTGATAGATTTACCGCTTACTATTTCACCTATTATTGCAGGTTTGATATTTGTATTGACTTTCGGCCGTCAGAGTGCAATTTATCCTTTCCTTGAAAAGTGGGGAATTCAGATAATATTTGCTGTTCCGGGAATAGTTCTTGCGACAATATTTGTGACATTTCCGTTTATATCAAGAGAGATAATACCTGTTCTTACGGTTAAGGGAACTGATGAGGAAGAAGCCGCTGCACTTATGGGAGCAAATGGCTTTCAGATTTTTACACAGATTACATTTCCACATATTAAATGGGCATTTCTTTACGGAGTAGTTCTGTGTTCGGCAAGGGCAATGGGAGAATTTGGTGCAGTTTCTGTATTATCAGGACATTTGAGGGGTATTACAAATACAATGCCGTTGTACATAGAACTTTTGTATCAGGCATTTGACTTTACGGGAGCATTTGCAATGTCGGCTATTTTGGTTGTAATGGCACTTGTTATATTAGTCTTAAAAAATATTTTTGAGCGTGGTATCAGAGTGAAATAAATCATGATATAGGAATAGGTTAATAATTTAAAGTGAGGAAATGAGTATGGGACAGAATAAAACAGCTTATGTGGAACTTAAACATATAAATAAGGTATTTAATGATTTCAAAGCGTCTGATGATGTCAGTTTTTCTGTTGAAAAGGGAAAACTTATCGGTCTTTTAGGACCAAGCGGAAGCGGAAAGACAACAATACTTAGGATTTTAGCGGGTCTTGAAAATGCGGATTCGGGTGAGATTTATATTGACGGAAAACAGGTAAATAATATTCCGGCGAGTAAGAGAGAGATTGGTTTTGTATTTCAGAATTATGCACTTTTCAGATATAAGACGGTATATGAAAATATAGCATTTGGGCTGAAAATTCAGAAAAAAAGTAAGGCAGAAATAAAAAATCGTGTTGAGGAACTTATTGAACTTGTGGGGCTAAAGGGTCTTGAAAAGAGATATCCAAAACAGCTTTCAGGAGGACAGCGGCAGAGGGTTGCATTTGCGAGAGCTTTGGCAACGCAGCCGCATCTTCTTCTGCTTGATGAACCGTTTGCCGCAATTGATGCAAAAGTCCGAAAAGAATTGAGGTCATGGCTCAGGGAACTTATAAACAGAGTAGGGATAACGAGTATTTTTGTTACGCATGACCAGGATGAAGCAATAGAGGTTGCAGACCAGATTATTGTGACAAATAAGGGGAGAATTGAACAGATTGGAACACCGGTAGAGGTTTACAGCAATCCGCAGACACCGTTTATGGCACAGTTTTTAGGAGAACCCGTTATAATCAATGACTATGCTTCATTTAATGGTTTTCATAATGTTTCAGATGGAAAGACAGCGGTCATAAGACCTGAGTTTATTACAGTCAGAAAGAAAAATGAATTTAATCCTTATCCTGTTACGAAAGAGGAGGGAGTAGTAGAAAGAGTTTCATTCAGAGGGAACGGACTTGAACTTAAAATAAGAGTTCATGATGAAATTTTAATAGCAAACAGACAGATAGGTCAGGAAATGGTTTCAGAGGGTGAACATGTAAATGTGTTTTTACATAAGATATATCTTGTTGATGACAATGCGGGAAAAGTTGAGGTGATTGTAAATCATGCGGTTAGAAATAATGAGAGTGTTGTGATATGATTTTCGATGTTTTAGAAAATAAAAAGCCATAAAATATAACGATAAAGTCGTGTGTTTTGTGGCTTTTTTGTTTTGTACGAATTTTATATTAATTTCTGCGTTAAAACATGTGAAGCAAAATTTATTCCTCCCACTCCCCTTATTGATTATTTCGTACAAAATAATGTATAATAAGGAAAAAATAATGATGTTATTTAGAAAAAATGAGAAAATTTTAAAGATGGGAGGAGTGGATATGAAATTTTTACCTGTTTTAAGTGAATTATTTTCAAGTGATAGTATTATTTTTATGATTATAGGCTTTGTAATTGCGGTTATTATCAGTATGAAAATTAGTGACAAAAGAAAAGGATTTGTCGGAATGGCAGCAGGTTTATCAGTGTATGCTGTCTGCGAAATTATTTTAAATATCCGCACGAACAATGTGCTGGAAATAGGTCTGCTTTTTGCCGGAACTGTTGCTTTGGGTTTGTGTTTGGGATTTTTAATTGGAACAGTATTATTGAAGGGAAAGTATCTATAGTGTAATGTATCAATGACATTTCGCTTTTTACAAAGGAGGAAAGTTATCGTATGATTGACAATACACATAATCTTAACAGGCAGATTGCGGTTACAATGGCAATTTGTACGACATTTTTAATATGTCTTTTATTACTTGACTTTTTTGCTGTGTTTAATTTTAGTGAAGAGTTGATATTTGCAATTTCAGTAATTGGAATTCCGACATTGATATCACCGTTAATTTTATGCTTTTTTAAAGTTCCTGATAAATTTTTGAAGTATTATATGTCTGTTGCAATGTCGGTTTTGATAGGAATGTTTGGCTGTTTCAATGATATTGGAATATACATTACATTTGTACTTGTACCTGTTGCAAGCTGTCTTTATTTTGATGTGTATTATACGATGTTCTGCTCTGTTTTTTCGTATATTGTGATGGTTATTTCTGTTTATTTGAATTCGGCAGGGAGACTTGAAATTACATATCTTGGCTGGTCAAATCGAGTATGAAAAATTTTCAGAAAACGTGGAGTCTTATCCTGAAATGCATGAATTGTATGAATGCATCAAAAAAGGATTTAGGGAAGAAAATGTTGAAAAATCAGAGATTGATATGTTTTATGATAAAAATGGCAGCAGGGTTGAATTGTGGTATTGTGTTGAATGTTTCGTTGTAAAAGACGGTAATATGCCTGTGAGTGTTATTGGAAAGCTGCACGATATTACAAGGATAAAGCAGGCTCAGATGAGCATGAGACGTCAGCGTATTGAAAATATGTATCATGACCACGATATTGATTATGACCTTATTTTTATGGATCATTTTATGCCGGGAATGGATGGCGTTGAAACAACAGCAAGAATTCGTGACCTGTCGGATGAAAATAAGAGAGAATTGCCTGTTATTGCATTGACAGCCGATGCGATGAAAGGAGTAAGAGAGGAACTTATAAGTAAGGGAATGAGTGACTTCCTTACAAAACCGATAGTTATCGGTGACCTTTATAAGATGCTTCGCAAGTGGCTGCCGGAAGAAAAAATTTGTTGATTATAAAAGTTTTTTTATAAGGAAATATTTTAATTTTCCATATGGTGCATACCTTACAGGAACATCAAATTTACTGTTGCTTTTAACAATACCTTTTTTGTGGCTGAATGTCTCAAAACTGTATTTTCCGTGATAACTGCCCATACCGCTGTTTCCGACACCTCCAAATGGGAGGTTGTGGTTAGAGATATGGACAACTACATCATTTATACAGCCTCCGCCATAAGATACCTCGTGTATTATCTTATGTGCGGTGGCTTTTTTTGATGTGAAAACATAACAAGCAAGCGGTTTTTCTTTGTTTTTTAAGGTCTGTATAATCTTGTTTATATTTTTATAACTGATTATCGGCAGCAAAGGTCCGAATATTTCTTCCTGCATGACAGGTCTGTTAAAATCGGTTTCAGGTAAAAGAGCAGGTGCGATTTTTCGTTCGATATCATTATATTCTCCGCCTATAATTTTTGTTTCTGTAGAAATCAGTTTCTTTAAACGGTTATAATGGCGGCGGTTTACGATTTTTGGGTATGAATCGTTAAAAGCAGCATTGGCATAACGTTTGTTGATTTCTTTTTTTAGTTCTGTTATAAATGCTTTTTTTACATTTTCATGTATAAATACATAATCTATTGAAATACAGGTCTGTCCGGCATTTAGGAATTTGCCCCATGCAATTTTTCTTGCTGCCATTTTGAGATTGGCTGTTTCGTCTATTATGCAAGGACTTTTTCCACCGAGTTCAAGTGAAACAGGAGTAAGCGTTTCGCTGGCTTTTTTCATGACTTTTCTGCCTGCGTCAGGGCTTCCGGTAAAAAAGATATAGTCGTATTTTTGATTTAGCAGTATGTCATGATTTATGTCGGCATCTGTGCAGTAAATATAGTTATTGCTGAATGTATCGTTGATAATGTCCTGAATAAGTTCAGATGATGCCTGACTGTTTTTGGAACATTTTATTACAGCACAATTTCCGGCTGCGATAGCTCCGACCAAAGGGCAGAGTGAGAGATTGACCGGATAATTCCACGGTGCGACAATCAGCACTACTCCGTAAGGTTCATTGTAAATGTAATTTTTTGATGGAAACGTGCTTAAAGTGACTGATACGTGTTTTGGCTTGCTCCATTTTTGGATATTGGCTATTGCAGTATCTATCTCCTGATAGACTATGGCGATTTCTGACATATATGCTTCTGCTTTTGATTTTCCGAGGTCGTGGTGGAGTGCTTTAAAAATATTTTTTTCGTTTTTTCTGATGGCTTTTTTGAGTCTGCAAAGCATGTTTTTTCTAAAAGCAATATCTTTTGTCTGATTGTGATTAAAAAATGTATGCTGTTTATTTATTATTTGTTTTAAGTAGAAAAAGGTTGCGTTACTTTGTTGCATTTTATACCTCCATTTGTTTTATATTCTCTTGGACTTAAACCGGTATATTGTTTAAATACTTTTGAATAGTAAAATTCATTATGAAAACCAACTTTTTCTGCAATTTCTTTATTGGTTAATAAACCACTGTATAAAAGTTTTTTACTTTCTGTAATCCGATATTCATTTAAATAACAAAAAATAGTTTTTCCTGTTTGCTTTTTGAATATACGATTTAAATAATCATAGTTATTGTAGAAATAGTTTGCAATTTTACTGCTGGTAATATCTTCAGCATAGTGTTCATTTAGGTAATTTATCAATTCAAGTACACGAATATCTTTGGGCGGTGTATCGGATATTAGGCTATATTGAAATGCTTTTTCTAATAAAATAAATAATTTGAGTAATGAGCAGCCGGCAAGTATGTTTTTGTGTTCGGTAATGTTGTTCATTATATGAATGAGTTCGTTGCTATTGTTTAAAAACTGTTTATAATAAGGCGGTTTTAAAGTAGAATATTTCGGTATCAAAATAGTATTATTGGTTGTCTCATTTAAATATATTTTATTTTTTATAGATAATCTTGTAAAGTCGTTTTGCAAAAAAATATTTTCAATA
>ERZ838516.4897-NODE-4897-length-9817-cov-3.972342_pt1 | contig 9817 bp, 9 predicted proteins | sample MGYA00519910_ERZ838516 | MGnify/ENA primary metagenome ERZ838516 (study PRJEB31850, sample SAMEA3708837) | human gut metagenome | biome: human gut; feature: human-associated habitat; material: faeces | place: China | collected 2014 ... | reverse complement strand
GAACAGGAAACGCAGCGTGTCAGGAGATTGTTTTCGAATCATCATGGCGTTATATATTTTATAAAATCATTTCTATGGCGTTCATTTTCACATTTACACAAACCTCCGCCACAACTTTTTATTTGGCTTTCTGAAGAGCTTTACACTTCACTTTCCTGGAGTATTTTCCATAGCTCACATTTTTCCCTTTTTTCCGGAAAGCCCTCACGCGATAGTACACGGTTTTTCGGGAGCGTTTCTTTATTACAAAGCTTGTTTTTTTACCAACCTTTTTCACTTTTACCCATTTTTTATTCTGGTAACGGTAAATCTCATACCCGGAGGCATTTTTTACTTTTTTCCAGCCAAGGATTGCTTTGCCGGATTTTTTATAAGAAATCTTCACTCCGGTTACTTTTGCAGGTGCGGTCGGTTTCGCAGCCGGTTTTGGCGTTTCCGTATTGCCGGACTGATCTGGTACGTGTGTTTCCGGTGCTTTTGTATCCGGCGTTTCTGTATCCGGCTGCGGCTTTTCGCTTTCGTTGGTATCCGGAACAGCCGGTCGAACTTCCAGTTTTTTGATTGCAGTTTCCAGATTTTTTGCCATTTCGTCAACGAGATTCTGCTGTGCGGCAGTGCAGTCACGGTTGATGGTCTGGATGGCTTCTTTTAAGCGGCTGACGCTGTCCGGTGTGTATCGGTAAAGATCAGAATCATCCGGAACGGTTTTCAGCAGTTCATCGATCTTGCTGTAATCTGCCGGGAAGAGTTCTTTTGGATCTTTGCAGGTCAGTCCTTTCTTTTTGGCATAAGCTTCTCCCGCACTTCCGGCAGATGCATATACGACAAAGTTATTCGGGCATCCGCTAAAAGCTTCGTAAACATTGCCATTGCTTTCGGTGTATGCGATCGTTGTCACACTGTCCGGAATATAAACTTTTTCCAGGTGCTCACAGTTTTCAATGGCATCTTCTTCCAGTTCTTTTGTACCTTCTCCGATTTTCAGAATACGCAGGTTCGAAAGATTGGTGAGTGTATTTTTTCCCAGGATCTCCATCGGTTTCAGAGTAACTTCGGAAATACCTGCCGGGACAGAGTAGATTCTTGAGTAATCTTTGGAATAAAGTATTCCGTCATAGGACGCAAATACCGGATTGTTTTCATCTACGGAAATAGACTCCAGAGATTTTGAATAGAAAGAACGGATCTCATATTCGCTTAAGTAGATCCCATATTGTACAGTTGCCGGGAGCACAAGCTTTTTTGCCGTTGTATCCTGCAAAGAATGTTCATAATAAATCTGGTTTTCAGCAGCGATGCTGATTACAGGACGGCCATTGCAGCTCTCAGGGATCTCCAGGCAGTCTGCATTTCCGGTATAGCCGACAACGCCAATGCCTCCCAGATAATAAGTAAATTCAAAACCATCTTTTTCATAAAGAACGGATTCGAGATTGTCTGTTTTATAGTGAGAAGAGATGTCGGAAGGATCATCCAGCGAAATCTGCCACATGGACGCATCGACGATGCCCCATTTGCCGTCACACAGAACGAAATCCCATGCATGGCCTTCGGTTTCCCAGTAGCCGTGGGCGATGATACATGGAACATCGATGGCGGCGAGCATGGTCTTACAGAGATTGGCTTTTCCCTGACATACTCCGGTTTTCTCTTTGAATACTTTATAAGGATCATTTTCTTCCAGATCTGCAGGGGCATCTTCTCCGACAGAAGCCTTCAGGCTGGTGTCTTTTGCCCACTGATAGATGGCAGTGATCTTGTCTTTTGTGGAACTGTATTTTTCTGTTAAATCTAAAGTAAATGTACGGATTGTTTGATACTGTGAATCCGTGATATTCAGATGCTGTGTTCCGATAAATTCTTTTGCGGAATTGCCGGCAAAATCAGAAGTGAGAATCTGAAGACAATCGTCGGTGGTGTTTGCCGCATTTGCGGTTGTATGCAAAGGTATGACCAGGCATACAAACAGAAAAAAATGAAGCAAAACAGAATACATATTTTTTTTCATGAAATAACCCTCTCTTTCTAAAAAGATATCGTGTTTTACGGATGAAGAATATGGTAATCTTTTCGTAACTGTGAAAGTACTGAACAGTTACATCTTTTCATTGTAATCCGGATGTTATATTACATAATCATTTGCATAAGTTTCACGCTGCTGATCCAGAAGATCCTGCAAAGTGATCCCATCTACATAGTCATCAATGACTTTTTTCAATCCTTTCCATACGGAAAGTGTCGTACACATGTCGGCTCTCTGACAGAGTACCGGCTCATTGTCCAGACAGGCAACCGGTGACAGACTTCCCTCCGTTGCACGTAAGATATCACCGACGGTGTATTTGTCCGGTGTTTTTGCCAGACGGTATCCGCCCTGAAATCCGCGGCTTGCGAGCAGGAAACCGGATTTGTTCAGGATCGGGATGATCTGTTCCAGATATTTTTTGGAAATATCCTGTCTTGCTGCGATGTCTTTTAAAGCGATGTAACCCTCGCTCTGATGTTCTGCAAGATCCAGAAGCATACGCAGAGCATATCTTCCTTTTGTAGAAATTTTCATTTTTTCTCACCTCGTTTCATATATTAGCAGTGTTGAAAGTGTTGTCCTCCGGCATGACGCCTGTGAATTGCTTCACTGCCGGGTGATTTCAGCAATGGAACGTTCAACCTTAGAATGATAGTATCATATTTCCTATCGTATTTCTAGAGATTTAAAAAGGGAAATCTGAAAAAAGGTGTTGACAAATACTGGATGTTGGCATATAATTTGAGTAAATCATATAAAACATATCGAAAAGGTAGGAATAAATAAGGAGGAAAATAACATGTCCAACATTTATAAAGGAACTTTAGGATTGATCGGAAACACACCACTGGTAGAAGTTGTAAACATAGAAAAAGATCAGGAGCTTTCAGCAACTGTCCTGGCAAAACTTGAGTACTTTAACCCGGCAGGAAGCGTAAAAGACCGTATTGCAAAGAGCATGATCGAAGACGCTGAGAGCAAAGGACTTCTGAAAGAAGGTTCTGTTATCATCGAGCCGACATCCGGAAATACCGGTATCGGACTGGCATCCATTGCAGCAGCAAAAGGATACCGCATCATCCTGACCATGCCGGATACGATGAGTATTGAAAGAAGAAACATCCTGAAAGCATACGGTGCAGAACTGGTGCTGACAGAAGGTGCAAAGGGTATGAAAGGTGCCATCGCAAAAGCAGATGAGCTGGCAAAAGAAATCCCGAACAGCTACATTCCGGGACAGTTTGTAAACCCGGCAAACCCGGCAGCACACAGAGCAACCACAGGTCCGGAAATCTGGAAAGACACAGACGGCAAGGTAGATTTCTTCGTAGCCGGTGTTGGTACAGGCGGAACACTGACAGGTGTCGGTGAATATCTGAAAGAGCAGAATCCGGATATCAAGATCGTGGCAGTAGAGCCGGCAACTTCCCCGGTTCTTTCCGAAGGCAAGGGAGGTCCACATAAAATCCAGGGTATCGGTGCAGGATTTGTACCGGAAGTACTGGATACAAACATTTATGATGAAATCATCAAAGTAGAAAACGAAGACGCATTTGCAACAGGCAAACTGATTGCCAAGAAAGAAGGCGTACTGGTAGGTATTTCCTCAGGTGCAGCTCTTTACGCAGCAATTCGGCTGGCAAAACGTCCGGAAAACAAAGGAAAAACCATTGTAGCACTGCTTCCTGACACAGGAGATCGTTACTACTCCACAGCATTATTTACAGACTAATTCAAAGAAAGGTAAAATGCCACGCCAGATGGCAGTAAAAGGTGAATAACATGAGCGAAAAAATTACAAGAGAAAACAGAAAATTTAAATTTGAAACATTACAGCTTCACGTAGGTCAGGAAACTCCAGACCCGGTCACCGATGCAAGGGCAGTTCCGATTTATCAGACATCTTCTTATGTATTCCGTAACTGCGATCATGCAGCTGCAAGATTTGGTCTGGCAGATGCCGGTAACATCTACGGAAGACTGACAAACCCGACAGAGGATGTATTCGAAAAGAGAATCGCAGCTCTGGAAGGCGGTATTGCAGCACTGGCAGTAGCATCCGGAGCAGCAGCTATTTCATATACCATTGAAAACCTGGCACAGAACGGTGACCACATCGTATCTGCAAAAAATATTTACGGCGGTTCCTTCAACCTGCTGGAGCACACACTGCCACAGTACGGTATCACAACAACCTTTGTAGATATCTTTGATCTGGATGCAGTAGAAGCAGCTATCCAGGATAATACAAAAGCTGTTTATATCGAAACTCTGGGCAACCCGAATTCAGACGTAGTAGATATTGAAGCTATCGCAAAGATCGCTCATGCACATAAAATCCCGCTGGTTGTTGACAATACGTTTGCAACACCATACCTGGTAAGACCGATTGAGTACGGTGCAGATATCGTTGTACATTCTGCAACAAAATTCATCGGCGGCCATGGAACAACCATCGGCGGTGTTATCGTAGATGGCGGTAAATTCGACTGGGAGGCATCCGGTAAATTCGCTTCTCTGACAGAACCGAACCCAAGCTACCATGGCATCAGCTTTACAAAAGCAGTAGGACCTGCAGCATTTGTTACAAAAATCCGTGCAATCCTGCTGAGAGATACCGGTGCAACCATCTCTCCATTCCACTCATTCATTTTCCTGCAGGGACTGGAAACACTGTCTTTGAGAGTAGAGCGTCATGTAGAGAACGCACTGAAAGTCGTACAGTACCTGAAGAATCATCCGCAGGTAGAAGAAGTACATCATCCGTCTGTTTCGGATGATCCGAAACAGAAAGAGCTGTATGCAAAATATTTCCCGAACGGCGGCGGTTCTATCTTCACCTTTGAGATCAAAGGTGACGCACAGAAAGCAAAAGATTTCATCGATAATCTGGAACTCTTCTCACTGCTTGCTAATGTTGCAGATGTAAAATCTCTGGTTATCCATCCGGCAACAACAACACACAGCCAGTGCACAGAAGAAGAATTACTGGATCAGGGAATCAAGCCTAATACAATCCGTCTGTCAATCGGAACAGAGCACATTGATGACATTATCCAGGATCTGGATGAGGCATTCAAAGCCGTAGAATAAGAAATAATGAAGGAGTGTGGAGATATATATGAAACTTTCAATGAAAAGCAGATATGGTTTGAGAGCGTTGATCGACCTGGCCATCAATTCAAAAACTGAACAGGTGGCGCTCAACAGCATTGCAGAGCGGAACAAGATATCTCCACAGTATCTGGAACAGGTATTTGCAAGTCTTAGAAAAGCAGGAATCGTAAAGAGTATCAAAGGCTCCCAGGGCGGCTATTTCTTAAGCCGTCCGCCACAGGAGATTACCGTTTCTTCTATTATAGAAGCTTTGGAAGGTGACTACCGCATCGAAGATGAGGAACTTCCGAAAGAAGGAAAATATACCGGGAGTGTCAAAGCAATCCAGAAACTGGTGATCGACAGGGTAAATGACAGTGTGACCGAGATCCTCCAGTCAGTAACCTTGCATGATCTGGAGAAAGAGTATCAGGAATACATTGATTATGGACAGGATATGTATTATATATAATATCAGTTCACACAACAAAACATACTGTATTAGTGGGAAACCACTGGTACAGTATTCTTTTTTGTGGTAAACTTTTCTAGCGTATATTTGAAAGATAAATGTTTTTAAAACACATTTCAGTTCCTTGACAGACAGGGAAAAACGTCATATAATACCAGATAAATAACAAAACCTATCTGGTTAATAGGAATAGCTGCTGCATGAACAGCAACTCACAAAGAGAGGTTAAAAGATATGAAGACAATCACGATAGAAGAGTTATTACAATTAGATCAGGATACAATCACAGTGCTGGACGTCCGTCCTGCAGATGCATATACCAGAGGCTCTGTACCGGGAGCAGTCAGCATTCCGCTTGCAGAAGTAGAAGAACGTATGGAAGAACTTCCGAAAGAAAAGCCGGTGTATGTATTATGCCATACCGGTGAATGGAGTGTCGATGCTGTTTATGAACTGGAAGCAGCCGGATATGATGCGGCGAATATTGAAGGCGGATACCGTTCTTTTTTGAGAAAGAAACTAAGTGAGTTCGTACAGGATGAAAATACTACCGGAGAGAAGCAGAAAGAGATTGAACGCAGTATCATCAAGAAATTCCGCAAGGGAATCTGGAGAAAGTTCACGAAAGGAATCAGAGAATACGATCTGATCCAGGACGGAGATAAGATTGCAGTCTGTATTTCCGGTGGAAAAGATTCCATGCTGATGGCAAAGCTGTTTCAGGAACTGTTAAAACATGGCAAAGCGAATTTTGAATTAGTATTTCTGGTAATGAATCCGGGATACAATGAAGATAACTGGAAGATCATTCAGGATAACGCCAAAGTACTTGGAATTCCGCTTACGGTATTTGAGACACAGATATTTGATACGGTAGCAGATATTGACAAGAATCCATGTTACCTTTGCGCGAGAATGAGAAGAGGCTATCTATACTCTCACGCAAAAGAACTGGGATGTAATAAGATTGCGCTCGGACATCATTTCGACGATGTGATTGAGACGATCCTTATGGGGATGTTCTACGGCGGAAAGGTGGAGACGATGATGCCGAAGCTCCATAGCCAGAATTTCGAGGGTATGGAGCTGATCAGACCAATGTATCTGATCAAGGAAGATGACATTATAGCATGGAGGGATTACAATCAGCTCAACTTCATTCAGTGCGCATGCAGATTCACAGAGAACTGTGTATCCTGTGGCGGCGGAAGAGGTTCCAAACGTGACGAGATGAAGGAACTGATCAAGGAATTCAGAAAACAGGGAGATATTATCGAAAAGAATATTTTCCGGAGTGTGCATAATGTCAACTTAAGAACGATTATCGGATACCACAAAGATGACATGGAATATAATTTCCTGGATGATTACAATGAAAGAGGTAAATAAATAATGAATTACGGATTTGAGACACGATGTATACACGGAAACGGAACAGATGAAAAGACACATTCTTACGGTTCAGTAGCAGTACCGATCTACCAGGCAGCGACATTTGCCCATCCTGGTATTGGACAGTCTACCGGATATGACTATACGAGAGAGAGTAATCCGACAAGAACAGAGCTTGAGCATACGATGTCGGCACTGGAAGGTGCGGTAGATACTGTAGCATGCGCAAACGGTATGGCTGCGGTAGGTCTTTGTCTGGAGTTATTTGACCGCGGGGATCATATCCTTTGTACAGATGATCTGTATGGCGGTTCTGTCAGAATGTTTGAATCTGTTGGCGGGAAGAGAGGGTTGGAGTTCTCTTATGTAGATACTGCAGATGCAGATCTTGTAGAAGCAGGTATCCGGGAGAATACAAAAGCACTTTATATCGAGACACCGAGTAACCCGACCATGCGTGTCACAGATCTCAGAAAGATGAAAGAAATCGCAGATAAACATAATCTGAAGATTATTGTTGACAATACATTTCTTTCACCATTATTTCAAAGACCGATTGAACTGGGAGCGGATCTGGTTATCCACAGCGGGACAAAATTCCTTGGTGGACATAATGACACACTGGCAGGATTCCTGTGTTCGGCGGATGAAGAGACAGCGAAGAAGATCCGTTATATATATAAGACAGTCGGAAGCTGTCTTGCACCATTTGACAGCTATCTGATCTTGCGTGGAATTAAGACATTGTCTGTAAGATTAAGAGCACAGCAGGATAATGCGATAAAGATTGCGAACTGGTTAAAAGGACATGAAAAAGTAAAACAGGTCTATTATGTAGGCTTGAAAGAGCATCCGGGGTATGGAGTAAATGCATCACAGGCAAGCGGATTCGGGAGTATGATTTCTTTCAAAGTAGATAGTGAAGCAACAGCAAGGAAACTCCTGGAAAGTGTGAAACTGATCGCTTATGCAGAAAGTCTCGGAGGCGTAGAGTCACTGATCACTTACCCGATGCTTCAGACACATGGAGATCTGCCGGTAGAAGTAAGAGAGAAGCTTGGAATCACAGAAGATTTCTTAAGATTGTCAGTTGGAATTGAAAATGCAGATGATCTAATCGCAGATCTTGAGCAGGCACTTGCGTAGGAGGATGCACAGATGAAGTTCGATTTTGATAAAGTAGTGGACAGACATGGAACAAAATGCCTGAAATATGATTTCGCAAAAGAAAGAGGGAGAAGTGATGATATGCTTCCGCTCTGGGTGGCAGATATGGATTTTCAGACAGCACCGGGAATCCAGAAAAGCTTAAGTGACGCAGTCGCACACGGAATCTACGGATACAGCGAAGGAAAAGATGATTACTTCCAGGCAGCAGCCGGATGGTATGAGAAGCATTTCGGATGGAAAGTAGAAAAAGAATGGCTGATCAAGACACCGGGCGTGGTGTTCGCACTTGCGATGGCAGTGAAGGCTTACACAGAAGAAGGAGATGCAGTGCTTTTGCAGCAGCCGGTTTATTATCCGTTCAGTGAAGTTATTACAGATAATCACAGACGCCTGATCAATAACCCGCTTCAGCAGATCGACGGACATTATGAGATCAACTTTGAAGAATTCGAGCAGAAGATCGTCGATGAAAATGTCAAATTATTCCTGATGTGCAGTCCGCACAATCCGGTCGGACGTGTCTGGAAAGAGTGGGAACTTCGTAAGATCGGAGATATCTGTCTGAAGCATAACGTACTGGTAGTCAGTGATGAGATCCACAGTGACTTTACATATGGAGACAATGTACACCATGTATTTGCAGCGCTGGATGAGAGATATGCTGCAATCACTACAACCTGTACTGCGCCAAGTAAGACATTTAACATTGCAGGACTTCAGATTTCCAATATCTGGATCTCGAACCCGGAACTTCGTGCAAGATTCCAGGCAGAAGTGACGGCTGCCGGATACAGCCAGGTGAACCTGATGGGACTGGTGGCATGCCAGGTAGCATATGAGACAGGAGAAGAATGGTTAAAAGAACTGAAGATCTATCTGGCAGAAAATCTGGATTATGTGCGTACATTCTTAAAAGAAGAACTGCCGGAGATCAAGCTGACAGAGCCGGAAGGGACTTATCTTTTATGGTTGGATTTTAAGAGTCTCGGCATGAAAGAAGAGCAGTTAAAAGATCTGGTGGAGAACAAAGCGAAGCTGTGGCTCGACAGCGGGGCCATGTTCGGACCGGACGGAGAAGGATTTGAGCGTATAAATATTGCGTGTCCGCGAGAAATTTTAAAACAGGCATTGACACAACTGGCTGAATCAGTGCATGATAGATAAGTGAAAATACGTTAAAGAAGGGAATTTTTCATGAAGAATCCACTGCACTATCAATTTTCCGAGTATGACTGCGGACCGACAACTATGCAGAATGCAATCAGTTTTTTATTTGAGAGGGAGGAAATCCCGCCGGAGATATTACGAAATATCATGTTATATTGTCTGGACTGTTATAGTTCTGACGGCAATCCGGGTGAAAGCGGAACTTCCTGTGCGGCAATGATGTTCTTAAGTAACTGGCTGAACAGCATGGGAAATATTGACAAGCTGGCGGTTTCCAGCAAATATCTGTCCGGAAAGTCAGTCTATATCGGAAATGAAAGTTACGTGAACGATGCATTAAAACGCGGTGGTGCAGTTGTGTTGCGTCTGTATACAGATGAGTGGCATTATGTGTTGCTGACCGGAATAGATGGTAATTAACATGTATTCCCTTGGACCGTACGATGGGCGGGAAGCTGTTATTTTATTTAATGAAAAGACAAGACTTACGGAAG
>ERZ838516.4867-NODE-4867-length-9887-cov-3.335334_pt1 | contig 9887 bp, 10 predicted proteins | sample MGYA00519910_ERZ838516 | MGnify/ENA primary metagenome ERZ838516 (study PRJEB31850, sample SAMEA3708837) | human gut metagenome | biome: human gut; feature: human-associated habitat; material: faeces | place: China | collected 2014 ... | reverse complement strand
GCACCTCGCTCGCCGTATCGGCACTTAGAATTATGCGGTATTGCTCAAAGACAGGTGGCGGTGCGCGAAATAGGCACCGCCGCGGCCTGGACCCGAAACAGCAAAAAGAGGAGTGTGAACCCCCATGGATATAATGGAATTTTTGAGAACCCGCCGCACCTACCGCCGCTTTGAACAAAAGCCGGTGGAACCTGCCATTGCCCGGGAAATTATGGAGGCCGCCCGCATTGCCAGCTGCGGTGCCAACCGCCAGACGCTGAAATATGTGCTGGTGCAAAGCCCGGAGATGGTTGCCAAAATGCAGCCGCTGGTGCACTGGGCTGCTTACCTGCCGCCGGAGCAGGGCCAGCCCAAACCGGATGAGACCCCGGTACTGTTTGTGGCTGTCTGCCAGGATGAAAGCCTGCCCGGCTGCAATGATACCGATACCGGACTTGCCCTTGCCAACATGACGGACGCCGCCTGGGCGCACGGTGTGGGTAGCTGCATCATGGGGGCGATCGACCGCCCCGCCATCAAGGAGCTGCTGGGCCTGGGCGAAAATCTGCGCCTGCACAGCGTGGTGGCGTTCGGCTACCCCACCCATAAAAGCCACCTGGTTGCCATGCAGAACGGCAATGTAAAGTATTACCTGGACGATGCCCGCGATTACTGCGTGCCCAAACGCCCGATGGAAGAAATTTTGCTCAAGACCCTTTGATTTTGATATAAAATAAACCGCCCGTGCGCTCCCCATAAACGGAACGCACGGGCGTTAGTTTTGCTCTTATTTTGCTTATCGCTTAATAGGCCATGATGTCCTTTACACTGCCGGACATGGAGAACAGCTTGGCGGACAGGTGGTCCAGGTAGATAATACCCAGCTTCAGGCCGGTTTCCTCGTTGTACATATCGGCCAGCTGCGGCATAATCTTGAATGCGGCGGCCTGTGCTTCGGGGGTATTGTCAAAGTTGGCAGTACCCTGCACGCGCAAAAACTCGCCCTTTTCGTTGCAGGCGCAGATTTCCAGGTTGGTGTTGTCCAACAGCTGCTTGTATGCGGCCTTGTGCTTGCCGATGCCCAGGCACAGGTGGTCCTTGTACCACATGGCAAAGCCCAGCGGGCGCACGCGCGGCAGATAGCCATCCACCGTGGCAAGATAAAAGGTCGGGTTGTCCTTCAAAAACTGCATAATTTCTTCGCTTGGGGTCATGGTTGCTCCTCCAATCATCCGCGTGTTAACAGGTTCGGCTGCGGGGCAGCCGGGTAATTATTACAGGGTTTTCAGTGCGGCCACAATGCGGGCGGCTGCTTCCTTGGTCTTGGCGGCATCGCCAAATGCGGTCAGGCGGAAATACCCCTTGCCGCACTCGCCAAAGCCCTCGCCGGGGGTGCCAACAACATTGGCGGTCTCCAGCAGCCAGTCAAAAAACTCCCAGCTGCCCATGTTGTTGGGGCAGCGCAGCCAGATGTACGGGCTGTTTTTGCCGCCGCAGTACCACACACCGGCTTCGTCCAGTGCTGCTGCAATCACGGCAGCGTTCTGGCGGTAGTAGTCCAGATTGTGCTGGATCTCTTTCATGCCTTCCTCGGTAAACACGGCCTCGGCGCCGCGCTGCACCACATAGGCAACGCCGTTGAACTTGGTGGTCTGGCGGCGCAGCCACATCTTGTTCAGGCTCTGGCCGTCAGAGACAATGGCCTGCGGCACAACGGTGTAGCCGCAGCGGGTGCCGGTAAAGCCTGCGATCTTGGAGAAGCTGCAAACCTCAACGGCGCAATCCTTAGCACCCTCAACCTCATAAATGCTGCGGGCCAGACCCGGCTCACTCACAAAGCATTCATAGGCGGCGTCAAACAGGATCAGGGCGTTGTTGGCCTTGGCCCAGCGCACCCACTCTTTCAGCTGGTCCACGGTGTAGGTGGCGCCGGTGGGGTTGTTGGGGCTGCACAGGTACACAATGTCGGCATGAACATTGTCATCTGGCATCGGCAAAAAGTTATTCTCGGCGCTGGCGGACATGTACAGGATCTTGCGCCCGGCCATCACGTTGTCATCCACATAAACGGGGTAAACGGGGTCCGGAACCAGCACGGTATTGTCCACATCAAACAGATCCAGCAGGTTGCCCAGGTCGCTCTTGGCGCCGTCGGATACAAAGATTTCGGCCATGTCCAGCTCCACGCCGTGGCCGGCATAGTATTTCTGGATGGCGGAGCGCAGGAATTCATAGCCCTGCTCGCTGGGGATATAGCCGTGGAAAGTCTCTTTCTTGCCCTGCTCCTCAACGGCTTTCAGCATGGCGTCGGTCACGCTTTTGGCCAGCGGCAGCGTTACGTCGCCAATGCCCAGGCGGATGATATCCTTATCCGGGTTGGCTTTCTGGTAAGCAGCAACCTTGTGCGCAATGGTGCTGAAAAGATAGCTTTCGTTCAGCTCGGAATAATGCTTGTTCAGTTTCATCTTTCGCTCCCTCTGCATTTTAACATGATACTGTAGCGGTTAGGAATCCTAAATGATATGTCTGTATGGTACCATAAAACGCCGCCACATTCAAGAAAAACCGCGAAAATCTACCCCTTATGATAAACAGTATTTTCGCCAGATTTCTTTAATTTTATATGGCTTCATATGGTTCAGTGTGTTACCGTCAACCTCGCCATACCTCCAATTTCTAATTTGAGAAAACTCCTAACTCCTAACTAACTTTACACTTCCACGCAACCCACAAACGCCGTCTCCGCCGGGCCGGTCATCAGGATGTTGTCATCCGCTGTGATGGTGATGGAAAGGATGCCGCCCAGCAGGTGTACATCCACCGGAACATTGCGGGGGCACACGCCGCGCAGCACCAAAGCGGCCACCGTGGCGCAGGAGCCGGTGCCGCAGGCCAGGGTCGCGCCGGCGCCCCGTTCCCACGTATGGACTTTGATCGTATGGTTGTCGATGACCTGGACGAAGTTCATGTTGGTCTTCCGCGGGAAGGCCTTGTACGTTTCAAACTTCGGCCCCAGTTCATGAAGGGGAACGGCGTCTACGTCGCGGACGTAGGTCATCGTGTGGGGCACGCCCATGAGCAGGCTGGTGATCTTATAGGTCTTGCCGTCGATTTCAATCGGTTCGTCGACGACGGGGCCGGCCGGCCCTTCCATGGGGATCTGGGCCCGGTCCGTAAAGGGCTTGCCCATATTGATGGTAACCAGGCTGACCTTGCCGTCTTCGCCGACAGTGACCTTCGGCTTCATGATGCCGGCCAGGGTTTCGACGGAAAATTCGTCCTTCGTAATGATGCCGTTGTCGTAGACGTATTTTGCGAAGCAGCGGATGCCGTTGCCGCACATTTCTGCTTCGCTGCCGTCGGCATTGATAATGCGCATCCGCACGTCGGCCTTATCGCTGGGCACGATGACGATGATGCCGTCGGCTCCGACGCCCGTATGGCGGTCGCACAGTTTCACGGCCAATTCGGAAAAATCCTTGTTCGCGCCATCTTTATCTTCAAAAAATACGAAATCGTTTCCCAATCCATGCATTTTAACGAATTTCATCTGTATATCCTCCTTATAGGAAATCTATCATGCGTCTTACCATAGCTATTATACAATAACTGAAAATAGCAAGTATAGTAAAATCATGCTATACTTATTGCAAATCCTGCTGTAACGATCGGAGGCAACGCGTGTGTATGAAAAAACGGGCTACCTGACGGAGCCCCTGAAGCTGTTTTACGTATCGGACAAAAGAGACTGGGCCTGTCCCGTCCATTATCACGAATTCGACAAGGTCATGCTGTTCTTTCAAGGCGACGTGACCTATGAAATCGAAGGAAAATCGTACCGGCTCCAGCCCTACGACATCGTCGTCGTGCCGGCCGGGCAAATGCACCGCCCCGTCGTCGGCGGAGCTTATACGTACGAACGCATTATCGCCTACATTTCACCGGCCTATATCGAGTCCTACAGGCAGCGCGGCTGCGACCTGTCGGCCCTGTTCCAGACGGCGTCGCCTATTCTGCGCCAGCCTCAGGAAGCGGGCAGCCTCTACGGCGCGTCGTGCCGTCTCCGCCAGGCCTATTGCACCGAAGCCGGCGCCCAGCACGCCGTGTTGACGGAGGCCCTGTTTCTGGAGTTTCTCATCTATTTGGCCCAATCCATTCAGGAGCGGCACATCGGCTACGTCAAGACGGGACAGCAAAACGAAAAGATACAGCGCCTCCTGACCTACATCAACGAGCACCTGCGGGGCGAGCTGTCCGTACCGGTTTTGGCCGAACAGCTCTGCATCAGCCCGGACTACCTCATGCACCTCTTCAAGGAAGAGACGGGCTATTCCCTGGGCCAATACATTACCATCAAACGCCTCCTCCTGGCCCGCTCCCTCATGCAGCAGGAGCGCCCCCTGACGGAGGTATGCTACGACAGCGGCTTTAAGCAGTATTCCACCTTTTACCGGGCCTGGAAAAAATATTACGGCGCGTCGCCGGCCAAGGGCATACCGCCTCAGACGCGGCTCTTCCTCGAATAACGCCGCCTATCCCTGCCGCCGGTATTTGACAAACTAAAAAAAGTATATAAAATAAAACTATACAACTCATTGTATAATTGGGAAAGGATACCTCATGAAAGACAAAAACTTCATCATCGAACGCCAAATCCTGCGCATCGGCAATAAAATCAGCAACGGCCGCGACAAGGATTTGATCCCCTTCGATCTGACGGCCAATCAATCAGAAGCGCTGTTTTATTTTGACAACTGCCCGGGCCGTTCCATCATCGATTTAAAAGAGCACCTGCGCATTACCCATCAGGCGGCGCGGAATCTCGTCGAACGGATGAAGCGGAAAGAATTGCTCTACGTCGTCGTCTCGGAAGAAGACGGCCGCTTCAAGCAAGTGTATCTCACGGAAAAAGGCCGGACGACGTGCCATGACCTCAAGCATCTCGGTACAAACGTAGGATGCCAGCTTTTAAAGGGATTGTCGGAAGAGGAAAAAGACCAGCTCCTTTCCTTACTCCTGAAAATAAACGACAACGTATGATGTCGTTTTTTTGCTCTTATATACAACTAGTTGTACAATAACAGAAAAGGAGAACACGTCATGAATACTTCGGCCATCTGGACCAAAGATTTTATCCTGAACTGCATCGTCTGCTTCGTCGTAAACCAATCGTATTATATGACGATGGTCGTTATAGCCGACTACGCGGCGACGGTGCTTCACGCCTCGCTGGCAGAAGCGGGATTGGCCTGCGGCATCTTTATCTTAGGAACCTTATTTGCCCGCCTGTTTCTGGGCGGATGTATCGAACGAATCGGCCTGAAACGCTCCTTATATATCGGCCTGTTCCTCTTTTTAGCAGCCTCTCTCCTGAACATAGGAATCCACAGCCTGTATCTCCTCTACGCAGCCCGTTTCGTCCAGGGCGTCGGATTCGGCCTGTCGTCATCTACGACGGGGACGATCATGGCTCACCTCGTCCCGGCAGCCCGCCGCGGTGAAGGAACAAGCTACTACGCCATGTTTGTTACGCTGGGAACGGCTATCGGACCCTTTGCCGGCTTGTATTTCTACAGCAGCGGCATGATTCTGCACAACCTCGTCGCCGGCAGCGCTCTGCTGATACTGGCCTTCGCGGCGACGGCTCTGCTCCATGTGCCGGCATCGGACCATGATCCGTCTGCCTCCGCAAGGCCTCGCTCCTATCTTTCCCTGCAAAACTTCATAGAGCCGACAGCTCTTCCCGTCGCGTTTCTCACCCTCCTCGTCAACTTGGGGTTCGCCGCTATCCTGTGATTTATGGCTTCCTTTGCCAAAGAAGCGGATCTCCTCGCCAGCAGCAAATATTTTTTCCTCATATACGCCCTGGTTACCGTATGCTCCCGGCCTTTTACAGGACGATGGTTCGACAGCCGAGGCGCGAATTTCGTCATGTACCCGGCATTTTTATTCTTTGCCCTGAGCCTGTGCTTCATCAGCCTGTCGACGTCCGGCTGGATGCTGCTGGGCGCCGCCGCGCTGATGGGGCTGGGATATGGGACGTATATGTCCTGTTCTCAAGCCATCATTATCGGCTTAGCTCCTCGCGGCCGCATGGGCCTGGCGACGTCGACGTTTTTCGTCTTCATGGATCTCAGCGTCGGCGCAGGCCCTCTGGTTTTAGGCGCACTGCTCCCCTATGCCGGTTTTCGCGTCATGTATGCGGCGCTGGCCGTGCTGCTGGCGTGCTGCGCCGTACTGTATTATGTCCTCCAGAATCAGAACGCTGAAAAAAAAGAAACTTGCAAGTAAGTAAATGACAAACATTCCCTGCCAGCCGACAGGGAATGTTGTTATAAAGAATTTGCGCTCATACGGCCGATATTATGCATCGCCCGCTTTTGTCTCATGAAAAGCGTCGGCAGATGCCGGCTTCTTAGTTTCTTCTCCATCGCGAACGGCCGTTTTAAACTCCCGCAGGCTCTTGCCCAATGCGCCGCCGACAGACGGCAGCTTTCCCGGCCCGAATACGACCAGTCCGATCACTAAAATCAACGCCAATTCCGGAAAACCTAATCCTAACATAGACTGCGCCTCCTTTGGCCTTACTGTAGCAAAGTTTCATAGCCCTTTCGTAAAATCGGCCTGTTCTTTTTGTAAAATTTCACCGGGCCTTCATTCCATACAATACCTTTACGGTATGTTCACAAAGTATATACAAAAGGGAACTATACTAACGGTAAATTGAAAAGGCCTTTAAGGAGGAATCACACTATGTCAACGCCGTCATCTGAACATACCGTATCGCGCCGCAGCTTTTTAAAGCTCGCCGGCGGAGCCGCATTGGGAGCGGCCATGTTTTCCATGCCGTCCTTTTCCTTCGCCCGGGAACTCGACAATCCGAAGCGGACGCTGAAGCCCGTCGCATTTAAAGACATTCCCAAAAACGCCGTCGCAGCCGCCAACGCTTCGCCGCTGGTACAAAAATCCTTCGACGACATCCTGAGATTATCCAATACGATTGAAAACGGAAGCCTCCGCCAGGCCGTCGTCCGTCTTCTCAACGACCCGACGCCGACCTTTATGCAGGAATATTCGTCCGCCGCATCCCGCAGCCGCCTCTATTCCGCATTGGCCGCCCAGAACTTAATCGACACGTCGAAAATCGACGAAAAGCACATACTGCCGCCCTTTAACGGCGCCGTGCAGAAATTTAAAACGGCTCCCGGCAGCGGCTACGGCAGCCACCATCCCTATCCGGGCGGGCTGGCTACCCATACGAGCTGCAACATGCACATTACGGATTACATCTGCCGGACCTATGAGGAAGTCTTTTACTACTCCGTCAACAAGGATATCGCCATCGCCGCTCAGGCCCTGCACGATATTTCCAAGCCCTTCGTCTTCCAGTGGAACGCCGACGGCTCGTCTCTGACGGAATATACCATTGCCGGTCAAGGAGCGCACCACGCCCTGGCGCTGGCAGAAGTCATCTACCGCGGTTTTCCGGCAGAAGAAGTCGTCGCCCAGGCCTGCGCCCACGGCGCGCCGACATCTAAGAAAGAAGAAGCCGACGTCGCCGGCTGGCTGAAAGCCGCCGCCATCATCGCCGGCAAGGATCCCGTCGCCTACGGCCTCGTCGGCAAAGACGGCCAGACGATTCCCAATCCCCATCATCAGGAAGGCTACATCGTCCACCTCGGCGACCACGACTGGGTACTGTCGTCGCCGGCAGCTCAGAAGACGGTCCTGCTCCTAAAAAAAATCGCCTATCAGGAATACGGCATGAGCCAGGCCGACCTGGAAGGAGCAGCCTTCAACCATTTCCGCAACTACGTCGGCGCGCAGCTATCCTATATGTACCTCAACATGCTCGAAGCAGAACCAAACGGCTACAAGCTGGCAGCAGAACAAGTCGCCAAGGTCGTCTTAAAATAATACATACAGCATAGTAAAATATAAAAACAGCAGGCAGAGAATCCCGTTCCCTGCCTGCTGTCTTTATGATGCTTATACAGCATAGCCTATCTAAATACGCCGCTTTTCAATCTCATAACGGCATGATATAATACATGCGCTACCGCCTCCATACTGGTAGAAGGAAGGAGGTGCGCTGATCTGGAATTGGTAATACCATTTATGATCTCCCTCGCGGCAGGCATAGTATGTCACTATGTTTGCAGATAGCTGGATGGAGAGTAACCGGTAGTCAGCCTGAGGTCTAAGCCGCCTCTGAAATGGAATAGAAAATCCCCTAGCTGCAACTAGGGGATTTTCGTTTTTTACTGCGCTGATGGAAATTCTTTAGTAATACCATTTTCCACATTCAGTATAGCAATATCTGGCGTATCCGTCAATGAATATTCCGCCAATTATGCCTTTTGTCTATTGCGGTTGAAATTGATGAGGCTGCCGGCTTTGACGATTTCTTTTTCCGCGTCGGTCATGTCCGCGATGTACAGGGAAATTTCCTGAAGTTCTTTGCCGACGACGTAGGCCTTGATGTCCTTCATGTCGCCGTCGAGGGCTGCCTTGACGTTGGGGATATAGATGTAATCGCCGACTTCAAAGAACGGGTCGTCCTTCATCTGGAAGGGCAGCATGCCCCAGTTGATGAGGTTGGAGCGGTAGCGCTTCGTCGCGTATTCCTGGCAGATATTGGCCAGGCCGCCGAGGACGCGCTGGCAGCTGGCCGCCTGTTCGCGGGCCGAGCCGTCGCCGGGCTTGACGCAGTAAATCATGCTGCCGATTTCCGTCGCCGCCATATCGGCGTCGGCAAATGTCTCTTTCAGCTTGGCAAAGACGTCTTTCAGCTCCTTGTCGACAGAGGCCGGGCATTGTCCGGCTATGCGGGCCCGTTCTGCCGCGTCGACTGCCTTGGCCCGGCCGACGTATTCCGGGTCGCGGCGGGACAAGGTGAATTCAGCCAGTCCCAGCGGATTGGAGCGGTACGACGACGTTTCGCCAGACGGGATGAGTTCGTCTGTCGTCGTGACCGGGTCCATGATCTTCGAGCAGACCTTGAGCAAAACCGAATCGGCCAGAGGTTCCATATCCGGCCAATCCTTGATGTTCGGACCATAGACCAGGGAAGCGCCTTCGTCGGCCTGGCCGAAGCCCTGGTATACGCGCGACGCATAGGACGAGTTGTCATAGTCGTAAGGCGGTTCTGTATAATCGTCCATGTAGCCTTCGGCCGACGTGAGGACGCCGCCGTTGGCCGCCGTCGCCGCGATGGAACGGGCATCCATGAGGGCTACGGCGGAGAACTGGCCGCTGCCCGGCTTCGAGCCTTCGCGGTTCGGGAAGTTGCGCGTCGTATGGCGGATGCTGAAGGCGTTGTTCGCCGGCGTATCGCCTGCGCCGAAGCAGGGGCCGCAGAAGGCCGTCTTGAATATCGCCCCGGCGGCCAGAAGATCGGCCACGGCGCCCTTGCGGACTAAGTCCATGTACACGGGCTGGGACGACGGGTAGACGTCAAGGGTAAAGACGCCGTCGCCGCAGGAAGCGTTCTTCAAAATATGAGCGGCGGCCATGACGTTGCCGTAGTTGCCGCCGGCGCATCCGGCAATGACGCCCTGCTGGACGTGGAATTTGCCGTCGGCAATCTTATCCATCAGGCTGTAATGGAGGTCGGGATTGCTCATGCGGCCGTTGATGCTTTCTTCCGTTTCATGAAGGATATCAGCCAGATTGGCGTTGAGCTCGTCGATGGTAAAGGCGTTGCTCGGATGCATGGGCATGGCGATCATCGGCTTGATTTTGCTCAAATCGACGTAAATGACGCCGTCGTAGTAAGCGACGTCGGCCGGATTGAGTTCCTTGTAATCCTGAGGCCGGCCGTGCTGGGTCAGGTAAGCCTTCGTATCGTCGTCGGTGCGCCATACCGACGACAGGCACGTCGTTTCCGTCGTCATGACGTCGACGCT
>ERZ838516.4863-NODE-4863-length-9894-cov-2.505742_pt1 | contig 9894 bp, 5 predicted proteins | sample MGYA00519910_ERZ838516 | MGnify/ENA primary metagenome ERZ838516 (study PRJEB31850, sample SAMEA3708837) | human gut metagenome | biome: human gut; feature: human-associated habitat; material: faeces | place: China | collected 2014 ... | reverse complement strand
GTAAGATTGACGAAGATACTGCGAAAAAAGATGCGTTGGAAACATTACGCAATCTAAGATATGGAGATGATTCTTCAGGATATTTCTGGGTTGACGATACCGATTATAATCTTGTTATGCATCCAATTCTGCCGGAGCAGGAGGGAACAAACAGATATGACCTTACAGATAAAAACGGAGTAAAAATAATTCAGTCTATCATGAAAACTGCCGATGAGGGTGGAGGATTTAATGAATTTTATTTTACTAAATCGGATGGAAAGACGGTAGCACCAAAGGTTGCTTACAGCCAGAAGTTTGATAAGTGGAACTGGGTTATTACGACAGGAATTTATTCAGACGATATACAGGGGATTGTTCAGAAATCCACAGGTTTGAATAGAATTATAAAGATATTCAGCGGTTCTACAAGTTTTCTGATAGTAGTTACTGTTGTACTTGTAGTTTTGATGCTCGTTGTATCATACATAATTGTAAGACAGCTTGTAGGAGTTATCGAGAGGGTGCGCGGTAAACTCGAGTCAGTTGCATCAGGTGATTTGTCAAGCACTCTGGATGGCAAAGTTGTTTCAAGGTCAGATGAATTGGGACAGATGGTGGCACATACCAATCTTGCCATCAAATCATTTAGAGACAGTATTTCCAAGGCAAAAGAGACAGCCGGAACAGTACAAAACAACAGTACAGATATAAAGGGAAAGACAGAAACAGCGTTGACGGCTACTTCTCAGGTTGCAAAAGCTATTGAACATGTTGCAACAGACGTTACAACTCAGGTCGATTTACTTTCTGAAATTGCAAACAATGTTGAGGTTATGTCAGGTGACGGTAAAGAAATGAACTTGAGTGTAAACAATGTAAGTGAGTATGTGGAACAGCTCAATGTCTCAAGCAATGAGATGAAAGAAAAAGTTGAGCTTATGAGCAAGGGAAGTGCCGGAATGACAGAACAGATTTCCGGAATAGCAACAAAGATAAATGAGACAAATGAATCTATTAAACATATGGCTCAGATATTGAATGTTATTGAAGAAATAGCTGTTCAAACAAACCTTTTATCTCTCAATGCAAGCATAGAAGCAGCAAGAGCAGGAGAGGCTGGACATGGATTTGCCGTGGTTGCAGGAAATATAAAGACACTTGCCGAGAATACATCAGCAGAGCTTAACAACATTAAAGATATTATTGATTCATTGACTGCTGATTTTGAGGAATGCCACAGAGATATTGATAATGTTGTAGGAAGTAATAAAGAAAATGCATCATATACAAAACAGGTCATTGAACAGTTTGATAAAGTATTCAGTGGAATATCATTTACAAACGAAAAGCTTGTTGACATAAATCGCATAACAAAGAACATGACAGAAACTGTCAACGATATATCTGACAAAGTGCGCAACATAGAAAAAGGAACTGAGAGTACGGCTGCATCTACAGAAGAGGTGACAGCATCATCACAGGAACTTGAAGCACTTATGACAGGAGTTGCACAGAGTTGTGATGAGATGGCACAGCAGGCAGAGGGACTTGTCGGAGATATGAGCAGATTTATTGTCTAAGATTTATTGCTTAAATTGAAAAGTTTATCTGTAAACAGCAGAATAAATATGAATAATTAAAACAAAAAATATGATAAAAATGTGACTGTATATTTTGAAAAAAGCTGATATGCAGTCATTTTTTACTTTATTTATATATTTTTATGGCATAGGACAATATATTTTGATATAATCAAAGCAAATTTATATTTTTTAGTTGTTTATGTATAAAAATAACTTACATAGAAATGAATTATTTGTTTAAAAGCAGATTGATAAGGGGAATGGAATTACATGAAAAAAATAAATAAAAAACAGTATATTACGACATTGGTAGTATGCTTTTTTGCGATTGCAATTTTGTCGTTTTGTACAATTCAGGCATTTTATAAAAAGGCTGTGGATGATACTCTTTCGGTGGGAGAAAGTGCATTAAAGCAACAGAAAGAGCAGATGGATGCATATTTGTCGAGAGGAATGGATGCAGTTGAACTTACGGCTATTACCGTAGAATATATGCTGCGTGAAAATTACAGTGGGGATGATATTTTAGACTTTCTGACACAGGAGTCAAAATATTACAAGAGGGATGTAGATAAAAGTTTTACGGGAATTTATGGACTTTTCAATGGAGAATATCTTGACGGAATAGGCTGGCAGCCTGAAAAAGATTATGTGCCGCAGGATAGAGAGTGGTATAAAGCGGCTGTTGCCGCAAACGGCGAGCCTACATTTGTACAGCCGTATCTTGATACGCAGACAGGGACTATTATGGTTTCGATAAGCCAGCTTCTGGAGGACAAGGAGAGTGTTATATCTTTAGATATAGAACTTGGAACTCTTCAAGAAGAGACAGAAGCCATAAAACTTAATGGTCACGGTTATGGATTTGTGTGTGATAAGACCGGACTTGTCGTTACACATTCAAATAATAAAAGCATTGGCAAAGATTATTCAAAAGGTGAAATGGCACCTATTTATAATAAAGTAAAATCAGGCAAAGAGCAGACTTTTACATATAATATGAAGAGCGGAAAAGTTACGGTATTTTCTGCCCCGATTATGGGTGAGTGGTATGCTGTTATGATTGTAAATAATGACAAGCTGTATCAAAAAACAAGCAGACTTATTATGTATGATGTATCGCTGAGTATAGCGCTTTACATAATAATTGTTGTTTTTTGTACGATGTCAAGAAAAATTACAATGCGCACATTAAATGAACTTGATGAGACAAACAACCAGCTTATTGAGATAAATGACAGTGTAATGCAGGCACTTGCAAAAACAATTGATGCGAAAGATAAATACACAAAAGGTCATTCAGAGAGAGTGGCAAAGTACAGCAGGGAAATCTCGGTGCGAATGGGCAAGTCGAAGAGAGAACAGGATGAGATATACAGGGTAGCATTACTTCATGATATGGGAAAGATAAGGATACCTGATGCAATAATAAACAAGCCCGGAAAACTTACAGAGCAGGAGTTTTCAATGATAAAACTTCATCCGGTAACAGGATATCATATTTTAAAAGGAATACGAAGATTTAAGGACTTGGGTATTGGTGCAAAATATCATCATGAACATTATGACGGAACAGGATATCCAAGCGGATTAAAAGGCGAAAATATACCTGAGATTGCACGAATAATAGCAGTGGCAGACAGCTACGATGCAATGGCATCAAACAGAAGTTACAGAAATGCTTTGCCGCAGGAGGTTGTCCGTGGAGAAATTGAAAAGGGAAAAGGAACACAATTTGACCCTGAAATTGCAGATATTATGCTTCAGATGATTGACGAAGATAAAAACTATGACATGAAGCAGACTGATGAATTGAAGCGGACAATACTTGTTGTAGATGACCAGAAAATGAACCTTATGCTGGTGAAGGGAATATGTAAAGACGAGCCTATGTATGAGATACTTACGGCACAAAGCGGAAAAGAGGCAATCGAAATAGTTAAAGAAAAAGAAATTGACCTTTTGCTGCTTGACATTGAAATGCCTGAGATGGACGGTTTTGCTACATTATCACAGATACGCGGATTCTCAGATGTCAAAGCAGCCTTTATAACAGCAACACGAGATTATGATACAATAGAGAAAGCACGGGAAATGGGTGTAGAAGATTATATCACAAAGCCATTTCTGCCGGCAGTATTTTTGGAAACAATACATGGCATAATTGAGTGATAACAGGTGATAGTCATTGATAATTGTGGAATGATTCGATAATAGAAGAGCAACTTGATAATCGAGGATTAGTTTGATAATCAGGGGATGGATGTAATAAATAAGAGCGTGTGAAAAGAGAAAAGTATTATTCACACGCTCTTTGTGATTTTTATTTTAATTTCCCATTTTTATTAAAACTTAAATTATAAGGTTTACAGAAGCTGTTCATTTTTGATATAATGCGTTTTTTTGCGGCTCCTTTAGCCGGGGTAGGCTGATAATTGTTTATGTTGTTTGAAGATGAAACTTTGCAAGGAATAATTTTTACATCTTTAGTTTTCTTTAACTTTTTGTTCTTAAAAGTAAAAGTCTGCTGAAAAATCATAGTATCCTTATCGGCAGGATTGGTGTTTCCACCAAAACAGAAATTGGCAAGGCTGTAGACAATGTAAGCACCCTTGTATTTTTCTATACCCTGTAAAGTGTGAGGGTGATGTCCAAGTACAAGATTTGCACCATGTTGAACCGCATAATGAGCAATGCTTTTCTGTACATCATTTATCGAACTTGTCTTTTCAATACCTGCGTGCATACTTACAATGATGAGATTGACTTTTTTCTTTTTGAGTTTTTGAATACCTTTTTTTATGTAATATTCACTTGATGAAACACCCTCAAGACCGTTGACAGCAATCATACCGATTTTTTTGCCTTTAGTTTTATAAACAGAAACTTTACCGTAAGAAGCATAAGGCATTTTATTCTTTTTAAAAACAGAAATAGTATCCTGATAGCTGCCCTCACCGTAATCACGGCAGTGGTTATTTGCAAAAGAAACAGCATCAACATTTCCTTTTTGCAAAATCTTTAAATATGAAGGATTTCCTTTGAAAGCAAAAGTTTTTTGAGCTCGGGTATTCCTTTTAGTCAAAGTACCCTCAAAATTGACAATAGTCAAATCATCATTTTTAAATATCTTTTTTACATTCTTAAAGAAGTAAGAAGCATTTTTTTTCTCGTTATATTTTGCATAGAAATTTACGCTGGACGGTGACTTGTAGTCAGAGCCGAGCGTACAATCACCGGCAGCACTGATAGTAATTTTTGTGATATTGCTTTTCTTATTAGCAGCCGGCTTTTTAGTAGTAGTTGGTTTTTTAGTGGTGTCAGGCTTTTTAGTAGCAGCCGGTTCTTTTGTCGTAACAGGGCCTTCAGTAGCCGTGATTTCCTTTGTGCCCAACGTTTTTGCTGTAGATGTCTCGGTTGCTATTGAAGCCGGTGTTAATGTGCTTGTGCATAATACAGCAGTAACGGCTGATATTGAAATTATTTTTTTAAGCGATAGTTTTTTGTCTTTTCTTTTCTTCTTCATTTTCATTTGACATTACCCTCCTTGGTTGTGCTTTTTAAATGGTTCTTTAGGTACGATGCAAGGGTCAAAATATCTTTTGACCCCAACATCTTAAATATAGTATAACATAGTTTTTGGATGTGTTGCTGAAAAGAGAGAAAGTGTGTAGAATGTAGTTAGGAATAAAGGTTGTGGGTAGCAAATTTTGTGGAAAATGGAGCAGTAGCCAAAGATATAATTTCAGAATTTGACAGGCTTTGGAATAGCGAAAGAGCATGTGATTATGCTGATTTTATAGAAGATTATCGTATAAGATATAAAATAAAAAAGGAACAGCAGAAACTTGCAAGAGAAAGTGAAGTTATAAGTATTGAAAAGTATAAGTTAGAACCAAACAGCATGCAGGTTAAATTCATTGAGAGTGTAATGGATTTGTATGAAAGTGGTGAAAACAGGGCACTTCTTATAAGTTCAACAGGAACGGGGAAAACATATGCGTCTGCATTTGCACTTAGAGAAATGTTGCAGAAACGGGCAAAGGAGACAGGTAGAAATGTTAGAGCACTTTTTTTGGTACATAGAGAGCAGATAGCTAAACAGGCACTTAGAAGTTATAAAAATGTATTTGGAGAAAGATATAGTTTTGGACTTTTGTCGGGAAACTCAAAGAATTATAAATCAGACATTTTATTTTCTACAATGCAGATGATGGCACGTGAAGATATAATGAAGAAATTTAATGCAAATGATTTTGATATTATAATAATTGATGAGGTGCATCGTGCGGGAGCTGATAGTTATCAGAGGATAATGAATTATTTTACACCAAGGTTTTGGATGGGAATGACAGCATCTCCTGATAGGACAGATGGTTATGACATATATGGACTTTTTAATCACAATATAGCCTATGAAATTCGTTTGCAACAGGCAATGGAAGAAAAGTTACTGTGTCCGTTTCATTATTTCGGAATAACAGATTTGGAAGTTGATGGGCATGTAATTGATGATGATGATTTAAAAAATGTGCAAAATTTTGCAAAGTTGGTTTGTGATGACAGAGTGCAATATATTATGCAACAGACAGAATATTATGGATATTCGGGGGATAGAGTGAGGGGACTTATGTTTTGCAGCAGCAAGGAAGAAGCGAAAACTTTATCTGTAAAATTTAACATGAGAGGATTGAGAACCATTGTTCTTACAGGTGATAGTTCGCAGAATGAAAGAGAAGATGCTATATTACGTTTGGAGCAAAATGAGCAGGAGAATGCACTTGATTATATTCTTACGGTTGACATATTTAATGAAGGTGTTGATGTCCCGGCAGTAAATCAGGTAATTATGTTAAGACCCACAGAATCACCAATAGTATTTATACAGCAATTGGGACGTGGGCTTAGAAAATATGCAGGTAAAGAATATGTAGTGATACTTGATTTTATTGGAAATTATATGAATAATTTTATGATTCCGATTGCTTTGTCGGGGGATAGAACATATAACAAGGATACAATCCGCAAATATGTAAGGGAAGGTTCGAGAGTAATACCGGGCGAGTCAACAATTCATTTTGATGAGATAAGTAAAAAAAGAATATTTGAGTCAATTGACAGTTCCAAAACAACAAAGAGTTTTTTGAAAGAGAAATACTTTGCATTAAAATATAAACTTGGAAGAGTACCAAATATACTTGATTTTTATGAATACGGTGAAATTGATCCGATGTTATTTATTCAATATTCAAGATCTTATGATCAATTTGTAAAAACAGTAGATAAAGATTTTAACATTATGTTTGGAGATAGAGAAGAAGCAATACTTGAATTTATATCTTCTCTTGTAAACGGAAAGAGAGTACATGAGCTGTTGATGCTTAAATGTATTTTAAATAATGAAAAAATGAGTCCAGATACTTATAGAGAACTTCTTGAAGAAAAGGGAGAAATATATCGTGAAGCGGATTATGTATCAGCATTAAATGTTTTAGGTAAAGTGTTTGTAAATGCACCGTCGGAAAAGAAAAGATATAGTAATATTGAATTTATAAGTATGGATTATGCAAAAAATGGAATATTGAGACGTGCATCAGCGTTTTATTCATTATTTAGCAATAATGCATTTGTAAATGGGGTGGAAAGTCTCGTAAAGTATGGCTTGAAAAGATATGAGGATTTATTTAAAAATCACGATGAGGATAATCTTGTTTTGTATGAAAAATATTCAAGAAAAGATGTATGCCGAATATTGAACTGGGAGCATGATGACAGCTCTACAGTTTATGGTTACAGAATTAAACATAATACATGTCCGATATTTGTAACATATGAGAAAAAAGATGATATAGCAAACAGCACAAAATATGAGGATCAGTTTATAAATAATCAGCTATTTAGTTGGATGACAAGAAGTAAAGTAAGCCTTGAAAGTCCAGAGAGCCAGAAGATTATAAATTATAGTAAAATAGGTTTGAAAATATATTTATTTATCAAGAAAAGTGACGGTGAAGGAACTGATTTTTATTATATGGGAAAAGTTTCGCCTATTGATTATATGCAGACTGAAATAGAGAATGACAATGGACAGAAACTTCCTATAATGAATTTTAAAATGAAACTGGAACATTCTGTTCGTGAAGATATTTATGAGTATTTTGTTGGCTGAGAAGCTTAGCACAAAACAGGAAGGATTTAATAAAAAAGTATGAAAACAGATAAAAAAATAGTAACTGTAGTTGCGGCAGTTATATGTGATGATATGAAATCACCGAAAAAAATATTTGCAACACAGAGAGGATACGGAGAATTTAAAGGGGGTTGGGAATTCCCGGGAGGAAAAATAGAACAGGGAGAAACCTCACAGGAAGCATTAGAAAGAGAAATTATTGAGGAACTTGCAACAAAAATAAAGGTAGGAGAACTTATAGATACAGTAGAATATAATTATCCTGAATTTCATTTATCAATGAAATGTTTTTTGTGTGAGGTAGTATCTGGAAATCTTGAGTTAAAAGAACATGAGGCAGCGAAATGGCTTCAAAAAGAACAACTCTATGAAGTGGATTGGCTGCCAGCAGATGTGAGTTTGATTGAGAAAGTTGGTAAGATACTTCAAGACTGAGAATGAAAAATAAAATTAGCTCTTGTCATTGCAAAGAGCCTAATTTATAATAGAAAACAGAGGTTTTACGAAAATTTATGAAAGGAAAAGCTATTTATAAATAAAAATATTTGTAAATGGCAGGATGAATATCAATGGATAAGGAAAAAGTAATAGTCATTGATTTTGGCGGTCAGTACAATCAGCTTGTTGCAAGACGTGTCCGTGAATGCAATGTATATTGTGAAATATATTCTTATCGTACAGGAATTGAAGAAATCAAGGCGATGAATCCAAAGGGAATTATTCTTACAGGTGGACCAAACAGCTGTTATGAAGAAGATTCGCCAACATACTCAAAAGAGTTGTTTGAACTTGGAATTCCGGTACTTGGACTTTGCTACGGAGCACAGCTTATGATGCATGTACTTGGCGGCAAAGTAATTACTCCGGAAGTTGGAGAATATGGAAAGACAGAGATTGAATTTACAGAAAATTCGGTTCTTCAAAAAAATCTTCCGAAGAAATCAATATGTTGGATGAGCCATTTTGACAGAATTGCCGAGGCAGCACCGGGATTTGAAGTTACAGCTTCAACAGCTGACTGCCCAATAGCAGCAACACAGAATGTAAGCAAGAATCTTTATGCGATACAGTTCCATCCTGAAGTGCTTCATACAGAAAACGGAACAAAAATGATTTATAATTTTGTACGTGAAGTTTGTGGATGTGCAGGCACATGGAGAATGGATTCGTTTGTAAAAGAATCTATAGAAGAGATACGCAATAAAGTCGGAAACGGTAAAGTTTTACTTGCATTGTCCGGTGGAGTAGATTCGTCAGTGGCAGCAGGACTTTTGTCAAGAGCCATTGGAAAACAGCTTACATGCGTATTTGTAGACCACGGTTTACTCAGAAAAGACGAAGGCGACGAAGTAGAAAATGTATTCGGACCAAATGGTCAGTTTGACTTAAACTTTATACGAGTAAATGCACAGCAGCGTTATTATGACAAGCTTGCAGGAGTTACAGAGCCTGAGCAGAAAAGAAAAATTATCGGTGAAGAATTTATCCGTGTCTTTGAGGAAGAAGCAAAGAAAATCGGAGCCGTTGACTTCCTGGCACAGGGAACAATTTATCCTGACGTTGTAGAAAGCGGACTTGGCGGAGAATCTGCCGTAATCAAATCACATCATAATGTAGGAGGACTTCCTGATTTCGTAGATTTCAAAGAAATCATTGAGCCACTTAGAAATTTGTTTAAGGACGAGGTTCGCAAAGCTGGTCTTGAACTCGGAATACCTGAAAATCTTGTATTCCGTCAGCCGTTCCCAGGTCCGGGACTCGGAATTAGAATTATCGGTGAAGTAACAGCCGACAAGGTTAAAATTGTTCAGGAAGCAGACGCCATCTACCGTGAAGAAATCGCAAACGCAGGACTTGACCGCAGCATCGGTCAGTACTTTGCCGCACTCACAAATATGCGTTCAGTAGGCGTAATGGGCGACGAGAGAACTTATGATTATGCCGTTGCATTAAGAGCAGTTAATACTGTAGATTTCATGACAGCAGATAGTGCTGAGATACCATATGATGTATTGCAAAAGGTAATGAGTAGAATTATAAATGAGGTGAAGGGAGTCAATCGAGTATTTTATGATTTGACGAGTAAGCCACCTGGAACGATTGAGTTTGAATAAATCGAGTTGCTTAAAAAAGCCAGTG
>ERZ838516.4860-NODE-4860-length-9903-cov-3.313668_pt1 | contig 9903 bp, 10 predicted proteins | sample MGYA00519910_ERZ838516 | MGnify/ENA primary metagenome ERZ838516 (study PRJEB31850, sample SAMEA3708837) | human gut metagenome | biome: human gut; feature: human-associated habitat; material: faeces | place: China | collected 2014 ... | reverse complement strand
CATAAACATTTCCGCATGTATCAGCAGTCTTCGTTTTTTTTCTTGACGGCTCTTTCAATACTCAGTATAATGAAGGTGAAATAAAAAACGAGGCATTACACCGACAAACGGTTATAGCCCCTACATTAAGCAAGATTTAACCGCCTAAAGTTTGGACGCTATGGGCGGTTATTTCTTTTGTAAAAGTACCACTAAGAGAATCAAAAGTAATAGTGTTACGTTTGTCTCGTTCATGGGCATCACCCCCATTCATTCGAAATGGATAGGGGCGATATAACCGCCTGCCGTTGCGTGTACAATGCCTACGGCAAAATAATACACGACGTATTGATGATATGTCAATAGGACATGTAGGGCTAAACCTTTTCACATACATATCAACAGCCTCCGCTTTCACTTGACGGCTATTTCGATACTCAGTATAATAAAGGTGAAATAAAAATGAGGCATTACACCGACAAACGGTTATAGCCCCTACATATCAGTTACAAAAAAGTAATCGCAAATAGCGGGCTAGACTAGGGGCGGTTACTTTTTTGTTGTGTCTTTAATCAGAACAACCAGAACAATCAACAATAACAACGTTATGTTCGTTTCGTTCATGGGCATCACCCCCATTCATTCAAGATGGATAGGGGCGATATAACCGCCTGCCGTTGTGTGTGTAATGCCTACGGCAACATCATATACGAACATATGATGTCATGTCAATATAGTTTACTATCTAACGCAAAGATATACGCTGCAAGAAGCTCAGGTCTTAATCCTCCCATCGGTCGTCGTCCCAATCGTCGTCATCGTCATCTTCCCAACGATCGTCATCCCAGTAGTCATCGTCATCGTCTTCCCAGCGGTCGTCGTCCCAGTAATCATCATCGTCAAAGGACTCCAACGCCGGCATGCCGCTTCCCCAAGTGGGCGATGATCCTATCCCCAAAGGCGACGTCATGGCAAAGGAAAGATTGCCCATCAGAAACCATACGGCGCACATCATCATCACTAACCAACGCTTCATAGTTCTTCACCTCTCTGTCAAAAAATAACAAGCCGCGTTATCTCAACATGGTACAGCCCATGTTGAATATCCCTTTCATCTCCTGTATATTACACATTGTACCATAAGAAAATAGCAAAAAAGAAGAATTATGCAATTTTCAAATGTAAAATTACAGTAAAATAACCTATTTCTTAATACAACAGCCTCGGAGACTTCATGAAGCTCCGAGGCTGCTGTATAGTATTTACCATTCATCACTATCACCGTCATCGTATTCATCGGCAGAATAGCCATCGTCATGAGCCGCATCCAATTCGTCACGCCGCTCTCCCTGTCCGTCGGCATAGCCGATTTTAAAATCTTCTGATCCGTAATCCGGCCACTCGTCCCACAAGCCCATGCAGGCATCTTCATAGCCCTTCGCATACCCTGCATCGTATTCCTCGTAAGTCGCCTGTGACACCGTACTGCCGCAAATCCAGATACATAAGCATACTACCATCAGTATCAATAGTTTCATATGATGCACCTTCCCTATTTAATACGCCCCATCGCCGCAAGGGCAAGACGCCATATGGTCGTTCAGCACGCCGGCGGCCTGCAAAAAGGAATACATAATCACCGGCCCGACGAAGGACGCACCCCGCTTTTTCAAATCCCTGCTGATGCGCTCCGACAATTCCGACTGAGCCGGTATGTCCTTCTGCTCGTTCCAAGCGTTGCGAATCTGCTCCCCTTCCGTAAAATGCCAGACATAAGCATCAAAGGAGCCGAACTCCTGCTGAATCTCCTGTACGACGCGGGCATTCTTCCGCACCGAAGCAATTTTCAGGCGATTGCGAATCACATCGCCATGAAGACGAATCTCCTCCAGCTCGTCGTCGGTCAGCGCCACGCAGGCCGGTATGGAAAAATTCTGAAAGGCCTTACGATACCCCTCGCGCCGCTTCAAAATCGTCAGCCACGACAACCCGGCCTGCGCCCCTTCGAGACACAGCAGTTCAAACAACCTCGTATCATCATGACAAGGCACGCCCCATTCCATATCGTGATACTCCCGCAGTAGCGGATCACCTAAAGCCCATGGGCAAATTGAATTCATGAGAAACTCCTTTTTCATTATTTATGCATTCAAATATTCATATAACTTAGCCTCAACAGGCTCATCTAACAAAAACTGAAAATTTACAATAGGAAGTTCTTTACCTTCATCATTTTTAATAGTTGTTTCTGCAGGTTTACCTATGACAGATAAATCTCCTAAATAATAAAAATCTTTTCCTTCTGCATCACTCTTTTTGACAAAAAGCAGCTTGCGAGTTTTATCATCCATGATGCGCATCACTTGATTAGAATTCAATCTTACCCGTGCCCTTGTCATCCAGCTGAATTGCTGAGGTGATATAAATCGATCTTCATATTTTGTATTTGCAGAAATATCATCTCTTTTGTTATATGTAACAAAAATTGGGCAAGTACCCTCCACAATAGCATATCCATTAAGTGTTCCTTCTCTGTTTTGCGGATAATTTAGAATGCGGGAAACATCTTTGCGCGAATATTTTTCATAACGGACAAATCCTTGTACAACCATTGATTCTTTTCCGACATACAGCTTATGAAACCGATAAAATCCATATTCCAAAATATCTCTAACATAACCACAAAATTCTTTATTTTTTAATAATTGTGCAAAATATGCAGTTCGTCTATATACGCAATGGTCATAAGAAATGATAGGTTGCTGACCATACTTTTTCTGCGCTGCTACAACAAAAAATTGCAAAGAGAGGACATTAGCCACTCCAGACAAGGTTTGCTCCGATATCAAATAGTGATATTTTTTTCGCACCATTTCCTTTAACTCATCAGCAGACACTTGATTCATATCTAACAGTTTCTCTATCAACAGAAGCTCTTCTACTCGTTTGCCATTTGCCACTTCTTGGCTCAGCATCACTAGCATATCCTTATGAGCTTTTATCATAGTTGATTCATAGGGATGTATATATTGAACAAACCCATAAAAGGAATCCTTTTTAGCAATAAACAGGTATGGATCTTTATCCCCAATACGAACAAAATCCATCATCATCGGTTGTCTGCCTAACCGGTATTCCATATTGCAATAGGATTCTTTCAGCTCTCTTAAATCTGCTAAATAGCGTTTGCGATCAATAGATTCATAGATCTTTTCCTTTGCAATATCATCAAAATGAACAGAGGTAGCACCTGGCAGATAGTTGACATGCATGAGCTGACGCACAAAATCCTTATCATACGTTCTGTCTCCATACAAAGCAATGGGAAGCAAAAAATTATTTTCATAGTTACCAATAAAATCCAAAACCTCTAAATAACGTTTATTAGGATATTTACGGAGACCACGGCCTAACTGTTGCACGAAAATAATAGCCGATTGCGTTGGCCGAAGCATAATGATTTGATTAACTTGCGGAATGTCGATGCCTTCATTGAAAATATCACATGTAAAAATATAATCTAAATATTCAGGATTTTTTGCAGCATTGCATTCTAACCTTTTGACAGCTTCCTGCCGTTCCTTTTCTGATGAGCTTCCGCTTAATGCAATCGCTCGTTTTCCATGCAGTCGAAATGCAGATGCTAAAGAATGCGCTTCTTCCACACTACTGCAAAATACCAATCCCTTAATGCGTTCCATGTCACTACCATATAAATCGGCATAATATAAGATATGTCGAACTCGTTCTTCACTAGTTAACAAATTAAAATCACTTTTATCATCAAGCATTTTACCATCAACACAAATCTCACTAATGCCATGATAGTGAAACGGCACAAGCATATTTTCTTCCAAAGCATGATGAAGGCGAATTTCATAAGCAATATTGTGATGAAACATGTCATAAATATCAAATCCATCGGATCGTTCCGGTGTCGCTGTCATCCCCAGCCAGAACTTAGGCTTGAAATAATTAAATATTTTCCGATATGTTTCAGCACCGCCATGATGCACTTCATCAATAACAATGTATTCGAATGCATCAGGGGCAAAAGAATGCAGCATCGCATCTTGTGCCAGTGTCTGTATCGTTGCAAATATATATTTCTTCTGCACGTCTTTAAATCGTCCAGTTAATCTGCCCGTTTCATCAGGAGGAAATCCCACCTTGATATAGCTGTCCCTCGCACTATTAACAATCATTTCCCTATGCACAACAAAAAGACTGCGCATCGGATTCACTTTGCGTATATCAAAAGCTGACAAATATGTCTTCCCTGTACCTGTCGCCGAAATAAGTAGTCCCCTATCTTGACCCGCATCACGCAGTACTTGAATTCCTGCTAAGGCAGCTTGCTGCATTGTATTGGGATGTATCTTATAAAGAGGTATATATGCAGACTTTTTTTGTATACGGTTATGGCTATATACATCTTCATACGCCTTAATCCACGATTCATTAACGGCTTCAGCCGCATCCCATAAAGCTGAAAACTCCTGCATCGTCTGCCGGATTAAGGCGCCATCTTCAGCAGAAGTAACAAAAAGATTCCATTCCTGATTATGCGTCAGTGCATTGGCAGTCATATTGCTGCTGCCAATAATCATAGTATAGCTTTCTTCGTCATTGTTAGGATAATGAAATATATATCCTTTAGCATGAAAAGCCTTTTCTTCTGTTATCATCCGAACTTCTAAATTAGGAAATTTTAATAACTCCCGAAGAGCTGCTGGTTCTGTGAAGTTTAAATACTGAGACGCTAATATTTTACCTTTTACATTATCATTCTGAATCAGCGCATCTTTGATGCAAGCTATGCCGCTTTTTGTAATGAAGGCTACTGAAAAAAGAAATTCATCACAACTATATAGCTGCGATAATACCGTATCGAGTACTTTTAGCCGCTTAGTCCGATTATTAGTCAACATCTTCGGCACATACCGCTTATCTGCATTGACTTTATAATCAATAAACCCTTCACGCAAACACTCTTTTAATACATTATAGGCAGTCATCGTCTTCTCCTACTTCCTAGACAATCTCTCCATAATCGGCACATCAGCCGGAGCCCATTCTAACGTTATCAGTTCTTCCGGCGCCAGCCACTTGGCATCGACGTGTTCTTTGCGGATAAAATCAGGCTTGTCCAAGTGACACATAAAAGCGTGCATAGTAATGGAAAAATCGGGATACGTGTGGTTTACGGTCATGTACAGGTCTTCTTCCTTTACTGTGACATGAACGTCCATTTCTTCCCGCAATTCCCGTTCAATGGCAGTGTGCTTTGCTTCTCCCGGTTCTATTTTTCCGCCGGGAAATTCATATTTAAAGCTGACATAATCATATTTTCCTTTTCCCCGTTCCATACAAAGTATTTTTCCCTTATATTCCAAAATCGCCGCTACGACTTCTAAGTGTTTCATGATTCAGATTCCCCCATTTTCTGCATATTTATTATATTATACAATGAAACTTGCTGTATGTCTTCTGTACTGCGTTTATACTACGTCTAATACCAGGGCATATTTTTCTGTACAACATCTTGTTCATTTTCTATAATAAAATCAGAAAATACGTTTATGCAACACTAGAAGCTCGTAAAGGATGGAAAGTATCATGAAAGAAAAATACTATTATATCGGCGAGGTGTCGTCTCTGCTCGATATTTCTACGCAGACCTTGCGATATTACGACAAAATCGGTCTGGTTCGGCCGGCGAAGGTCAACGAGCGAACCGGCTATCGCCAGTATACGTACGATCAGATTCATTACATCGAGCGCATCAAGTACCTGCAAAAACTGGGTCTGCCCCTGACAGAAATCCGCATAGCATTAGACGGCGGAGGCACGGAACATCTTACGAAGCTACTAACGCAACACAAAGAAGCGCTGCAAAGAAAAATCGAAGCGCTGCAGGACACAGTCGATACGATAGACTGGTACGTGTCGTATTACAATTATTTAAAGGAAAATGCCTTTCCCGATATTCCCTTCAAAAAGACCTTTGAAACTCGCTATGTTCTCGCTGCGCCGATTTATCCGGGAGAGCCTATATACGGCGCGGCGGGCTACAGGCTGACAGAGGCACAGAGCAAGACACCCTTCAAGCAGCTTCCCATGCTTCGCCAAAACGGCTACATCCTGGACTTCCATCGGCTGCTGCAGAACGAAATATCCGCCTTGTACTACTTCATGTACATTAAAGAAAAGCCGGCCTTTTCCCATCCCTATATCCGGGAAATACCGGGCGGGGACTATTTCTGCTTCCGCGTAAAGCTTTTATCGGAAACTTGCAGCAATACTTGGTTCAAGACGTACTTCGAAGGCAGCCCGTCTTCCCACCTGGTCGTCGCCGACGAATACGAAGACAATTTTTATGAATTTCAGCATTGTACCTACGAGGTACAGGTACGCATCGCGCCATGAGCAACTAGCCCCGCTTATCTGGCAGTATAGTCAGATAAGCGGGGCTGTTTCAATATAAACTAGGACTCAGGCTGCGCCGGCGGGATGCGTTCGATCGTAAAGCCGATGAAGCCGATGATAATGGAAATAATAGGCGTCAAATAGCATGAAAAGGCAAAGGGCGCATAGGACAAGGTCGCAACGCCCAGCGTCGCCGCCATGAAGGCGCCGCAGTTGCTCCACGGCACGAGTGGGCTGACGGTACAACCGGAATTGACGACGCAGCGGGACAGATTTTTCGGAGCCAGGCCCTTTTCCGCGTAACGGTCCTTATACATGCTGCCCGTTACGATGACCGACAGATACTGGCTTCCCATGAGCATTTCGGCGATGACGCCGGTCAGCACGGTAGCACAAATGAGTCCGCCTACGCCCTTGGCAATAGTCAGGACCTTATCCAGCAGCAGGGGCAGCATACCCGACTTCTGGATGATGCCGCCGAAACCCATGGCTACGAGGACCAGAGCGATGATAGAGCCCATGCTGACCATGCCGCCGCGGCTCAGCAGGCTGTCAATGACTTCCGAGCCGGAGTGGGATTCGTAGCCGGAAAAGGCCACGCTGATGACGTCAGACAGGCTGGCGCCTTGTATGCCCATAGCCAACAGGGCCGCAATAAAGGCGCTGATAAACAGGCCGGGAATGGCCGGCATTTTCTTGATCACCGACACGATGACGACGAGGGGCGGAATGAGCATGATGGGATTGATGACGAAGATACGGGATAATCCGTTCAAAATTGCGTCAATGCCTTCGTTGTCAATGCTTGCGCCGCCGTATTGAAAGCCCAGGACGGCATAGAGGACCAAGGTGATGATAAAGCTGGGCACGAGGGGATAGACGACGTGCTTGATGTGCTCGAAGAGCTGGGCTCCGCTGATAGCCGCGCCGAGGTTGGTCGTATCGGACAGGGGCGACATCTTATCGCCGAAATAGGCTCCGGCGACAACGGTACCGGCGACCATTTCCAAGGGGATATTCATGGCCTGGCCGATGCCGACCAGGGCAATGCCGACGGTGCCGGCGGTGCTCCACGAGCTTCCCGTGGCAAAGGCTACGATAGACGTGAGGACGTAGGACATAGCCAGAAATACCGTAGGCGAAATGATGAGCAGTCCGTAGTAAATCATCGTCGGTACGACGCCCGATATAATCCAGGTGCCGATCAAGATACCGACGATGAGCAGGATGACCAGAGCCTGCAGGCCGTCGGACATGGTTTCGAGCATAAATTTTTCAATATCGTCCCATTTGTACCCGGCCTTTAAGGCCACGAGACAGGCAATGGCCGTCGAAAAGACCAGGGGGATATGGGGGCCTGCGCCCAGAAAATTCAGCGCAATGACTAAGCTGATAATCAGCGTAATGATAGGAATGAGGGCCAGGCCGACGGTCATATTTCGATACGTTGACATAGTGATTCCTCCCCGCCGCTTTATTCGTCAAAGACGCTCAGCGCCTGGGTGAAGTCGGCAATCAAGTCCTGGGCGTCTTCCAGGCCGACGGACACGCGCATCAAGCCGTCTGTAATGCCCATTTTCAGGCGTATGTCCCTGGGGACGGACGCATGGGACGACAAGATGGGATAGGACAGGGTCGTCGCATAGCCGCCCAAGGTCATGGCGTATTTGGCGATGTGCAGGCGGCGCATGAAGGCGTTGATTTTTTCCCGGTCTTCGGGCATTTCAAAGCTGAGCATGGCGCCGTATCCCTTGGAAAATAACCGCTTGGCAATATCATGCTGGGGATGGGACGGCAAGCTGGGATGGTTGACCTTCAGCACGTGAGGATGCTCGTCGAGGGCTTTCGCCAGAGCTTCGGCGTTTTTCAGCTGCCGTTCCATGCGCAGGTCAAGGGTTCGCAGGCTCCGTTCGCATAAATAGGACGAAAACGGGTCGAGAGTGCATCCCAGCAGAGCCTGCAGCTTGCAGGCCTTGTCGATGACCTCCTTCGACGCCGTAGCCGAGCCGCCGACGATGTCGCTGTGGCCGTTCATGAATTTAGTCAGGCTGTTGATCGTCACGTCTGCGCCGAAGTCGATGGGCTTGATGACCGTCGACGTCGTAAACGTATTGTCTACGACGAGCTTAGCTCCGCAGTCATGGGCGATGCGGGCGACGGCCTCTACGTCTACGACGGCCATGGTCGGATTGGAAATGACTTCCGTATAGACGATCTTCGTGTTTGCCTGCACGGCCTTCCGTACAGCTTCTATATCGGTAAAGTCAACGCACGTCGATTCGATGCCGTACCGCTTGATGACGTCCAGAATTTCCAGCGTTTCACCGTACAAATTGCTGTTAGCCAGGATGTGGTCGCCGGCGTCAGCCAGGGACAGGAGCGTCGTCGTAATCGCTCCCATGCCGGAGCTGCAGATCATGGACGCTTCGCCGCCTTCCAGATAGCTGACCAGTTCGGCCAGGGCATTACGGTTTGGATTTCGGATGCGGTTGTACGTGTAGCCTTTGACGGCGTAGTATTCGTTCAGTTCGTCTAAATCGGCTCCGCCGTGAAAAGCCGTCGTCAAGTAAATGGGCAGGACTTCCGGCGTGCTCAGCGTCCCCTTTACTTCCGCTCCCTGCATGATAATTTCCGTGTCTCTGTTCATGTTTCGTTCCATATAAATTCCTCCTGACAACTAGATAGTATACACCTGTAATGACTGCACTCTTTGCTATGACCGTATCATACCATTGAAGCAGAGCATAATGTCAATATATTTCGGCAAAAAAATATAGGAAAATGTAATGCCGTCTATGCTAAAAGGACAACGGAGTCGGACAAAGGGAAAGAAACTGTTTCTTTTCCATGTACATGAAAAAAGAGACGTACCGAAGATTATACTGGACAATAAGCTTTTCAGCGCAGAAGATAAAAACACCTGACAATCGACTCGTCAGGTGTTTCCTATAGCATATGTAATTATCCCTGTGTCACGGCGCTGCGTTTCTGCATGTCGCGGCGTTTTTTGAAGAACGGCAGGGCTACTTCCGGAAAGATGGCGTAGCCTAAGACGTCTTCCGGCGCGGCGTCGGGAAAGCCTTCGTCGGCCAGGGCCTGCTTGGCTTTTTCCAATTCTGGTTCTAAATCGTCAGCCGGACGATGCGTAATAACCGGTTCGTCGCCGATGCACATCTTGCGGAATTCTTCCGTGATTTCACCGGGAACGCGGCCGTACTTGCCCCGGACGATGTCCCGCACTTCGTTGGTTACGATCTTATAGCGGCCGTACAGGACGTTGAGCGCGGCGGCCGAGCCGGTAATCTGGCTCGTCGGCGTAACGAGGGGCGGATAGCCCAAATCGCGGCGCACGTTCGGCATTTCTGCCAGTACTTCGTCAAAGCGGTCTTCCGCGCCCTGCCCTTTGAGCTGGTTGTACAGGTTCGTCAGCATGCCGCCGGGAATCTGGTACTTGCGGACAGCCGGATTGATCTGGCTGGGCATGGTCAGGTTGAA
>ERZ838516.4857-NODE-4857-length-9909-cov-2.179115_pt1 | contig 9909 bp, 9 predicted proteins | sample MGYA00519910_ERZ838516 | MGnify/ENA primary metagenome ERZ838516 (study PRJEB31850, sample SAMEA3708837) | human gut metagenome | biome: human gut; feature: human-associated habitat; material: faeces | place: China | collected 2014 ... | reverse complement strand
GATGCTCGACGCGCTGCTCGCGCGCTTTGATAAGCCCGCCTGTCTGGAGGCGGAGCTGCCGGAGACGGAGCTGGCCGCGCGGCGCATCGGGTTTTACGAGCGGCACGGCTTTACGGTCAACGCGGATTACCCTTACTTCCAGCCGGCGCTCACGCCGGGCGGCAGCCCGATCCCGCTGCACCTGCTCACGACCGGCGGCGCACGCACAAGCGCCGAGCTGCGCGCGATGGAGACGCTTGTGCACACGCGCGTGTACGGACAAGCGCCCGCAGCGGAGCAATAAAGGAATCAGCGCCCGAAGCGGCGAGACCGGCGGTTTTGGCATCGGTCTCGCCATTGCGCGCAGCATCGCCGAGGGGCATCACGGCACGATCCGCGCCGAGAGCCCCGACGGCCGCACAGTCATATTTACGGTGGAATTGAGGTGAAAACTGCGATGAAGCATATGCGTATCCTGATCCTTGTCCTTGCGCTCGCGCTGCTGTGCGCGGGCTGCGCATCCGGCGGCACGGCGGAGGCAACACCCGCCCCGGATATGAGCGATCTCCCGCTCGACGGCGGCTATGCCTACCTGCGCGTGGAGGTGCTCTCGCGCGACAAGGACGCGAAAACGCTGGAAGTGAAAGTGCTCGATTTCGGCGACGCCGACGGTGTGAACGTCGGCGCGGTTCCGGTGGGCACACAGGGCACGGCCGACTGCGCCGACCTGCTGTCGATGGCCATGATGATCGGCTCCGGCGAGTGGATCATCACCTACGCAGACCTCGGGCAGCAGGCGTTCCCGCTGCGGCTGACGTCGATCGAGAACCCGGAGCACTTTGCCGAGCGCGCGGGGAAATAAAAAGCACCGGCTGAGGGTTTCCTCAGCCGGCGTTTTCGTCACCAGAACTTTTTCTTCTTGCACACCCACAGGCTGATGCCCACGGTCACGATGCTCACGATGACGACGACGGGGTAGCCGTACTTCCACGTCAGCTCCGGCATGCCGACAAAGTTCATGCCGTACCACCCGACGAGCAGCGTCAGCGGCAGGAAGATCGTCGTCACGATCGTCAGGATCTGCATGATGCGGTTTTGCCGCGTGTCGATCTCGGCCTGAAACAGGCTCTGCAGCTGTGCGCACGATTCGCGCAGCAGCTGCGACTCCTCGCGCAGGCGGATAACCCGGTCCTCGAACATGCGAAACAGCAGCTGCTCGCTGTCGGTGAAAAAGCCGTTTTCGTTCTCGTGCAGCTCGCACGCCACGTCGTCGAGCTGGGAGTAATAGCGAAACCACGCCATGGTCTCCTTGCGCAGCGCGGTCATCGGCGCGGAGAAATCGTCCAGCTCGTGCGCCAGCACCTGATCCTCGAGCGCCTCGATGCGGTCCTCGATCTTTTCGAGCTGGTGCAGGTCGCGGGCGATGAGCTGCTCAAAAAAGTCGTAGAGAAACTGGCCGACACTGCCGTCGGTCCAGCGCTTTTCCCGGGCGATGCGGCGCAGCAGCCCCTGCAGCGCGCTCTCGTCGTCCACGAGCACGACGCGCGTGGCCGTGACGAGATAGCCGCAGGCGAGCGGCTTGCCGTCCTTGCCCTGACGCGGCAGCACGAGCGTGCCCGCCAGACAGTCCGAGCGCACCTCGGCCTTGCACACGCGCGCGTCGCGCGCCGGCGGTGTGTGGTGCAGCGTCCGCTCCAGGCCGGGCAGCTCCGGCTGGTGCGACAACTCTTCGGATGTCAGCAGCACGACGGCGGGCTGCTCCGGCGCGGGCGCGTGCTCCTGTGGCGTGAGCGTCTGCCCGATGGTATACCAATACAAAAGAGACCCCTCCTCTGAAAACGCGTATTGCTTTTATTGTAGCACGCCGTGCGCACGCGCACAACGTCCGGCTGGAATTTTCCGTACGAATGTGTTATACTGGGCAAAATCAAACGTTTGGGGGAAACTGCATGGTCGTCTATTATACCGGCACGGGCAACAGCCGCTATGTTGCCCAGCGCTTCGCCGCCGCCCTCGGCGACGATCTCATCACCGCGAATGAATACATCAAAAACGACACGCCCGCCGACCTGCATTCCGACCGGCCGTGGGTGTTCGTCTCACCGACGTACGGCTGGCAGATCCCGCGCATTTTCGCGGACTTTCTCCGCCGCGGCCGCTTCACCGGCAGCCGGAAGGCGTATTTTGTCATGACCTGCGGCAGCGAGATCGGCAACGCCGGCAGCCGCATCGCGGCGCTGTGCGCGGATATCGGGCTCGATTATCAGGGTGTGCTGCAGGTCGTCATGCCGGAAAACTACGTCGCCATGTTTTACGTGCCCGGCGCGGAGGAGGCAGCGCAGATCATCGCGGCGGCGCAGCCGTCCATCGATGGGGGCATTGCCTGCGTGCAGCGCGGCGAGCCGTTCCCGGCGCCGAAGGTCGGCCTACTCGACCGGTTCAAGACCGGGCCGGTGAACACGATCTTTTATCGGTGGTTTGTCAAGTCCGGGCCGTTCACGGTCTCGAATGCGTGCATCGGCTGCGGCAAGTGCGCACTGAGCTGCCCGGTCAACGGCATCGACATCGTTGCGCGCCGCCCGCACTGGAACGGCGCGTGCACGCACTGCATGGCCTGCATCTGCGGCTGCCCGGTGTCCGCCATCGAGTACGGGCATAAGAGTCAGGGCAAGCCCCGCTACCAGTGCCCGGAATATAAATAAGAAACGATCCCTGCGCCGGACTTCCGACGCAGGGATCGTTCTTTTTACAGATAGTACTCCGGCCGCCGCTGCCTGAGGTATGGGCGCTTTTGCTCGCGCCAGAGCCGCGCCTCGGCGAGATCGAGCTCCTGCACGATGAGCCGCTCGCGGTCGTCGGCCTTGCAGATCACGTCGCCGCTCGGGTGCACGATGAGCGACTCGCCGGCGAAGTCCATCCCGTCCTCGCGCCCCACGCGGTTGCACATGGCGACGAAGATCTGGTTCTGCATCGCCTGCACGCGGATCTCCCACTCGAAGAGCTCCATGGGTTCGGCTTTTGTGTTCGCCGTCGGGATGATGACGAGATCCGCCCCCTTGAGCGCGCACGTGCGGATGCTCTCCGGCAGGTGCCGGTCAAAGCAGATCACGATGCCGACGCGGCCCCACGGCGTGCCGAACACGAGAAAGCCCTCCTCGGACGGCGTGTAGTAGTCGCGCTCGTAAAACTGCGCCGCCTGCATGATGTGCACCATCTTGGCCACGCCCGCGCAGTTCCCCTCCGGCGTCAGCCAGAGGGAGGCGTCGTAGCGCCGGCCGTCCTGCTCGAGGTACATATTCGGCGAGAGGTAGAACCCATGCGCGCGCCTTGTCCGCGAAGGCCCGCACCGTCGGGCTGCCCGCCGGGACGACATAGGCGTCCACGTTCCGGCCCGCATACTGCGGGAAGAACGGAGTGAGCTGCACCTCGGGGAAAAACAGCAGGTCGCTGCCCGCGGCGGCGTCGCAGAAGGCGAGGGATCTTTTCAGGTTTTCGTCCATGCTCCCGGTCATGGACATCTGCGCCATGGCAAGCTTCATACGCGCGCTCCTTTTATGCGTCCTGCACGGTCAGGCGCAGCACGTCCGGCCGCGCGTAGTGGCCGCACACGTCGAGCTCCATGCGGCTCGCGGGCACGCGCTGCATATCAAGGTCGGCATAGAGGATGTCCTCCCGGTCCCACACCGGCTGCACGACATAGTGCCCGTAGGGGTCGACGATGCAGCTGCCGCCGCGGCAGGGAATGTCGTTCAGGCGCGCGATCTCATCCGGGCAGTGCAGCCCGGCGGGGTAGTCCGCGCGGTGAAAGACCATGTCGCAGTTGATGAAATAGCACCGGCCCTCGAGCGCGATGTGCTGCACGGTGGCCTGCCATTCGGGGTTGTCGTTCGTGTTCGGCGAGATGTAGAGCGTCACGCCCTTTTCATACAGCGCCGTGCGCGCCAGCGGCATATAGCTCTCCCAGCAGATGAGGCTGCCCATCGGGCCCCACGGCGTGTCCACGACCGGGAAATACCCGCGGTCGGCGTCGCCCCAGACCACGCGCTCTGCCCCGGTGGGCTTGAGCTTGCGGTGCACGGGGGCGAGCGTGCCGTCCGGGCAGAAGATGAGGTTGGAATTATAGAGCGTGCCGGTCACACTGTCGCGCTCCGATACACCGATGCTCACGTATGCGCCCGCGGCCTTTGCCGCTGCGGCGAGGCGCTCCGTCTCCGGCCCGGGTACGACAATGGAGTTGCCGCAGTACAGCTGCCAGTCCTTGCGGCCGTCTTCATTGCGCGCGCCGACCGTGAAGCCGAACGTCATGCCGTACGGGTAGCCGGGGATGAACAGCTCCGGGAACACGATCAGCTCTGCGCCATGCTGCGCGCACTCCGCGATCAGGCGCACGGCCTTGTCCGTGCACGCGGTCTTGTCAAACAGCACCGGCGCCGCCTGCACGACGGCGATGCGGCACGTCGGTTTGAGATCCTTCATAGATAAGCCTCCTTGCACTGGTATGTTTCTGCCCTTAAAATAACACGGTCCTGATAGGAATTCAAGACGCAAAAACGCCCGCACGGTGTGCGGGCGTTTTCGGCTTGGCAATTTTCGCAAAAGGCTTCAGGCAGCCCTGGTCTTATCCGGGACGATCTTGTGCGCGATCAGGCACAGGAGCATCGTGCCGGCCATGTCGGGCAGGGTGTTGCCGACCGGGATGTCCACGGTCATGAGCACGCGGTAGAGCACGAAGCCCAGCACCCAGACGACGGCGTTGCACACGTCCAGCTTTCCGCGCGCACCGCCGCGGCGCAGCAGGAAGAAGTCCGTGATCTGGATGGCGATCATCGGCGCGAACACCGAACCGATGAGGTAGAGGAAGTTCGTGATGTCGTCCATCGGGAAGCAGATGGCGCAGACCGTGCCGATGACGGTCACGATGAGCGCGGCATACTTGCCGTTGATCTTCTTCGACAGGGACTCAGCCGAGATGCCGGCGCTGTACGCATCGAGGAAGGTCGTCGTGACGGTCGAGAGGATGAGGATGAGCAGCGCGGCCACGCCGAGGCCGGCCTTGACCATGATGAGCGCGATGTCGCCCTCGCCGGTGAAGATGGCGGCGCCCATGCCGATGAGATACATCCAGCAGCTCACGACGCCATAGGTCAGCGTGCTCGAGAGCGTGGCGGCAAAGGGCTTTTCGGCCTCGCGCGTATAGTCGGAGATGAGCGGCAGCCACGACAGCGGCATGGCCACGGCCAGCTCGACCGCTGCGCCGAAGCTTAGGCTGTCGTCCGGCGCGGTGACGGGCGTGCCGCCGCGGAACACCACCACGCACAGCACGATCGAGAGGATGAACAGCGCCGCCATGGCGATCTTGTTGATCCAGCCGAGGTTCTTGATGCCGACGGCGATCCACACCACGATGAGCCCGCCGATGACGAGACACCACACCCACTTGCCGATGCCGAGCACGGTGTTCGTGGCCAGTGCGCCGTCATAGATCATGATGGCCGTCCAGCCGACGAGCTGCAGCACGTTGAGCGCGGCGAAAAACAGGCAGCCGATGCGGCCGAAGCTCAGCTCGACCGTGCCCATGGCGCTGCGGCCGGTGCGGCCGCCGATGAGGCCCGCGAAGAAGAACATCGCACAGCCGATGACGTGGCCGACGAGGATGGCGAGCAGACCCTTCGTGAAGCCGAGAGGCGCAAAGTACGTGCCCGTGAGGATCTCCGCGATGGACACGGCCGCGCCGAACCAGATGAGGCTGTTCTGGAAGCTGGAAGTCTTTTTCACGCTCAGGCCTCCTGCCGGTATTCCGGCTTCAGATCGAACGCATGGTCCATCGGGCCGGAGCCCGCGCCGAGGTCGAGCATGGCGGCCAGCGCGCCGGAGAGATAGTCCTTCGCGCGGCGGACGGCCGTGTCGAGGTCAAAGCCCTTGGCAAGGTTGGCCGCGATGGCGCTCGAGAGCGTGCAGCCGGTGCCGTGGGTGTTGGGGTTGTCGATGCGCTTGCCGTTGAACCACTCGTAGCCGCCGCCGCGGTACAGGAGGTCGTTGGCGTCGTTGAGCCGGTGTCCGCCCTTGCACAGCACGGCGCAGCCGTAGCGCTCGCTGATGACCTTTCCTGCGGCGATCATGTCGTCGGGGGAGGTGATGGACAGTCCCGAGAGCACCTCTGCCTCCGGGATGTTGGGCGTGAGCACGGTGGCAAGCGGCAGCAGCCGCGCCTCGAGCGTGGCGATGGCGTCCTCGGAGATGAGCCGCGCGCCGCTCGTGGCGACCATCACGGGGTCGACGACGATGTTTTGCGCCGCGTAGTGCTGCAGCCGCTCGGCGATGACCTCGATGAGGCCGGAGGACGCGACCATGCCGATCTTCACCGCGTCAGGCCGGATGTCGGTAAAGACACTGTCGATCTGCTGGCCGAGAAATGCCGGGCTTACTTCAAAAATACCCTGTACGCCGGTCGTGTTCTGGGCGGTCAGCGCCGTGATCGCACTCATGGCAAATACGCCATTCATGGTCATGGCTTTCAGATCGGCCTGAATACCGGCGCCTCCGCTGGAATCGCTTCCGGCGATCGTTAATGCTGTTTTCATATTCAGTCTCCTTTTCAGCATCAATTTTGTTGAGCGACAGAAAGTGGTGCCCCCGATCTGCCGCTGTTTTTATTTGTATCTGCGCCTGCGCGCAGAGGGGGGTCACAGCTCCAGCGCTGCGCGCACGGCGGCCTTTAGCTCGCGTGTGGCGGCGGGGATGTCCGGCTGCGCGAAGATCGCGCTCACGACGGCGACACCGACGATGCCGCTGCCGGAGAGACGGGCGACATTGTCCTTCGTGATGCCGCCGATGGCGATGACCGGGATGGACACGGCCGCACAGATCTCGCGCAGGGTATCATAACTCACGGCGTTGGCATCGGCCTTCGTCCCGGTCGGGAACACGGCGCCCACGCCGAGATAGTCCGCGCCCTCGCGCTCGGCCAGCAGCGCATCCTCTACGGTCTGCGCCGACACGCCGAGGATCTTGTCCGGGCCGATGAGCGCGCGCACCTTGCCGGCCGCCATGTCGCTCTGGCCGACGTGCACGCCGTCGGCGTCCGTGGCCACGGCGAGCGCCACGTTGTCATCGAGCACGAACGGCACGCCGTACTGTTTGCACAGCGCCTTGAGCGCAATGGCTTCTTCTTTGAAATGTGCCTCGTCGAGTTCCTTCTCGCGCAGCTGCAAAAACGTTGCGCCGCCCTGCAGCGCCTGCTCAGCCTGTTCATAGAGCGTCTGGCCGTGCAGCCACGAGCGGTCGGTCACGGCGTAGAGCAGCAGAGATGCGTTATCGCAGTTCATACTTGGCTCCCTTCTCCAGCGCGTCGCCGGTCATGTTGAAAATGGCGTCAATGATGCGGTTGCGGTAGGTGCTGTTGCCGTCGCCGGGCTGCATGTTGGCCCAGCCGATCTCGCCTGCGAGACCCATCATGCACACGGCGGCCGCCGCGGCGGCGAGCTTGTGGTCGGGATTGGCGACCAGGAACGCCGTCATCAGCGCCGAGAGCTGGCAGCCCGTGCCGGTGATGCGGCTCATCTCCGCGCGGCCGTTGCGGATGCACCAGCAGCGCTCGCCGTCGCTCACGAGGTCGATCGCGCCGGTCACGGCGATGATGCAGCCGGCCTGCCTGGCGAACGCCTTGACCAGCGCCACGCCGTCGTCGAGGTTTGCCTCCGTCACGGCGTCGACCGCATCGGCATCCACGCCCTTGGTCGTGCCGCTGCCGGTGCAGAGGGTCTTGATCTCGGAGATGTTGCCGCGCACGGCGTCAAAGCGCACCTCCTGCATGAGACGGTTGGCCGTGTCGGTGCGCAGGCGGCTCGCGCCCGCGCCCACGGGGTCGAGCAGGACAATGTGGCCCAGCTCGTTTGCCTTCTTCCCGGCGAGGAACATCGACGGGATGGTGTTTTTGTTGAGCGTGCCGATGTTGATGTTCAGCCCGCCGCAGATGCTCGTGATGTCCTCGACATCGTCGGCATCGTCGGACATGATCGGCGAGCCGCCGGCCGCCAGCAGGACGTTTGCGACGTCGTTGACGGTGACGTAGTTTGTGATGTTGTGCACGAGCGGTGTTTTCGCGCGCACGTTTTCCAGCATGGTCTTGAGGATCTGTTCCATAGCTATAAGCTCCTTTCGGGGTGTAAAAAAACAGCAGCGCCCGTAAAGAGTGCTGCTGTTGCGGTCCGGCAGTATGAATCCCTACGTTGGCATTGTCCAAATCAGGTATGCGGGTCTAAGCGGATGCTTACTCTCAGCCGAGCGGCTCCCCGTGTTTGTTCACTTCATGATAGGACGAAACCGCCGGCTTGTCAAGGCAGGAATGTAAAATCTTCACCGCTTTGCGGCACGGGAACTTTACATGGCTGCGGTTTTAGACTTTACACGCGCTGTGTAAAACAGAAACGTGAGCTTGTAAGCGCCAAAATCTTGAATGTTACAGGAGAAAGAGATGAACAATTCCAAACGCATCGGGTCCCGCCTGCTGCCGCCCGCGCTTTTTCGCATTTGCTGCTGTATTTTGGTTGCAATCGGGCCTCCGGCATGATACAGTTAAAATGCCGTGTTGCAACTGCTTTTACACAAGGGCGGCTGTGGATTTTACACGGTGGGAAGGAATACAGTTGTGCGGCCCTGCGCCGCGCACATGTAGGAGACTATATTAACAGGAGGAAGAAATGAAAACCAAAATGCACAATGGAAGCAGACTGCTGTCGCTGCTGCTGGCGGTAGTCCTTGTCTTCACACTGACGGTTCCGGCGCTTGCGGCGGACAAGCCGCAGGACATGAACCTGAGGATCGCCGTCATGTCCGACCTGCACTATCTCTCGCCGGATATGATCGCAGACACAGAGGACTTTGAGCATGCGTTCAACAGCGACCGCAAGCTGCTCAAGGAGAGCTCCGCAATCCTGTACGAAAAGTTTGATCCGTCCTTCGCGAGATGCTTGAGCGCGTCCGCGCGGACAAGCCCGACATCCTTCTCGTGTCCGGCGACCTGACCAAGGACGGCGAGCAGGAGTGCCACGCGGCGCTGGCAAAGCAGCTGCAGCAGCTGCAGCAGGATATTCCGGGGCTGAAGATCTATGTCATCAACGGCAACCATGACATCCGTAATTACAATGCCAAGAACTTCAACACCCCCGACGGTAAGGCCGTGCCCGCCACGCGCACGCACCCGGAGGACTTCAAGCGTATCTACGACTTTGTCTACTCCGATCCGACCGTCATCGCGACCTTCACCCCGGCCGAGGGCAATAAGGCCGGCGGCCTGTCCTATGTTGCGCGACCGGTCGAGGGGCTGACCATTATTGCCATGGACCCCTGCCGCTACAGCAAGGAGAACACCTCCAACGGCACGGATGAGCATGAGACGAGCGGCGCCATCAGCGCCGATCTGGAAAAATGGGTCATCGAGCAGACTGCCGCTGCCAAGGCACGCGGCGACCTTGTCATCGGTCTGGAGCACCACGGCCTGGTGCCGCACTTTGATGTGCAGCCCACCATCCTGCCCATGTACCTTGTCAACGGCTATGAGCGCATTGCGCAGGAGTATGCCGATGCCGGCATGAGCGTTGTCTTCACCGGCCATATGCACGCGGTCGACATTGCCGCCATGACCACGAAGGCCGGCAACACCTTCTATGACATCGAGACCGGCTCTGCGCTGACGTACCCGTGCCCGGTCCGCTTTGTCGATCTGCGCCGCAGCACGGTCGGCGGTGAGACCAACACCTACATGAGCGTGAGCACCAAGACGCATACCGGCCCCATCCATTATACCTATCCCGCCACGGGCGTTGCGTATGTGATCGACGACCTGACCGAGTATGCCCGGGAATTCGGCTTCACGACCGCTATGCTCAAGACGGTCGCGGGTGACTTCGTCAAGTCCTTCTTCGGCAAATA
>ERZ838516.4855-NODE-4855-length-9909-cov-2.715648_pt1 | contig 9909 bp, 9 predicted proteins | sample MGYA00519910_ERZ838516 | MGnify/ENA primary metagenome ERZ838516 (study PRJEB31850, sample SAMEA3708837) | human gut metagenome | biome: human gut; feature: human-associated habitat; material: faeces | place: China | collected 2014 ... | reverse complement strand
GGACGCCTTGGCTTCATCACAGACGTTGTGCTTGAGGAAATGAGCCGCGTGATTCCTCTCATGCTTGAGGGGCATTACGTCCGGGATCCCCGGCCGATCATTGAGGGATCCGTGCTCCACGAAGGGCGGGTCGTCTACCAGTCGAACGCGGTAAACGATATCGGCATCACACACGGCAAAATCGGCGGCATGGTGGAGTACACGATCTACGTGAACGGTCTCCAGATGTCTTCCCAGAGAGCGGATGGCATCATCTACGCGACCACCACCGGATCAACCGCCTACGCGCTTGCCGCGGGCGGTCCGATCCTCTACCCGTCTCTGAAGGGAGTGGTGCTCGTTCCTGTCGCGCCGCACACGCTTTCCAACCGTCCGATCGTGCTTCCGTCTGACGCTCAGATTGATATCAAGCTCACTGAGGTCAAAGACGGCCAGGCCTATTTCGACATGCAGGAATTCATGCCGATGGAGGCCGGGGATGTGCTGCACATTCACGTCGGCCGCAACCATTTCACGCTGCTGCATCCGGCCGGGTATAACCACTTTGATCTTCTTCGCCGGAAACTGAAGTGGAATCTGATGCCGACCAGCTCGCGCATCATCCGCTACCCTAGTGGTAACCTTTAGTACTCCACCGTCCTCCTACACCGGAGCCTGCTGTGCTACTCAGCCTTTCACTCACTGATTTCGTTATCGTTCCTGAGCTTACGATCAATCTTGAGGGCGGGTTTACAGCCCTTACAGGTGAGACCGGCGCAGGAAAATCCATCCTGATTGACGCCCTGCAGCTGCTGCTCGGCGCCCGGGCGGATACGGTCGTGATCCGTGAAGGCGCCAAGAAAACTGAGGTGAGCGGCATCTTTTCCCAGAACCGATCAACACGGCGCTGGCTCACGGATAACGGCTTTGAGCCGGATGACGATGAAATTCTGATGCGCCGCGTGCTTGATGCGAGCGGCCGCTCCAGAGCCTGGATCAATGGCTCTCCGGCCACGGTAAGCCAGATGAGGACGCTCGGGGAGAAACTCGTCGACATCCACGGCCAGCATGCCAACCAGTCCCTTCTGAAGCCTGCTGAACAGCTGCGGCTTCTGGACGCCCATGGAGGGCTCTTTGAGTCGCGGAAGAAAGTCCGCCGGCTCTATCAGGACTATCAGATCGCCACGGACGCACTGCAGAAAGCGAATGCCCGCGCCGCCAGCCTCCAGGATGAACTTGAGAAACTCGCCTGGATGAAAGAGGATCTCGACGCGCTTGCCCCTGAAAAGGGGGAGTGGGAGCGGGTGTCTGAAGAGCACACAAAGCTCTCCAACGCTTCGGAAATCATCAGCGGCATCAGCTCCGCCACCGCGGAGCTTGTGGATGACGATGTATCGGCTCAGACGCTCCTCGGGAACGCCTATCAGAAAATCATCTCCCTCAGCCGCTTCGACTCAAAGCTTGAGGATGCCGCGCAGCAGCTGAGTGACGCCTCCAGCATCGTGAATGACACGGCGAGCACGCTCCGACAGTATCTCGACGGAAACGACCTCGATGAAGAACGGCTTGCCGCTCTCGACAGCCGTCTTTCCGCCTACTATGACACCGCGCGGAAGTTCCACGTCCGTCCGGAAGAACTGAAAAATCTTCACGACAAGGTGAACACCCAGATCTCGGAGATTCAGTCCGGATTTGACACAGAAAGCCTTCGGCGCGCGGCAGCGCAAGCCAAAGCCGCCTTTATGCGCGAGGCTGAAGCTCTCAGCGCAAGCCGCAGAACCGCGGCCCAGAGTCTTTCTAAGCTTGTCACGGAGGCCATGCAGAAGCTCTCCATGGAGGGAGGACGCCTTGAGGTCAGTCTCTCTCCGTCGGAACCAGGTCCGCACGGTCTTGAGCACTGTGATTTCCTGGTTGCCGGACACGAAGGCGTATCGCCCCGGGCACTAACAAAAGTAGCCTCCGGCGGTGAACTTTCCCGTATCAGTCTTGCCATTTCTGTCATCACCGCCCGGGCGACGCCAGTCGAGACGATGATTTTCGACGAAATCGACGCCGGCATCGGCGGCGCTGTCGCAGAAGTGGTGGGACGTCTTCTGCAGCAGCTCGGGCATGACCGCCAGGTGCTCTGTGTGACTCATCAGCCGCAGGTTGCCAGCTGCGCCATCCATCACCTGCATGTCGAGAAAAAGACGGTCGACGGTAAGACTGTCAGCTCTCTCACGCAGCTCGACAGCAAAGGCCGCATCGAAGAGATTGCCCGCATGCTCGGCGGCATTCATATGACTCAGGCCACGCTCGATCACGCGAAGGAAATGCTCCGTCTTTCCTCGCCTCAATCCCAGCAGTCCCGGGAAACGCATTAATTTAACTATGCTTTCAACTATCAGAAATTTCCTCCGGTCTCTCGACCGGTCGCCCCTTGCTTGGCCGATTGCTATTGCGGGAGCGCTTATTTTTGCTCTGATGCTGCCCGCAGCGATGGGCCTCACCTATGGAGACCACACGCTTCGCGAGTTCTGGGACTGGAAAAACATCCTCTTCGTGATTCTCACGCTCTTCACACTGAGTCAGTGGAAGATCTCCCGCTGGTTTATCGCGATCCCTCTGGTTCTCATCTTTGGCTGCTACCTCCCGGCCGGCATTCTTTACGGGAAGCCCAGCATTCTCGTCGCTATCGCCCTCATGCAGACGACGCCGGCGGAAACCCAGGAATTTCTGATGAATACGCCCTGGCAGCTTTTTGCCGAGGCGATCGGTTTTATTTTTGCCGGACTTGCCGCTATCCATTTCTTCGGCCAGGTGAAGATTCCGAGGAAAACCGGTTTCGTCACGGGGCTTGCCGCGTGCGCGATTGCCTGGTTCGTGTCTTATGGAAGCGGAAAGACCTACGATCAGATCCAGACCGCGTCCTTCTTCCACAGTTTCGGAACCACTATGTGGTACTCGGCTGAGGAGCTCCGCGAAGAAGCAAATGCTCTGCCGCCCTCCTGGAAAGTCACGTCAGCCGAGCCTCAGTACAAGACTTATGTTGTGATCATCGGAGAAAGCCAGCGCCGCGACTACGCGTCGGTCTACGGCTATCCGCTCGATACGACTCCTTATCTGAACCGCGCGAACGGCACTTTCTTCAGCAACTTCATTGCCCCGGGCGGCAATACCGGCATTTCTCTCCCGCGCCTGCTCTCCTACAACACGCCTGGCACCGACCGCTACAGCAAGGAAAACAACATCGTCACGCTCGCGAATGCCGCGGGGTTCGACACCTGGTGGATCTCGAACCAGGGGCGCGGCGGCGCCTTTGATAATCCGATCGCTCAGATCGGTGTCAGAAGCCATCACACGGTCTGGCTTAAGGGGAACTACGCCGACGCCAACGTGGATGACGATATGCTGCTGCCGAAGATCCGCGCGGCGCTGAAGCAGGAAGCGGGAAGCAGCAAGCCCCGGGTTCTCTTCGTTCATCTGATGGGCTCCCATCCGACTTTCTGCACCCGGCTTTCCGGCCGGCCGGCCGCATTTGATGTCGGTGACAGCGCGATGGACTGCTACCTCACGACATACCGCATGATGGATTCCTTCGTCGAGCGTACGGTGGATCTCCTGAAGGCCAATGCCGGCGGCTCCTGGTCTCTCGTGTACTTCGCTGACCATGGCCTCTCCATGGAGAAGAAGCCCGGCACGGATTCAGGAAAAGAGCTTGAGCACGGCTACGATCATCGCCAGAATTACGAGGTGCCCTTCTTCAGAATCTCCTCTGACAGCCACGGACACCAGGTCAATCCGGCCTACCGAACCGGGTTCCGGATGCTTGAGGGGCTGGCTGACTGGATGGGTATCCGGGTCAGCAACGAAAACATCCGTCATGCACCTGAATTCTGGAGCGAAGGCAGTGACACAAAGATCCGTGTCTTCGGTGACAGGCAGTACAACGAACTGCCGGAAGACCCCGCGATCCGATTCAGAAGCAAGTAAGAAAAGAGCCGGAGAGAAGAGATTCTCTCCGGCTCTTTGGTATTCAGACGAATACGCGGGGCTTTACTCCGGTTTCCCCATCCCCTCTTCGCGCTTCTTATTCCTTTCCGCTTCCTTCTTCTGGCAGGCGGAGCAGATACCGTAAAGCGACAGCGAGTGGCTCTCAAGCTTGAATCCGAAGCGCTTGGCGATTTCATTCTGACGCTCTTCGATCTCACGATCGACGAATTCCTCGACAGCTCCGCACTTCAGGCAGACCAGATGATCATGGTGATAGCCGTCATCCAGCTCAAAAGTGGCATAGTCTGTGTCAAAATGGTGACGAATCAGAATTCCAGCCGTTTCAAACTGCGTCAGCACGCGGTAGACAGTTGCAAGGCCAACATCCATGTCTTCAGCGAGCAGGGCCTTGTAAACGTCGTCCGCTGACATGTGCCGCTTTCCCTGAAGAGAAGCTTCCTGGAAAATTTCCAGAATCTTCATCCGGGGACCGGTTGCCTTCAGCCCCGCGTGCTTCAGCTCGGCAGACTGATTACGAGATGTGTCTTTCATATTCTCAAACCTAGGTACAAAGAAGCTTTTGCCTTTATGATACGAGTGTATCTGAAACAAGGCATTGCCATTTGATAAGTTGATTAGATAATGAGATTCCTGCAAAAACTAATGACGGGCTCAATGCTGGCAGCAGCCTGCCTGACTCTCAGCGGATGCCAGACGGTTTCGCGGGCATGGGACAGCGCAGCCAAATGGACGCCGACGTTCCTGCACCCCTACCGTCCTGATGTCTATCAGGGCAATCTTATAACCTCTGAAATGGTGGGGCAGCTGGAAAAGGGCATGTCGAAGGAGCAGGTTCAGTTCCTGCTCGGCCTGCCGCTTCTTCAGGATCGCTTCCATACGGATCGCTGGAATTACGTCTACTACGTGAATCGCCGCAGCGGTGAAACCGAAACCCGTAAGCTCATTGTCTACTTCAATGCGGCGGGCCGTGTTGATCACTGGGAAGCAGATAAGATGCCGGATGAAACCGAAGCCGATCTGATGATCCTCGGTGACAAGAAGGCTGAAGAAGCCGAAGCCGCCAAGAAGGCTGCTCCGGCCGCAAGCACCGCGGCTTCCGCGCCTGCGGCTTCCGCGCCTGCGGCCTCTGCTCCCGCAGCTCAGACCAAAAAGGAATAGCCAATGATTAAAGTCGCTCTGTCTGGAATCAACGGCCGCATGGGTCAGATGCTTCTGAAAGCCGTGCTCGCAGCGCCTGATATGGAGCTCTCCGCAGCTCTCGGTCACAGCGGAAGCAGCGCGATCGGCAAGGATGCCGGCGTTCCTTCCGGGATCACGACCGGCGTTACCGTCACCGATGATATCGAATCACTCCGTGACTGCGACGTGCTGATCGATTTCTCGCGTCCTGAAGCCACCCTCACCTATCTGCCGGTCTGCGCCGCGTCAGGTACCGCCGTTGTGATCGGCACCACGGGCTTTACGGCTGAAGAAAAGAAAACGCTGGAAGCCGCCTCGGAATCGGTTCCGGTGCTGCTCGCCCCGAACACGTCTCTTGGCGTCAACGCGGTCTTCAAACTGATTGAAGAAGCGGCACGTCTCCTCTCAGACGTTGATGTTGAAATTTTTGAGATGCACCACCGCAACAAAGTGGACGCTCCCTCCGGCACGGCTCTTGAAATGGGACGCCGGGTCGCGCAGGCCCGGGGCCAGAATTTCGACGAAGTTGCCGTTCTTTCCCGCGAAGGACACACGGGACCCCGAAAGAATGGGACAATTGGTTTTGCAGCATTGCGCGGCGGCGATGTCGTCGGCAAGCACACGGTGATCTTCGCCGGCACTGGCGAGCAGGTTGAAATCACCCATAACAGCACAACCCGCGAGGGCTACGCTCAGGGCGCTCTCACGGCAGCCCGGTTCCTGTCCACGAAGGATAAGGGGTACTACTCCATGTCCGACGTGCTCGGAGCCAGCCGCTGAGCCGAATAACGTTTCCGCTGCCGTAACTGCAACCGCAGACGACAGGATTACCTCTCTTTTCTTAGGCATCAGAAAATGCAAGAACAACTTGACGCACTTGACTCCATCATTTCCCAGCTGGTTCAGCGTGCTGACAACCTGCACAAGGAAAACGAGCAGCTGAAGCAGCAGCTTTCCGACACTCAGAACGAGCTTAACGGAACGCGTGACGAACTCAATCAGACCCGTCAGAAGCTGGAAGATACGGGCATCCGCATCGGTCTTCTGATCGAACAGCTGACGAAGGACACCAATATCGAACCGATCGAAGAAGAGCCTGTCTCTTCTGTTGCCTCTCCCGCTACTTTTGGCTGATATTTCCTGAGTACGGCAAACCGCTATGTCAGATCTTTCTCTGAATATCATGGATCGGGTCTTTCACTTCGGGGTCAAACCCGAAGATGAAGACCGGCTGCGCGCATGCGGCGAGGAGCTTGACCGCCAGATGCGCTCGATCAGAGAATCTGGCCGCGTCCTCGGTTACGATCAGGTCGCAGTCATGGTTGCCCTGGATCTCATCTGGGGGCGCCTTGACTACGAGGATGCAGCAAAGCGCAGCAAAGCCATGGAAAGTGAAGCTACCGCCCGTCTCTCGGAGCTCCGGGAACAGTGTGAGGCCGCTGTGGCTCGCATTGGGAGCGACGATAGTCCTGCCGAAAAGCAGCCTCCTCAGCCCGAGAGTTGAGGCATAGAATAGAAGTCATCAAGCCTTTCCCCGCGGGCTCCGGAACCATGGGATCCAATGTTCCAGAACCAATGCACACTGTGCTAGGCCGCTGATCTCATTGGCCGATTGCGTTAACGAACACGCGTTTGTTCGAACCATTTCCGCCTTGGAGGCGACCGCCCTGAACCCTCGGTTCAGGATACGTATCCCACCGGAATCTGCGGGGATCCAATCAAAAGGGCCGAAGCATCAGATGCTTCGGCCCTTTCCTTTTATGCTGCGCCGCAGCCCGTCAGCGGCGTACCCGGTAAGCCCGGACAATCAGGAAGATACCGAGAAGAATCAGCGGCAGCGACAGCCACTGTCCCTGGGAAAGGCCAAGCGCCCTGAGCCCCAGGAAGGAATCCGGCTCACGGACAAACTCCACGCAGAAGCGAATGATGCCGTAACCAAGGCAGAAAAGCCCCGTCACTGCGCCTTCAGGCTTCTGGCGCCGGGAGAAGAACCACATCACGCAGAAAAGCACGATACCTTCGAGACCGGCTTCGTAAAGCTGGGAAGGATGGCGGGGCTGCATCGTCCCGGATTCCGGAAAAATCATGGCGAACGGGAAATCCGGCGTCGTCACGCGTCCCCAGAGTTCTCCATTGATGAAGTTGCCGATACGGCCAAAGAAAAGCCCCACCGGAACCAGCGGCGTCACGAAGTCCGCGGTCTTCAGAAGGCCGACACCGTGCCTGTGCTTGAAGTACAGCATCGCAAGCAGGCAGCCGATCATGCCGCCGTGAACGCTCATGCCGCCCTGCCAGATTGCGAAGATCTCGAGCGGGTGCTGAATGAAGTAAGACGGCTGATAAAGGAAACAGTATCCGATACGGCCGCCCAGCACGACACCCAGAATGCCATAGAAAAGCAGATCCTCAAGCGCGTCTTCCCCCGACAGACCGCGCCACTTCTCCTTCTCGCGAATACGGCCAAGAAGATAGAAAAACGCGAAACCGACCAGGTACATGAGGCCGTACCAATGCACGGACAGCGGCCCTACGGAAAAAGCGATCGGATTGAACTGAGGATGCACCCACATGGAAGTTATCCCGAAAAAAAAAGGAACTGCCCATTCTAAATAAAAAGACGCAGAGTCATTTCTGACTCTGCGTCCCGTGTTTTGTGACTTTTTGTGACGCGCCTCAGGATCAGCTGAGAACCGCGCCCTTCATGCCGGAGCTCACAAGCTTCGCGTAGCGGACCAGATAGCCCGTCGTGATCTTCGGCTTACGCGGCTTCCACTCAGCCTTGCGGCGGGCAAGCTCTTCGTCGGAGACGAGTACGTTCAGCGTATTGCCATTGATGTCGATCGCGATCTGATCACCTTCATGCACAAGAGCGATCGGGCCGCCTTCAGCGGCTTCAGGAGACACGTGGCCGAGCGAGGCGCCGCGGCTCGCGCCGGAGAAGCGGCCATCAGTGATCAGAGCCACCGTGCTGCCGAGTCCCGCGCCGATAATGGCGGAAGTCGGGTTCAGCATCTCACGCATGCCGGGACCGCCCTTCGGACCTTCGTAGCGGATCACCACGACGTCGCCCGGATTGATCTTGCCGCCGTAAATAGCCGCAATGGCATCATCCTCGCAGTCGAAGACACGGGCCGGACCCTGATGAACCATCATCGCGGGGTCAACCGCGGAGCGCTTCACAACGGAGCCGTCCGGAGCCAGATTGCCCTTCAGAACAGCAATGCCGCCTTCCTTCATAAAGGGATTCGTGACAGGACGGATCACTTCATTATTCAGGACTTCATGGCCCTTGATGTTTTCGCCGACCGTCTTTCCGGTCACTGTCATGCAGTCAAGATTCAGATGGCCGAGTTTTGCGAGCTCATGCATGACAGCAGGGATACCGCCCGCGCGGTCCAGATCCATCATGGTGTCTTCGCCAGCCGGTGACAGATGGCAGAGATTCGGGGTGCGCTTGGAAATCTCGTTGGCTTCCGCGAGATCAATCTCGATTCCGCACTCGTGGGCAATAGCCGGGAGATGGAGCATGGAATTCGTGGAGCAGCCAAGCGCCATATCCAGCATCAGGGCATTTTCAAATGCCTTGCGGGTCATGATGTCGCGGGGAAGAACATTGTCGCGGACCAGATCCATGATGCGCATGCCGGTCTTCTTCGCGAGACGGATACGCTCAGACATCACGGCCGGAATCGTCCCGTTCCCCGGAAGCGCAATACCGAGCACTTCCGTCATGCAGTTCATCGAATTCGCGGTGAACATGCCGGCACACGAACCGCAGGTCGGACAGGCTTCATTCACGAGACCGCCGAGTTCCTCCGCGGACATCTTTCCGGCGTGGAATGTGCCGACCGCTTCAAAGACGGAAGAGACCGTAACCTTATGCCCCTTGAAGTAGCCGCCAAGCATCGGGCCGCCGGAAACGATAATCGTCGGAATATTGATGCGGGCTGCTGCCATCATGAGGCCCGGAACATTCTTATCGCAGGCCGCCACCATCACGAGACCGTCAAACGGATGGGCAATGGCCATGGATTCCGTAGAGTCCGCAATCAGCTCACGGGAAACGAGCGAGTACTTCATGCCCTCGTGCCCCATCGCGAGGCCGTCGCACACCGCGATGGCCGGGAAGACGAGCGGCACACCGCCGGCAAGGGCAACCCCCTGCTTCACGGCATCCACAACCTTATCCAGGTTCATGTGCCCCGGGACGATGTCGTTCTTCGAGCTGACGATGCCGATCAGCGGACGATCGATTTCTTCATCAGTCAGGCCGAGGGCCTTCATGAGTGCAAGCCTCGGAGCGGCGGAGGGGCCCTTGGTCATCTTGTCACTGCGCATATGTTTCTCCACTTTTTCTTTTTTTGGCAGGCTGTCGGCTCACGGAAGAGTCGGCTCGTTAATGGTCATAAACCTGTCGTCTGCCAATTGTCATTTCTCAATTGTATATATTTTCCGACATTGTGAATGGCATAAAAAGGGTAAACGCAAAAAAATATCCCGGATGCTATAGGCACACGGGATTTCACGCTTTTTGGGAGAATCTCAGCCCGCCAGACAGTTTTTACCGGGAACTTCCTGGCTGTTTCCTGAGAAGGAATCTGAGATAAAACAGTGCAGAGATGAAAATTGAGAGGTCTGCTCAACAGTCTTCTGTTCAGACAATAAAAAACCCGCACTGCTTTCATCAGTACGGGTCAATTGAATGGTGCGGTGAAGAGAATCGAAGAATTAAATCATATCAATGGTTATAGCCATTAT
>ERZ838516.4852-NODE-4852-length-9918-cov-2.760621_pt1 | contig 9918 bp, 8 predicted proteins | sample MGYA00519910_ERZ838516 | MGnify/ENA primary metagenome ERZ838516 (study PRJEB31850, sample SAMEA3708837) | human gut metagenome | biome: human gut; feature: human-associated habitat; material: faeces | place: China | collected 2014 ... | reverse complement strand
AGAATTACGACAATGATGAGATGGAAATTGACTTACTGGAGCTCTTTTATGTGCTCAAGTCGAAGATACTGGCGATCCTGGGAGTGGGACTGCTGTTCGGCTGTATTGCGTGTGCATATGCCGGATTCTTAGTGAAGCCGCTGTACACGTCTTCGTCCATGATGCTTGTACTGACCAAGGAGACGACGCTTAGTTCTCTGGCGGATCTGCAGGTGGGTTCACAGCTTACCAAGGACTATTCCATCTTGATCACAAGCCGTCCGGTGCTTACGGATGTTATCGATCAGTTAGATCTGGACATGGACTATAAGCAACTGAAGAATATGATCACAGTTGCGAACCAGGACGATACGCGTATTCTGCAGTTGTCTGTGGAGTATTCTGATGCCAAGCAGGCGAAGGAGATTGTAGACAAGCTGTCAGAGGTTGCTTCCGAGTATATCGGAGACAAGATGGAGGTTACACCGCCTAAGATCATTGAAAAAGGTGAGGTTCCGACTTCCAGATCGAATACAGGCGTGGCGAAGATGGCAGTGATGGGTGTGCTGGCAGGTATGATCCTGTGCGCAGGTGTGATTGTTGTCCGCACGATCATGGACGATACGATTAAGTCTGAAGAAGATATAGAAAAATATCTGGGATTATCTACACTGAGTGTAATTCCGGACAGAAAGGATTATATTAATGGATCAGGAAAGAAGAAGTCAAAGAGAAATGATGCAGGAAAACGAAAAGCAAGCTAGAACTACATATACAAATGCGCAGGCAAAAGCGGCAGTGTCCCGCCGTGATAATAAGGCATCTAAGCTTCGGGTGGAGCTGACGGATCCTCGTAAATCAAATTACTTTTACGAGGAGGCGGTAAAGACACTGAGAACAAATATCCAGTTTGCGGGAGCGGATATTAAGACGATTCTTGTGACAAGCTGTTTCCCGAATGAGGGAAAGAGTGATGTTGTCTTCCAGCTCGCAAAGGAAATGGGTATGGCCGGTAAGAAGACGGTGCTTCTGGATGCGGATATCCGAAAATCTGTCCTTGTGCAGAGATATCTCGTGGATAGTGACGTGAAGGGACTGTCCCAGTACTTGAGCGGACAGGCACCGGTGCGCGATATTTTATATGGAACAAATTATGAAAATATGGACGTGATCTTTGCAGGACCGATGGCTCCGAATCCATCCGAGCTTCTGAATGGAAAAGTATTTGCAAAGTTGATGATCGAATTGAAACAGAGATATGATTACGTCCTGATCGATACACCTCCTATGGCAAATGTGGTGGATGCTGCTATTGTTGGCAAGGTGTGTGATGGAGCAATTCTGCTGATCGAGAGTGGATTAGTAGGATACCGTGCAGCGCAGAAAGCAATCAAGCAGTTGGAAAAGAGTGGAACACATATGCTTGGAGCTGTGCTGAATAAGGTTGATGCAAGAAAAGAAAAATATTATTCCTATTACAGTTATGGAAGTAAGTATGGTTATGGCTATGACCAGAATCATGAAAATGCGTAGGAAAGGGATGTAAAGAACAGTATGAAGAAAAGAAAGACGAACCCGAAGGTTCAGAATACTCTGCTGTTGATTGCATGTATCGTATTATTCCTGATATTAGGTTCGCTTTTATTTTTCAATCATAAGAAAGAAGCTGCAAATAGCAGTGAGTTAAAGAAGGCGGCGCAGGAAGAGATTCAGAAGGAGAAATCAGATCAGACATGGACAGAGGATCAGAACAGCGAAGATCAGAACAACACCAGTCAGACAGACGAGAATCAGAACAGCGAAGATCAGACAGACGAGAATCAGGCAGGCGAGAATCAGACAGACGGGAACTAGAAAGGCGAGAATCATCAGGAAAACGCCGGGGAAGATTCGCAGCAGTCATTATCGCAGGCGCAGCTGTACTTGCAGTGGCAGGTCTGGGATATGCAGGTATCCAAAAAAAGAAAGCAGCAGAAGCGGCAAGTGCGAAAGCAACCACGGAAGCAGATGATTCCAACACCGTCACCTGGCAGGGAAAGACTTACAAATACAATCAAAATCTCAGTAACTACTTATTACTTGGAGTAGACAAGCGTACACCGGCAGAGACAAGAGTCGGAAAAGCCGATGCAGGACAGGCAGATGCCTTATTCCTGTTGTCACTGAACCGCAAGACGAAAGAAATGACGATGATCTCGATTCCTAGAGATACGATGACAGATGTGGAAAGCTTTGACCTGGAAGGAAAAAGCCTTGGAAAATCCAAAGACCACATCAGCCTCTCTTATGGATATGGAGACGGAGGCGCCGAGAGCTGCAAACTTACACAGGAAGCGGTGTCCAATCTCTTCTACGGACTTCCGATTCAGGGTTATCTTGCCATGAACTTAGACGGGATTCCAGAGCTTACAAAAAGTGTAGGCGGTCTGACAGTGACTGTGCCAAATAACAGTCTGGAGTATGAATATCCGGAATTTGCCGAAGGTGCAGAAGTAACACTGACCGAAGAAAATACAGAAGTTTTCTTAAGAAGCAGAGATGTAGATGAAAGCCAGAGCGCCATCTACCGGATGGAACGTCAGAAAGCATTCTTAGATGCGTTTTCAAAAAAGGCAAAAGAATGCTATGAGCAAAATGCAAAATTTGCAGCAGATCTGTTCGTGGCGATCAAACCATATACCGTCACAAATATTAGCGAAGACCGTTTGATGAAGTTGTTCCAGACAGCAGACGAAGGAGACGGCTATACAGAATGGACTGTTCCGGGAGAAGGAACACAAGGTCTTTCCTACGATGAATATCACGTAGACGACGATGCTCTGTATACAAAGATTATGGAGACATTCTATCAAGAAATAAAATAGATGAAAAAACAGACAAATGAGCAATAAGACGTAAGGGGCTATAGAATCATGAAGAAACGATACGTCGTAGCAGGGATACTGGCAGCAGCCGGACTGATCTGCGGAGGAATTGCATATTACCAATATTATCAGGATGCCCATGCAGGGCAGGAATATGAAAAAATAAAAGAAAAAGTCGTGACAGAAGAACCAAAAAAACCAGAAGAGACACAAAAAAGTACCGTCGAGATACCAATCGACTTCCAGACATTACAGAACATGAATCCAGATATATATGCATGGATTAAAGTACCGGGAACCGTCATCGACTATCCAATCGTACAGAGCGGGACAGATAACAGCTATTATCTGAACCATAGTGTGGAACATGACGAGAACAAAGCCGGAGCAATCTTTACCGAGGATTACAATACGAAGACCTTCGAAGATCCGAACACCGTGATCTACGGACACGGCATGGCAAATGGCTCCATGTTCGACGGTCTGCATCAATATATGGACCGGGATTTCTTTGATCAGAACAAAGAAGTCATCATCTACATGCCGGACAAGATTTTGCATTACCAGATTTTTGCAGCATACCTGTATGACAACCGGCATCTGCTACAAAGCTTTAACTTTGATAACAAAGACATTTATCAGGCTTACCTGGATATGGTATTCGGTATCCGGGATATGAAGTCGAATATTGATACATCAGCGAGTGTGACTGCAGATGACAAGATCATCACACTATCTACCTGCTATGCAGGTATGGACAACCGTAGATACCTGGTACAAGCCGTACTAGTATCTATAGAACAATAATTAGGAAAAGGAGGTAAGGACCAATGAAGAAGAAACTGATCAGCCTGGCTATGCTGGTAACAGTATTTGCAATGCAGGTTGTAGGTGTATCCGCTGCAAGTAAGACAACAACAATGGCAGCAACTGGAGCAGCCCAGGGAAAATATGACGTAGAAGCTATGTCACAGAGTGAGGTTGCAGATGTTGCTAAAGTAAATCAGACAGCAGCAGATCTGATTAAAGACGTCAATGCAGGAACTAAGACACTGGATGATATTGCAAAAGCTGAATCCAGCATCGCATCAGATCTTACAGGGGAGTCGTTAGTTTCTGCATTCATGGATGTAACACCAATTAATGGTGGCGTTCAGCTTGCAGACGGAAGATATCAGGTAACATTATCTGTACCTGCACTTACAATGACAGATGTAAAAGTACTTCACTTCAGTACTGCACGTAATGTATGGGAAGTTATTACACCATCTAATGTAGATCTTAACAATAAAGAGCTTACATTTGAGGTTCAGGATCTGTCACCAATCGCAATTATTGCGAAAGTTGATGCTTCACAGGCAGTGACAAATACAACAGGAACATCACCAAAAACAGGTGTTGATTCCACAAACACAGTGCCATTCGCTGGCGCAGCAGTCGTTCTTTTAGGAGCGGCAGCAGTTGTAGCATTCAGAAAAAAGAATGCTTAATTGAAAATGTTAGGGCTTAGGGGAGCTGAAGTATGAAAATTATACGTCAGCTTCTCTTAGGCTTGAGAAATGAATGAAATAAACGAGACAATGAATTAGAAAATAACTATCATAGGTAAAACCGATAGATAAGATAAAATGCAACAAATGATAGCGGTAAAAAGGATTTAAAGGTAGTAATTTAAGAATGAGTAAGATGAATGTGGAAAAAACAGATTTGAAAGAACAAGTGGATAAAAAACAATTTCATATGCCAAGAATATTAATTGTATATGATATGTTAGTTTATCTGATTGCAGCAGTTTTATTGCTTGTACTTTATGAAGGAAACGACAAACTTACCACAAGTGGTATCTTTCAACAAGTAGTACTTTCAGCAGGATGCATTTTCGCTGTCAGAATGGCAGGAAAAATCTATGGACAGGTGTGGAGATATGGCGGGATCCAGTGCTATATCCGATTGCTTTCTACAGACGCAATTGCATTCATCATCTATCTGTTAATGGAATTATGTCTGCCGGTAGAAAAGATTACATTTGCAAGAATGCTTTCTGTGTCATGTCTGAACTTACTGGGAGCGTTAGCAATCCGCATGTTATATCGCTATGCATATAAATGTGGCAATCAGGAGAGCAAATGGGGAAAATTCCTGAATTCTGTTCTATACTTTTTTTCGGGAATCGAGCCTGGCAATGAGAAAGAAAACCGTAAGATCAAAGTTGCAATCATAGGTGCCGGACGCGTCGGAGTCGGACTGGCAGAAGACCTTATCAGCAATGAGCAGTCGTCTTATGTACCAAGATGCTTTATTGATGTCAGTAAGGAAAAGATTGGTCGAGAAATCCACGGAATCCCGGTATGGACAGAAGATGATGTAACCGTAAAAAAACTTGCAGATTATGAAATTCAGGAGATTATCTTTGCAATTCCATCTATGAAAGCGGAAAAGAAGAAAAAACTGTATGAATTTTATAAAAATGCAGGATATAAAGTAAAAGTCTACGATTATCCGACCATGTATGCGGCAGGAGGCAAGAGACATCTAAGAGAGTTCGATGTAGAAGAGTTGCTGTTCCGTAAGCCAATCGTAATGTCACATGGAAAGACAAATGCATACTACAGAGATAAAGTCGTACTCATTACCGGAGGCGGTGGATCGATTGGTTCAGAGCTTTGTCGCCAGCTTGCAAAGATGCATCCAAAACAGATCATTATTCTGGATATTTATGAAAATGGTGCTTATGATGTACAGCAGGAATTAAAGATCGCCTATGGAAATCAATTGAATCTGCAGATTGAAATCTGTTCCATTACTCACAGAAAAGCACTGGAAAAGGTCTTTGAGACATATCATCCGCAGATTGTGATCAATGCGGCCGCACACAAACATGTGCCGCTTATGGAACACAACTGCGTAGAAGCTATCTACAACAACGTATTTGGTACATATAACTTGGTAGAGCTGTGCGAGAAATATGAAGCAGAACGCTTCATGATGGTATCTACAGACAAAGCCGTGAATCCGACCAATGTTATGGGTGCTACAAAGAGAATGTGCGAGATGATCGTACAGAGTGCAAGCACTCATGGAAAAGTAAAATATAGTGCAACAAGATTTGGAAATGTACTTGGAAGCGCAGGATCCGTCATTCCATTGTTCAAGCGTCAGATTGCAAATGGTGGTCCTGTAACCGTGACAGATAAAAGAATTATCCGTTACTTTATGACAATCCCAGAGGCATCACAGCTTGTATTACAGAGCGGTGCGATGGCAAAGAACGGAGAACTCTTTGTTCTGGATATGGGACAGCCTGTAAAGATCCTTGACCTTGCAGAAAATATGATCCGCTTATCCGGCGTAGAGGGAATCGAGATTGTGGAGACAGGACTTCGCCCAGGCGAGAAGCTGTATGAAGAATTACTTGTGAAGACAGAAGAACTGGACAAGACTGAAAACAGCATGATCTTCATCGAAAGAGATACTGCCTTAAGCCAAGAAGAGATTGAAGAGAAGATGCAGATTCTCAGAGAAGCCTGTGACAGTGGAGACAATCTGATTGCAAAACAGGCAATGAGAAAAGTTGTGCCAACATTCAAGAGCCCGGAAGAAGTCAACTGCCATGTTGCAAATGAAAAACAGGAAGAAAAGTCAGAAGAGAAAGTTGAAGTACATAAGAAGCCTGGAATGAAGGCAGCAATATTCTAAAGGCAGCATAAGTTGAAGAACTTTACAGAATCACGTGGTTTACGTAGGATTCAGCTGTTCAGGTTTGTTTATATTTAATGCATTTCTATGCGCATAGCAATAAAATAAATGACAAGGGAGGCATAAATGCCTCCTCTTAATCATTTTCACTTTTCCAGGATATGTCCAAAAGTGTCATAGAACAAATAACAATCATAGCCTGGAAGAGAATTCTTACAGGTTATTTGTATTTTATAATAAAAGAAATAAGGAGAGAGTAAAATTATGTCTAATGATGATATCAGAAAAAATGTACCAGCCAGAGTTATACAATTTAGTCCACCGGATATTTCTGAATTAGAAATAAACGAAGTTGCAGAGGCATTACGTTCGGGATGGATTACAACAGGACCAAGAACTAAAGAATTAGAAAGAAGACTTGCTGAATATTGTCATACTTCTAAAACAGTTTGCTTAAATTCAGCAACAGCGGCAGAAGAATTGAATTTTAGAATTTGTGGCATAGAGCCGGGAGATGAAGTGATAGTACCGGCATATACTTACACTGCTTCCGCTTCAGCACCAATTCACTGTGGAGCAAAGATAATATTTGTAGATAGCCAGAAAGACAATTGCGAAATGGATTATGACAAAGTTGCAGAAGCAATCACAGAAAAGACAAAAGCAGTTGTAGCAGTTGACCTTGGTGGTATTATCTGTGATTATGACAAATTGTATGCTGCAATTGAAAGTAAAAAACATCTTTTCAAAGCAAAAGAAGGCAACAGTCTCGGAGCAAGAATCCAGCAGGCGATTGGTCGAGTAATGGTATTTGCTGACTGTGCACATGCATTGGGGGCGAATAAAGATGGTAAGATGGCAGGAGAATGGGCTGATTTTACAAGTTTTTCATTCCATGCAGTAAAGAACTTTACAACTGCAGAAGGTGGAGCAAGTACATGGAAGGATATGGAAGGAATTGATAACGAAGAAATCTATAAGCAGTTCCAGTTATACAGCTTACATGGACAGAGTAAGGATGCACTTGCTAAAACACAGCTTGGTGCATGGGAATATGATATCATAGGACCATGGTATAAATGTAATATGACAGATATCATGGCGGCTATCGGACTTCGCCAGTTGGATCGTTATCCTGGAATGCTTGAGCGTAGAAAAGAAATTGTTGCAAAATATGATGCAATGTGCGATGAACTTGGAGTAAAGCACTTAATTCACAGCGGAGAAAATTTTAACTCTTCTCATCATCTGTATCTGACACGTATTCCGGGAATCAGTGATGAAACAAGAAGAGAAATCATTATTAAGCTTGCTGAACGTGGCGTAAATACAAATGTTCACTATAAACCACTTCCGATGATGACAGCATATAAAACAATGGGATGGGATATTAAGGACTTCCCGAATGCATATGCATATTATGAGAATTTAATTACATTACCACTGCATACAAAGCTGAGCGATGAGGATGTGGAATATGTGATTGAGAATTATAAAGAAGTGGTTGGGGAATATATTTCATAGAGGGAGATTTATTAATGCTCAAAAAATGGGAAGCTCTGCCGGAGTTTATGAAGAATGATGAAGTTAGGGCTTATTACAATTCACTACAAAAGAAAAAAATAAGCATGTTTTTGAAGAGAGCAATGGATTTCGTCGGTGGAGTGCTTTTATTAATTATATTGGCAATACCTATGGCAATCATTGCAGTTATGATCAAACTTGACTCTGAGGGACCAGTCTTTTATAGACAAGAAAGAGTTACAACCTATGGCAAGCATTTTAAAATTCATAAATTCAGAACAATGGTTAGTAATGCTGATAAGATTGGAACAGCTGTAACTGTTGGAAACGATAGCCGTATAACAAAAGTAGGTGCAAAACTTAGAGGTTGCCGATTGGATGAATTGCCACAGGTTTTTGATCTCATCTCTGGAGATAGCGGTATAATAGGAACAACCAAGAAAAACCTTGATTTTACAGGGGTTTCGCTGGCTTAGTCGAATTTTGTTATGATAATTTTTCTTTGTGTTGTGTCGATTGAGCGGGGGAACAAATATAAAAGAATGGTTTCTTGGATGCTTATTTTGACCCACACTGTAAGCTGAAAAATTATGATAAGGAGGTTTGACCTAGCCTGCGAATGATCTTTTTAATAAGAACATTCACAGGCTAGTCGTCGTGTTAAAGAACTTACCTAATAAAAACAAATAATTATGAGGAGTGTGTTGAAAATGGGAAGAAAATTATTAATTGTAGCCTCTAAAAGATATGGAGATTATGTAAAAGAGATAGCAGAGTCAATGGGTTGCTTTGAGGAAATCGCTTTTGTAGATAATGACAGAGAAGGAGCTATTGGAAAACTGGAGGATGTGGAAAGTTTTTATCCGGAATATAACTGTGCAATAGCTGCATGTGACGATGGAGTAGAAAGGCTTGAGTGGAACAAGAAATTGGAGGCACTTTACAATATTCCAGTTTTATTTCATATGGATTCTACTATTTCTCCATCAGCTAATTTAATGCCTGGCTGTATTGTTGAACCAAGAGCTGTTGTCGGCTGTGGAAATACTATTGGGCAGGCAGCAGTAATTGGAGCTAATTCTGTGATAGAGCCATATTGTCTAGTTGGAGATGGCTGCACATTGAAGTCTGGAACAATTGTAAAAAGCACCAGTGCATTAAATATAGGAACTGAAACAGAACAGGGAACAGTTTTATTTACACCACTGGAGAAACAGTAAAGAAGATAAATGAAAATTAATATATGAAAGGATGAAACCTTCCCGATTTTCGTGGGGGGGGGGGTACACAATGAATAAAACGAATGAAAATAACAGGGAATTAAAACGTACACAACAGAATAGTACGCCGAATATACGATGGATGTTGGTCGGGTATGACCTGATCGTATATGCAGTAGTAGCAATTATACTACTGGTTATTTATGGTGGAATGGATAAGTTATCGTCTACGGGGATACTTCAACAAGTATGCTTATCTGCACTGTGTATTTTTGCAGCACGTCTTTTGGGTAAAATCTATGGACAGGTATGGAGATATGGTGGAATCCAGTGCTATATCCGTCTGTTATTTACCGACACTATCGCTTTTATAGTGTATCTGTGTCTGGAACTTATGCTTCCAGTTCAAAAAATTACATTTGCCAGAATGCTTTCTTTAGCAAGTTTGAATCTGTTAGGTGTTTTAGCATTGCGTATGATGTATCGCTACGCATATAAATGCGGAAATCAGAAAACAGTTGGAGGAAAAATTCTTTCTATATTATTACGTCTGTTTTCCGGTATGGAAGCTGGAAATGAAAAGGAAGTACAGAAAATTAAAGTTGCTATTATAGGTGCCGGACGAGTTGGCGTCG
>ERZ838516.4851-NODE-4851-length-9918-cov-3.189800_pt1 | contig 9918 bp, 10 predicted proteins | sample MGYA00519910_ERZ838516 | MGnify/ENA primary metagenome ERZ838516 (study PRJEB31850, sample SAMEA3708837) | human gut metagenome | biome: human gut; feature: human-associated habitat; material: faeces | place: China | collected 2014 ... | reverse complement strand
CACGGCGTTCATGAAGGCCGGCATGGCCTGCAAGGGGATGACCGAGCTGGACGGGCCGGCCTTCGCCGCGGCCATGGAAGCGGCCGTCGAAGGCATCAAGATGCGCGGCAAGGCGACGGAAGGCGAAAAGACCATGCTCGACGCCTTATGCCCGGCCCTGCGGGCGGTCAAGGCAGCCGTAGAAAGCGGCAAATCGCTGAAAGAAGCCCTGCAGGACGGCGCGGCGGCCGCCGAACAGGGCGTAGCCTATACGAAGACGATCATCGCCACCAAAGGCCGGGCCAGCTACCTCGGCGAGCGCAGCCTGGGCTATCAGGACCCGGGAGCGACGTCGTCGTGGTACATGCTGCGGACCATGGCCGAGCACATAGACGAATAAGGATAGAGAAACGGGCCGGCTGTATTGCCGGCCTTACCTGTGAAGGAGGAAAAAAACATGGTAGGCATCGTATTGGTATCGCACAGCCAAAAGGCGGCGGAAGGCGCGGCCGAGCTGGCGAAGATGATGGCTCCGGCGGCTCCTGTCGCCGCGGCCGGCGGCATGGAAGACGGGAGCCTCGGCACGAGCTTTGAAAAAATTTGCGCCGCCGTCGAGTCGGTATATTCGGAAGACGGCGTCGTCGTCATCATGGACATGGGCAGCGCCGTCATGACGGCCGAGATGGTCGTCGAAGCCCTGGACGACAAGCGCGTTGTCCTTCTCGACTGCCCCTTTGTCGAAGGCGCAGTCATCGCTGCCGTCGAAGCAGAAGGCGGCACGGCCATAGACGAGATGCAGGAAAAGGTCGAAGGCGGACGGGACCGCAAGCTGTAAGGACGGGAGACTATGATAAGGCGTTTACTTAAATTCCTCTGCACGCTGGTCTGTTTTGCCGCCGTGCTGGCCTTCGGCGCGGGACTGTATATCGGCAATCTGGCCTTCGAGCGGTTTGCTTCTGCGCCGTGGGACGTCATATTCGGTATTGAAAACATGTCCTGCGACGTAGAGCGAATCGACGCCGGCGAGGAACGGTTCGACTGGCAGGAAGCGGAGACGACGGGCCGTGACGGCGTTCCCTTGCGGGGGACATATATTGAAGACCAGGGCGGCTCCCATCATACGGTAATCCTGCTGCACGGCCTGTATCACAATCGGGCTATGTGCCTGCCTTACGTCGGCATGTACCGCAATCTGGGCTACAACGTCCTCCTCGTAGACCAGCGCGGCCACGGCGAAAGCGGCGGCCAGACCAAATGGGGCGTCCAGGAAGCCGACGACATTGGCCGATGGGTACAGTGGCTGAAGGAAAAAGATGCATCGATGACCGTTGGCCTCCACGGCGTATCCCTGGGCGCGGCTATGGCGCTCTTGTACGCCGGCAGCGACGCCGGACGGGACGCGGCCTTCGTCGTCGCCGACAGCTCCTACGGCAACATCGTGTCCCTGGGACGGGAAAAGCTCATGGCGGCGGCGAAAGACGACCGCCTCGTCTGGGAATACGATATCCTCATGCCTTTTTTCCAGGGCGCTATGTGGTATCACACGGGCAAGTTTTTATCAGACATCGAGCCGGCCCACGCCGTACGGTCGATACGCTGTCCCGTCTTGTTCCTCCACGGGCAGGAGGACCGCCTCGTGCCGGTAAAGACGGTCTGGAGCCTCTATGAAAACTGTGCCAGTGCAGAGAAATACGTCCATGTCTTCGAAGGCTCACCCCACGCCGTCGGCATTTCTACAAACCGAAGGGAATACCGGCAGCTCGTCACGGAATTTCTCTTGGACACGCAGTAACGAAAGGTCGCGGAAACCACAGCATGATAGAATACAAAGAAATAATGGATAACAAAAAGAAATACCTGCCCCTGCTGCTGATAGCAGACGAGCAGGAGTCGGCTATCGACGCCTATTTGGAGCGCGGACGCCTGTACGTCATGGAAGACGGCGGCGTCCGTGCCGTCTGCGTCGTGACCGACGAGGGCGACGGCATACTGGAGATTAAAAATCTGGCCGTCGCCCCGCCGTGGCAGCGCTGCGGATACGGGCGGGCCTTCGTCGAATATATCCGGCGGCGCTATCGGGGCGCCTTTCATACGCTGCAGGTCGGTACCGGCGACAGCCCCTTGACGATACCCTTTTATGAGGCCTGCGGATTTGTAAAATCACACTGGGTCAGAAATTTTTTCATAGACCACTACGACCATCCTATCTATGAAGGCGGCGTGCGCCTCGTCGACATGATATACCTCCGCCGGGACCTATGAACGGCCTCTGGGGAAGAAAGAATCTCCTTGCGAAGACCGTACAAGACTGCTATAATAGGTAACGGAATCATTGCAAATACTATATACAGTATAAGTAATAATAATACAATACCATATATAATATATGAGAATGCATAGGAGGGTATTTCATGAACGAGCAGGAATGGCTGGGCGAACAGAATCAGCTGGGCATGGATATTTGGAAAAACAAGTACTGCAACAACGGCGAAACCTTTGAGCAGTGGATTGACCGCGTCAGCGGCCATGACGAAGACGTGGCGCAGCTGCTGAAGGAGCAGAAATTCCTCTTCGGCGGCCGCATTTTGGCCAACCGCGGATTGGAATACGAAGGCAAGAAAATTACCTTGTCGAACTGCTACGTCATGACGCCGCCGGAAGACAATATCGAAAGCATCTTCGACCGCGCCGGAAAGCTTGCCCGCACGTACAGCTACGGCGCATCGACATTTCCGGCCTCAGCCCCAAAGGCGCGCGCATCAACAACGCGGCGAAGGAGACGAGCGGCTCCATATCCTTTATGACTCTCTATTCCCTCGTGACGGAGCTCATCGGCCAGAACGGCCGCCGCGGCGCCCTCATGATTTCCATCGACTGCGCCCATCCCGACGTCCTGGAATTCATCAAGCTGAAAACCGATTTGAATAAGGTGACGAAGGCCAATATTTCCATCCGCCTGAGCGACGAATTCATGGAAGCCGTCAAGGCCCGCCAGCAGTTCCGCCTGCACTACACGCGGAAGGAAACGGGCCAGGTCATCGAAAGCATGGTCAACGCCGCCGACATCTTCCGACTCGTCGCCGAAACGAACTGGGATTACGCCGAACCGGGAGCCCTGTTCTGGGACCGTATCTGCCAGTGGAATCTCCTGGCTAATACGAAAGAATTTAAATTTGCCGGCGTCAATCCTTGCGCCGAAGAACCTTTGCCGGCCGGCGGCTCGTGCCTCTTGGGCAGCCTGAACCTGGCGAACTTCGTCCGCGATCCCTTTTCGGACAAGGCCCTCTTTGATTTCAACGAATTCCGACGCTGCGTGACCATTGCCGTGCGGGCTCTGAACGATGTCCTCGACGAAGGCCTGCCCCTCCATCCGCTGCAGGAACAGCAGGACAGCGTGCGCCAGTGGCGGCAGATCGGCCTGGGCATCATGGGTCTCGGCGACATGCTCATCAAGCTGGGCATCACCTACGGCAGCGACGAAGCCGTCGCCCTGTGCGATGAAATCGGCTTCGCCATGACCGATACGGCCATCGCCGCCTCGGCGAACCTGGCCGGCGAACGGGGTGCCTTCGACATGTGCCACATCGACGAAATCATGGAAACGCCCTTCTTTAAGGCCAACACGACGAAAAAGACGGCGGCCCTGGTCAAGGAAAAGGGCCTGCGCAACTCCCAGCTCCTGACCATCGCCCCGACGGGCACCCTGTCGACCATGCTGGGCATTTCCGGCGGCATCGAGCCCATTTACGCCAACTTCTACGAACGGAAAACCGAGTCCCTTCACGGCACGGACGTCTACTATAAGGTCTACACGCCTATCGTCGAACGGTACATGAAGGCTCACAACATCAAAGACGACTCCCAGCTGCCGGAATACTTCGTCACCGCCCTGACCTTGGACTACCACCAGCGCGTCGCCATGCAGGCCATATGGCAGCGGCACATCGACGCCTCCATCAGCTCGACAGTCAACGTGCCCAACAGCTTCACCGTCGAAGACACGGAAAACCTCTACCTCCTGGCCTATGAAAAGGGCTGCAAGGGCCTGACGCTGTTCCGCGACGGCTGCAAGCGGGCCGGCATCCTGACGACCCACGTCGACAAGAAGGACGCTCCCATCGCCGGCGCAGGCCTCGAACGGGGCGAAATCGTCAGCATCGACGACAACGTCATCGGCAAGAAGCGCAAGCTCGTCACGGGCTGCGGCAGCCTGCACTGCCTGGCCTTCTTCGATCCCGAAACGGGAGCCCTCCTGGAAACGTATTTGAGCAAGGGCTCCACAGGCGGCTGCAACAACTTCATGATCGGCCTGTCCCGCATGATTTCCATCAGCGCCCGCGCCGGCATCGACATCTACACCATCATCGACCAGCTCAACTCGACGGGGAACTGCCCGTCCTACTCGGTCCGCCGGGCTACGCGGGGCGATACGAGCAAGGGCTCCTGCTGCCCCATGGCCGTCGGCAACGCCCTTCTCGACATGTACGACGAAGTGCAGGAGGACCTGCGCCAGTCCGCCGCCGTGACCCAGGGCGACGTGCCGGTCAAAAAAGCGCCGGTCAAACCGAAGGCCGATAAAAAAGTCACGGCCGAAAGCATCTTCTGCCCTCAGTGCGGCGAACCCTTAGTCTTTGAAGGGGGCTGCAACACCTGCAAAAACTGCGGCTGGAGCAAGTGCAATTAATAGGATAACGACAATACTGCAAGCAGGCTGTCTGTCGGAGACGGCCTGCTTTTTCTATGGGAACAGGCGGAACGATGCGGCTCTTGGGCTGTACTGTGACTTTGTCGGCATAGATTACGCCCATTACAAGCAGGACAGCTTCAGAGAAGACGGGAGCGTCTATTCCCTTGGCAGCGACGGGTTCAGCGACGACTATCTGGCCGGCGAAATCGGCGTCGATATGAAACGGGAGCGAAAGGACAAGACCTACGGCTTAACCGTAGCCTATCGGCGCGTCTTCGACGGCGACGTCCAGCATACGGGATATTCCTATGTCAGAGGAACGGGCTTGGGATTCGGCGTACAGTCTATGAACCGCAGCAAGGATCACATCGCAGCGTCGGCCTAGGCGTCGGCTAAGCTGTCTGACCGTTGGGAAATCGGCGGAGCTGTAGAACAGGATTGGTCCCATACGAGCCGAGATATGGGGGCTTCCGTACAGTTTATGTACTCTTTCTAGCCGCAGAAGCTAGGAAGATGATGCGTAAACTATCTGGTGCGTAATGGGGTGAATTGTTGTGGGACATACGTCCTTTGACTCGAAGGCCGTTTAGTGCTTGAGAGTTACATGCTGCCGATGCAGAATGGCTGGTTTGGGCTGCAATGAGCCTGCATAGGCCGATGAAGCCCATTTTCATCTGCTGAGGCATCCAGCAAAGCTGCCGGAAAAAATAGAGAATGCCTGGAAGGCAAAACAGGATAAAGAGCTGTAATGTAATGATAGAGGATATTACATTGCAGCTCTTTTGTATTTGTTTGGAGACGATGGAAAACGGTACTTTTTTCGTATATAAATTCTTTAATTTATACCTGTTCTTTCATGGGTAAAAATTGTGCTAATCATAGTCGATTGACTGACTTTTAAGAAATACGATATTTGTATAACCGCCAATTAAAGATAAGCATTAGACATACCTGCGATATGAGCTATACTTAAGTTGTTCTTCATGAAGAAATTAAAAATTTTTAAAATATATTAAATATGCAAAAATATAATTATTTCCTGCATAGTAAAAGAAAAGACATGCAGAGAGGAATACATGTATGAAAAAAGCATTTTGGATTGCTGCAGCGGCAATAGCAGCCTGTATCGGATTTGCCTTTTGGCAGTACCCAAAGGCAGATACCTATGTAGGTCCGGTGCCGTCTGACCGCATTTTAATTGCCTATTACTCACAGAGCGGACATACTGAGGCTGTGGCGAAATCTGTACAAGAAAAAACGGGGGGCCGCTTGTACCGCATTCGAACGAATATACAATATCCCCGCAGCGCACCGGCTATGCAGTCTCAGGTTAAGGCGGAGTACAATGAACGGCTGCGGCCGCTTTTATCCGAGGCTATGCCTGACATGGGCCAGTACGACGTCGTTTTTCTAGGATTCCCCAATTGGTACAACGCACCCCCTGCTGCAGTGCTTACCTTTTTAGAGCAGGCGTCGTGGCAAGGAAAGGTCATCGTGCCGTTTGTGACCTACGGGCTGAGCGGCTGGGGCAGCAGTTTGGAAGATATCCGCGCCGCCGCTCCGGACGCTTCTTTAGCCGAAGGGCTGGCTGTCCACGCGTCGCAGGCTCATGCGTCCCGGCAGCGCGTCGATACGTGGCTGACGCAGCTCGGTTTACGCAATGGAAAGGGGTAATGTTTCTATGACGCTGCATATTCGACGTCACCTGATACAGACCTGTGCCGCTATATTATACAATGCCAATGCCTTTACGCCGCTGACAGAGAAGGCTGTTGATTTTCCCTATACTCATGCCTGCGTGCCGGGACTTAACTGCCAGTATTGCCGCTATACCATTGCAGGCTGTCCTTTGGGAGTGACCCAGCAAGCTTTGAGCGGTACGTTTTCTGCTGTAGCCTGGCAATTTTGGGGGTTATTGGTACTGTTTGGACTGTTGTTTGGTCGGATGATCTGTGGCTGGGCTTGTCCTATGGGCTGGCTGCAGGAGCTGCTTGCCAAAGCCCCCTTCCCTAAGCTGAAAAAGAGCAGGATAACCCGCGCCCTGTCCTATGTGAAATATATCATTACTGCACTGTTTGTCCTGGCAATTCCCCTATATACGGGACTCGTCACTGGCCGGGGCATTACGGCATTCTGCGCCTGGATTTGTCCGGGAAATTTTCTGGAGGCTCTTTTTATTCCGACGCTGCTGCAGGGAAATGGGGATAACCTGAGCATTGCCGTACAGAACTCCAAATTTTTCTGGGTCGTCGGGCTGCTTGCCGCTATGATGTGGATATATCGCCCTTTTTGTCGGTTCTTATGTCTTCTCGGCGCGCTTTATGGTCTGTTTAACCGCTTTTCCGTTTTTGGCATTACTGTAGATAAAGAAACATGCGTAAGTTGTTCGGCCTGCGTTCGTTCCTGCAAAATGGATGTCTGCGCCGCAGGCGATAAAGAATGCATCAGCTGCGGCGAATGCATATCACAGTGCGCGGTCAAGGCTATTCACTTTAAGCGTTTCCGGTGATGTTTGCAGACGCAGTATCTTTACTTGGAAAGTGAGGAAAGATGAAATGAAAGACATATCGAGAAGATCCTTTATTAAATGGGGCGTCGCCGCGGCGGCAGGCGCCGTCTTATCTCACGGCGGCTTTTCCGGCGTATGGGCGCAGGCTCCGGTCGTCGGGTCGCGGGACGTAACCGACAGGACAGGCAGCGGTTCTCGGGCCAAGGTATATTTTTCTAAACATATTGACGCAGACCATCTTATCCGGCTGTACGATAAAATTAACGACGGCATTTACGGCAAGACGGCAATAAAGCTCCACACCGGGGAACGGCACGGCCCGAATATTTTGCCGCGCCATATGGTACGGGAATTTCAGCGCCATGTTCCGGACAGCACGATAGTAGAAACGAATACGCTGTATGTCGGAGATAGGGACACGACAGAAAAGCATCGGGAAACGCTGAAAATCAACGGCTGGGATTTTTGCCCTGTCGATATTATGGATGAAGACGGAGCAGTCATGATTCCAGTTCGCGGAGGAAAGCACTTTACAGAGATGTCTGTAGGAAAGCATATGCTCAATTACGATTCGATGATTGTTCTGACTCATTTTAAGGGACACCCTCGCGGCGGTTTCGGCGGTTCCATGAAAAATCTGGCTATTGGCTGCGCTGACGGGCAAATCGGCAAGCGCATGGTTCATGGCGTAGGACAAGTATTGCCGAAAACGTCGGCACAATGGCCCGGCGAAGAACCGTTTATGGAAAACATGGCTGAATCGGCAAAGGCGACGATAGATTTTTTCGGCAAGCACATCGTATACCTCAACGTCATGCGCCGCATGTCCGTAGACTGCGACTGCACGGGAACGGCTGCTGCGGAACCGAGGATTCCCGACATCGGTATTTTGGCATCAACCGATTTGCTGGCTGTCGATCAGGCATCTGTAGACTTGGTTTATGCGCAGCCTGAAGTATATCGGCATGATTTGGTAGAGCGAATGGAATCGCGAAAGGGACTTCACCAGCTGCAGGCCATGAGAGATTTAAAAATGGGAAATTCGTCGTACGAATTGATTTCTATAGATTGACGGAAGGCGGCTGCACGCTTCTCGTATTTGCTCAGCAAATGCAGGGGGCACTCGGCAATACAGGCAGCCGTTTTCCGTGGAATCGGCTGGAAATAGCCATACATAAATTTTACTGGCCCTTGTCTTGACAGATAATACATTTGTGTTTATAATAAAACTAATTTTATGAAGCAAAGCGATGAAGGAGAAAAAAACTGAACGCGTCTTTTCAGAGAGCTGCCGGAACGGTGCGAGGCAGCAGGGCAGCAAAGCATTCCGCTCCGGAGCATCAAATGACGAATTTGACGGGTACGCCCGATACAGCGCAACGAGATGGCCGAAAGGCAAGCTGGGTGGCAACGCGGGAGTATACTCTCGTCCCTTTTTAGGGACGGGAGTTTTTTTATTACAAGCGAGAGAGTTTCCCTGCGGCTCTCCGCACGAGGGGACATGAGAGGTATGAAACGAGTGTATAATTTTAACGCCGGACCGTCGGCGATGCCGCTGGACGTATTGAAAGCGGTACAGGCTGAATTTCTCGATTTTAATCATACGGGGATGAGCATCGTAGAAATCAGCCACCGCAGCGCGGCCTATCAGGACATGCAGGATGAAACGGTAGGGCTCATGCGCCGGCTGCTTCAGGTTCCGGATGACTATCATATCGTCTTTATGCAAGGCGGCGGCAGCCTGCAGTTCGCCATGCATGCCATGAATTTTCTCAAGCGCCGCGGCGGCTATCTGAATACGGGCGTATGGTCCGACAAGGCCATGAAGGCGGCGTCCTTCTTCGGCGACGTCTACGAAGTGGCGTCCAGCAAGGCTGATGGGTTTTCCTATATTCCCAAGGCCGATACCTTTGTCGTCCAGCCTGATACGGACTACGTGTACATGACATCGAACAACACGATTCACGGCACGGAATGGCACGGCTATCCGTCCTTCGACGTGCCCTTGTTCTGCGACATGTCCAGCGACTTCATGAGCCAGCCTGTAGACGTGTCGAAGTTTGACTTCATCTATGCCGGCGCCCAGAAAAACATCGGCCCGGCCGGCGTTGTCGTAGCCATCATCAAGGACTCGCTCCTGGCGCAGACGAAGGAAGACGTGCCGGTCGTGCTCCAGTACAAGACCTATGTGGAACACGACTCGACGTATAATACGCCGCCGGTTTTCGGCATTTATTTTATCAACAAGGTCATGCACTGGCTGGAGGATAACGGCGGCCTGGAAGGGGCGTACCGGCGCAACGTGCAGAAGGCCGGCATCGTATACGCGGCCATCGACGGCAGCGACGGATTTTACCGGGGCCATGCGGCTGCCGATTCGCGCAGCCTCATGAACGTGACGTTCAACCTGCCGACGGCGGAGCTGGAAGCGGCATTCGTCGCCCAGGCGGCGGAACGGGGCCTCATAGGCCTCAAGGGCCATCGGTCCCTCGGCGGTTGCCGGGCGTCTATTTACAACGCCGTGACGGAGGAAGGCTGCCGGGCCCTGGCCGAATTTATGGAAGAATTCAGAAAGAACCATTAACCTACGGCGGGCGCGAAGCCCGCACGATACAGTAGATGATCAGGAGGATACGAACATGAAAATATTAGTCAGCGACGACGTTTCCATCAAAGGGGTAGAGCTGCTGCGGGAGCACGGCTATGAGGTAGACGTCAAAACGAATTTAGACGAAGAAGGCCT
>ERZ838516.4840-NODE-4840-length-9936-cov-2.400364_pt1 | contig 9936 bp, 10 predicted proteins | sample MGYA00519910_ERZ838516 | MGnify/ENA primary metagenome ERZ838516 (study PRJEB31850, sample SAMEA3708837) | human gut metagenome | biome: human gut; feature: human-associated habitat; material: faeces | place: China | collected 2014 ... | reverse complement strand
CCTGTATACATCTTCCAGAGGATTATAAGAAATCTTCTTGACGTCGTTGACGAAGCTGGTGTATGGGTTCATCTTTTTGTCATGACAAGCGATAAAAACCACGAAGCAACAACAACATTTTTCAAAGAGCAAAACTACTTTACCTACAATCCTGAATATATTCACTTTTTCAAACAGGACATGGCTCCTGCTGCAACTTATGAAGGCAAAGTATACATGGAATCAAAAAGCAAAGTTGCAACATCACCTAACGGAAACGGCGGATGGTTCTCATCTATGCAGAATGCGGGCATTGTAGATATTATTCACAAAGTAAAAATCGAATGGCTCAATGTATTTGCAGTGGACAATGTTCTTCAAAGAATCGCTGACCCATGCTTTATAGGTGCAACAATAGACCAGAAATGTACTGTTGGTGCAAAAGTTGTAAGAAAAGCTGACCCTGATGAAAAAGTCGGCGTTATGTGTCTTGAAGATGGACGACCATCTATTGTTGAATACTACGAGCAGACAGAAGAGCTCAGAAACACAAAAGATGAAAACGGCGAACCTGCATACAACTTTGGAGTTATTCTCAATTATCTTTTCCATGAGCCTGAACTTGAGGATATATGCAACAATGAACTTCCACTTCACATTGTTGAAAAGAAAATTCCTTATATGGATGAAAACGGTGATTTTATCAAGCCTGAAACTCCAAACGGATACAAATTTGAAACACTTATCCTTGACATGATACACATGCTTGATACATGCCTCCCATTTGAGGTAGAAAGACGTAAAGAATTTGCACCTATTAAAAACAAAACCGGTGTGGACTCAATCGAAAGTGCAAGAGAACTTCTCAAAGAGAATGGTATAGAATTGTAAAATTGTAGAACCATAGAATTGTGGAACTGTCAAACTACAGCATTATAAAAAATATAAAAGTACAAAACTATAAAGCCAAAAAACAAACTATGAATAATCGGCATAGACTGATTTTTATTTAATACTATTTCCTAAAAAAAAGATGATTTGAAGCTTTCAGCTTTTCAAATCATCTCTTTTTTTATTTCACCCTAATTATCTTCTTCAATAAAATGTGAGTTAAAAAACTCTTCCGTAAGCATCTCAATAAATGCAACATCTAAATCCGGATATTTTTTTATGAGAATAGAACGTATATGTGCTGTGATAATAAGGTCATTTTCTTCGTCTGACACTGTATCATCAAGCCACTTTTCTGCTCTCTCTTTAGTTATGTTTTCATCAAGCCATGCGTTTATCTTCTCTGTCATGATTTCTTCTTCAGGTATCTGAAGTTTAATCTTACCTGATTTTATAACTGAGACAAGTCCCATAATGATAAATCCGGCAAACATGGCAGCAAGTACACAAAAGATAAATATATTGTAGTCAATCGGAATAATATCCAATTTACAAAGTACAAGATAAACTGCACCTAATACACCAAAGACCATAAATGTATATCCGGAAAACTTAACGTCTTTATACTCGTCCTCTTTCTTTACATACGCCTTTGACGGTGTATAGAGTATATCAGCCGTATCCTCTTCTATCTCATCATCAGTAATTACATTGTCATGCAAATCATCTTCTTCAACGAGTTTTTCATCAGCTTCACTTTCATCTTTTTCTATATCCCAGGCATCCGTTTTTTCATCGTCAAAAGACTCTTTTTCTTCCTCAATCTCTGCATTTTCCTCAGATGTTGAGATCTCAGCCGTTTCGTCAGAAATATCACTTTCATTCTCTAAATCATCGGAAATTTCTTCTTTTTCCAGCTTTCTTGCCTCTTCTTCCTTTTTCTCTTTTTCTTCCTCTAATGCAAGCTGATAGCCTTTAAAAAGCTTCTCAACCTGCTTTTCATATCTTGATGGCACCGTTACAATCGCAACACCATCTTTTATAACCTTTTTGGCATTTTCAATTTTTGAATACTCAAGATATTCAATAAAGTTTTCAGCCATTTCCTCGTCTTTAAGATCACAGATTTCAACAACATCAAAATCATCTGCTGTACCTTCAACAAGTTCACTTCCACAATCTGCACATACTGTTATACCATCACGATATTCAGTTTTACACTTTGGACACCACATCGTTTTTCCTCCTAAATTTCACCTTGCAGCCCGGTATAAAGATTAACTTATTTTTCGTTGTACCGGATGCAATGTAGTCATTGGTACAATGTTATCACACTATGCAAAAAATAACAACTAAGTATATATCTTTATCACAGAATTATCACATTCTGATAAGCTCTATCAGCAATAACTCTACTCCTATCTGGTCATCTAAGACACCTGTCTTAAATTTCTGCTCTGTTTCAAGACTGTTGTCAAGTGCCTGTTTTAGCTGTTTTCCGGAAAAGCGTGACGATTGTCTCTGATAATTTCCTACAAAATACGGAGATATACCTATCTTGGATGCAACCTGGTTCTTTGGTGCATTTCCCATAGACCCGATTTGCAAAAGTATATTGAAATGTCTGATTAACATATACAGGATATACGACGGTGCTTCTTTTAACTCAATAAGTTCATTGTATAATTTCAATGCCTTATCCGTATCTCCCGCTCCCACTGCATCTACCATCTGAAAAATATGATTTTGCAGATATGCCGGACAAACGGCATCAATGTCTGCTATCGTAATCTCTTCTCTTCCCGCTGTGTATGCGGCTATCTTTTCGATTTCATTTGACAGGTTATAGAGGTTGTTGTCAACCCTATGAAGAAAATACTCCATCGTCTTTCTTGTAAAGACTTTTCCCGACTCTTTAAGTCTTTTCGCAGCCCAATTTAAAACTTCCTCAGAATCCTTTACTTTTATCTCTGCTGCAATACCGTTTTTGTTTATATACTTGTATAATTTGTTTCGCTTGTCTATCTCTTTTTCCACAAAAACAATAATCGTGCTGTCGGGCATATGCTCAAGATAATCCGCAAAATCATTTGATGACTTAAACAATCCGCTGTCCTGAATGATAATAAGACGGTGCTCACTGAAAAACGGCAATGTATCTGCTATAGACTGAACTTCATTTAAATCTATCCCCTTATTCTCGAACTTCGAGAAATTCATATCGTCACTGTCTTCTAATATACAATATTTGAGATTTTCCCTGTAATATCTTTTCAGATATTCCTCATCACCATACAAAAGATATAAATTATGAAACTCTCTCTTTTTAATATCATCCCTGATACGATTCATATAACCTGCCACTCCTGTTTATTATGCAAAAGATGCTACCGTATCTGCATGGTAACATCTTTTTTCATCAATGATATGTTCTGAATAAACCGACAACCTTGCCCAGTACTTCAACATCATTTACTATGATAGGGTCCATAGTATCATTTTCCGGCTGAAGTCTGAAATGACCGTCTTCCTTGTAGAATGTCTTTACTGTCGCTGCATCATCTACAAGTGCAACAACAAGTTCTCCGTTTTCCGCTACATTCTGTTTATGTACCAATACCTTGTCACCGTCATATATGCCGACATTTATCATACTTTCACCCTTGACACGAAGAATAAACGCTTCACCTTTTGGCATATCTCCCGGTAAAACAGGCATGTAACCCTCTACATTCTGCTCGGCAAAAATCGGCTCTCCCGCAGCAACAGAACCAATAATAGGTACATTTACCAACTCTCTCCTGACAAGGTTAAAATCATCATCTATAATTTCAATAGCTCTCGGCTTAGTAGGGTCTCTTCTGATAAATCCGTTTTTCTCAAGTGTCTCTAAATGTGAATGCACTGATGATGTAGACTTAAGATTTACTGCTTCACATATTTCACGTACAGCAGGCGGATATCCTTTATTTAAAATTTCAGATTTAATAAAGTCAAGTATTTCTTTCTGCTTTGCAGATATTCTTTCCTTTGCCATAATTCATCCTCCCGAATTTAATTTATTTAACTAATTTTAGCACATTTGTTCCGCATTGTCAAACGTATGTTCAAGAGAATATTCGACTATTTTTTTATTGCAAGTATGAGCAGTAACTATAAATTCTCTGGTTCTACTATCTTACCGTCTGACCATATTCTTTCTAAATCATAGAACAATCTGTCCTCTCTGTTAAAGACATGTACAACAACATCTCCAAAATCAAGCAGTACCCATGAGCTGTTTCTGTCACCTTCCATTCTTTTCATAACACATCCTACTTTGTGGAGATTTTCTTCAACATTTTTTACAAGAGCCTGTATCTGTGTCGTGCTTGAACCGCTTGCGACCACAAAATAATCTGCCATAATGGAAATCTCTGATATATCAATAATTTTTATATCCTCACCTTTTTTATCATCAAGTGCATTGTAAGCGATTTTTGCCATTTCCTTTTGCTTTGTCATTCTATTCCTCCTATAATTTAACTTTTAATGTCCAACTTTTTCATCATGGATTTTTTTGTAATATTTATACGCTTCAACTGAATGTTTATCTATCTCTTTTTGGCTTTGCTCTGCTTCCTTTTCGTCATTTAAATATGACAATGTATTTTTAAGTATAAGATAAACAGCCTCATCCAAATCTACAAAAGCCATGCTTCTTATCAATTTAAAATTTGGAAGCACTTTTCTTCCCGGCTCTATATAATCCGCAGTAAAAACTATCGCCTCAAGGACTGACATAGCCGGTTTTCCTGTCGTATGATATCTTACAGCCGAACATATTTCTTCGTCCTCAATTCCATATTTTTCCTTTGATAAATACGCTCCGAGTTTTGCGTGCAGAAGATACCCATTTCTAAGTTCCGTCTCTGAGCATTCTATTCCATACTTTGTACACTTTTCGATAAGTTCATCATCTGTCATATACTTTGCACAGTCATGTAAAAGTCCTGACATTGCCGCCCTGTCAACATTTAATCCATATCTCATTGCCATTGCCGCTGCAGTATAGCTTACACCTATTGTATGGTCAAATCTTTTTACTGAAAGTTTTTTACTGAGTTTCTCTTTTATCTTATTATATTCATCTTTCATGTTTCTATTTACCTCATTTTATACAAATGATTGTCACAAATATAGTTCCACACTTCACCGTCAAGATATTTTTCCACATTCTCTCCGTTGGCAATGCTCTGCCTTATTTCACTTGAACTTATAGGCATCTGCTCCATCTCCACAAACCTTATATCCGCATATGGAAATTCCTGAATCAGTTCTCTCTTTTTTTCGCTTAACTCTGATTTGGTCGAACAGTCACGTCCTATAGCCAGTATGACAGCCCTTTTCATAATCTCGTCCGGTTTATACCACTCATCAAGATACAAAAGCGAATCCGCACCCATTATGAAAAAATATTTATCTTCCGGATTATCTTTTTGAAGCAGTCTGAGCGTATCGGCAGTATACGTTGTCCCCTGCCTTAATAATTCAAAATCGGAAAATTCCAATTCATCATACTCCGACAACGCAAGTTTAACCATATCGGCTCTTTCCTTATCAGAAAGTATATCCTTTTTTTCCTTGTGTGGAGGATTTTTAGATGGCATAAATAAAACCTTATCTAAGTTCTGCTGGTCAAGACATACCTTTCCCATCTCCACATGTGCACGATGAATCGGATTGAATGTTCCACCCATAATACCGATTTTGCTCATATCAAACTTCCTCCGTACTTCAAAAAATATTACTTATTCTTTTTTGCCTAGCTTTTCTTTCTTAAACTGTCAGCTCTTGTCCACTCTGATTTTGTGCCACGCTTATTCTCTCTTGCTCTTTTCTTTGCTGCTTCTTTTTTCTTTTCAGCTCTCTTTTCCGCAAGACGGCGCTTTTCAAGTTTCTGCATATTCTGTTTGTACAGTATGATTTTCTTACCTATAACCTGCACAACTTCTGCTCCTGTTCTCTCAGCAATAAGATTTGCAAGTTCGTTTGTATCATCATCACAGTTTTTAAGCACATTTATTTTTATAAGCTCTCTCGCTTTAAGTGCCGCTCTTATAGCTTCAATAGACTGCGGTGTAAGGCTTGATTTTCCTATCTGAAATATGCTGTCAAGCTTCATTGCCTGTGCTTTTAATTCTGTTCTCTGTTTACTTGTCATTATAATACTCCATTCTTCTGTCATCTCAAAACAGGTGACAGACTTATACTCTTCATAATTACACTGAAAACTATTATACACAAAATAACCGGATTTTGCTACACCTAAAAACAATGAATTATTTTCTCCGTGAATTTTTTAAGCAGTGTTTGAAGTTGCTTTTGTTGTAATATTATGTTAAATCACGAATAAATATTTAGTAATACATATAATTTCGATATAAAAGGATAACGGCATATGTTTAAGAAAAAATGTATTTCCATCTTTATTTCATTTTCTTTATTTGTTTCAATGGCTGTTTCCGTATCCGGTAATAACAGACAAACACTTCATTCTAATGAATATTACATAAAAGAAAATATTATATCTAAAGATAACGCCAATAACAATTCACTTAATATTTCCTCAAAGTCAGCAGTTCTTATTGAGAACAACAACGGACGTATATTATACAGCAAAAACAAAGACAAAGAAATGATTCCCGCGAGTATCACAAAAATAATGACTTTAAATCTTATTTTTGACGCCCTTGAATCAGGTAAAATAAAACTTGATGATGAGGTCAGCACAAGTGAGTATGCCGCATCTATGGGTGGCTCACAGGTCTTTCTTGAACCTGGTGAAATCCAGACTGTTGATACCATGATAAAATGTATATCCATATCAAGTGCAAACGATGCAGCAGTTTCCATGGCTGAATACATTGCCGGAAGTGAAACCGACTTTGTAAAAATGATGAATAAAAAGGCACACAAACTTGGCATGAAACACAGTAATTTCAAAAATTGCAATGGTCTTGACGACTCCATAAAGTCAGGTCATTTTTCAAGTGCGTACGATGTTGCCCTCATGTCAAGGGAACTCATCACAAAACATCCTCAAATCTCTAAATATTCTACTACTTGGATGGATACGATAACACATAAGACAAGAAAGGGCGAAAAAGAATTCGGACTGACCAATACAAATAAACTTATCAGGACATACAACGGTATCACAGGTCTTAAAACAGGTTCGACATCAAAAGCCAAATATTGTCTGAGTGCTACAGCTAAAAGAAACGGTATCAGTCTCACCGCGGTTGTGATGGCGGCACCCGACCCCAAAAAAAGATTCAGCGAAGCAGCCTCACTCTTAGACTACGGGTTTTCTCTTTGCAAAAACTATTCCGAAAAAACTTCTAAAATAATACCTGAGACATTAAAAATAAATGGTGGAAAAAAGAATGAAATAAAACTTAAAACTTTGGAAGATTTTAAATATATTCTTGTTAACAATGAAAGTTCGGATAAAATTTCAAGAAAAGTCTATCTGAAAAAGACCGTAAACGCACCTTTAAAAAATAATGAAAAAGTCGGAAAAATAGTTTATCTGCTCGATGATAAAAAGATAAAAGAAATCCCTATATATACTTCCGAAGCCATAGCCAAATCATCATTTTTCGATTATATGCTTTTACTTATAAAAAAACTGGTGTAATGTATCAATGACTTTCAGTTAAATTAACACAAGATAAAGCAGGCTGTCCGTCATAAACGACGGATGCCTGCCATCAAAACATGTTTATTGTGCTTGCTGTGATGTATCATTAAAACATATTTATTGCTCTGCTGTAAATGTACCATATTTAAATGCTTTTTTACCGTTGTAATCAAATATAAATTTATTTAATGCTTCGGCATTTGCACTGCTGTCTCTTGTAGAGTTCACTCCATCTGTCATGACTATTGAAGAACCGCAGCTGTACTCTCCGCTCGCTGAAGCTCTATAATATCCGTTTACAGGAATCTGAAGCTGATAAACTTTTGTAGTTCCCATCTTCACTACATCTGTGATATACTCAAGAATTTTATCATTGCTTAAGTCAGTTGTTACATATCCGTCAAGTACATTATTGGCAATTTCAAGCCATTTAGTTGCAGGCAGTGCCTTAACTTTGTCAAATACCGCAGTTATAACTGCTCTCTGTCTCCATGTACGTCCATAATCATCCGTGAGTCCGTTTGCCGTCACTACTGACTTGCCGATAACATCTCTTCCCTTTCTTATACGACAGTATCCGAGTGCCTGATACCCGTTTAATTTCTGCTTGCCGACTTTCAAACCTTTGCGGTACTTTTTCTTTCTTATGAAATTGGTCTGGCTTAAATAATCTACTTCCGTCTGCGTGAGTTCAACCTCTACGCCTCCTATTGCATTTATTGCCTGTGTAAATGCGTCAAATCCCACCATAACATATCCATCAAGTTTTATATTGAAGTTTTCTGCAATGGCTTTATATACCCCTTTTATTCCACCGTCATTAAAGCACTCGTTCAATTTTCTGTATTTTCCTGACGACGACGAATACACTTTCATATCTCTAAGCAATGATGTAAGTTTCAAAGATTTATGTTTTTTGTCAAGCGTTCCTATCATCATGACATCAGGAAGTCCTTCCTCAACAAATCCGTTCCACTCTTTTCGATGGTCATTTCCTATAAACAAAAGGTTTACTATATCATTATCAGAATTAACCTTAATTCCGCTAAGGTCAACCTTTGACAGTGCCGAATCATAATTTCTTGTAACATGATTAAGCGACTGATTAAATGTATACTGCGCTTTTGCCACAAAAAAACCGGCTACCACGCTGATAATGATACATACACTTAACAATACTCTTTTTATTGTTCTCTTTCTGCGTTTCGCCTTACTTCTTTTGTTAAAGCTGTTTTTTCTGTCGTCACTTCGTTTCTCTTTCATATACACTCCCATATTTATTCACAGATTATGTAGTCTGCCTTAATTTGTCTTTATTTTCCTTAAACATTATATAGGACACATTGACATAATGCAATATTATCATAAATTTCTTAATAATATTGTAAAAAAGGGCAAAGCCAGCACAACAATCATTTTTCTATAACGCAAAAAGCCGAGAAAGACTACATCTCTCTCAGCTTTTTAATGGCTTCAAAAATCCCTCCAACCTCATCATAAAGACCTCTTTTTACCGCTTCTTTTCCCACAAGTATCGTTCCGAGATCCCTTGTTAATATTCCGGGCGTGACCATCATCTTTTCTATATCCTTTTTTTCAATGTCACTGTGCTTTGCTATAAAATTGGTAATCCTCTCCTGAATGAGCTGAAAATACTCATATGTCTGTGGTGCACCGAGCACCGTTCCGCTCATTCTCACAGGATGTATTACTACTGTTGCCGACGGTGCTATTATTGTGTGGTCTGCCGCAACCGAAAGCGGCACCCCTATCGAATGGCTGTCACCTATTATCAGTGAGACTGTCGGCTTCGTGAGAGACGCTATCATTTCTGCAAGTGCAAGACCGCATGAGACATCACCTCCAACAGTATTTACAAGAAATAATACACCGTCTATTTCCTCGTCACCCTCAATTGCAACAAGCAGTGGCAGGAGATGTTCATACTTAGTTGTTTTTATCTTATCTGATGCACTGTTGTGCCCTTCTATTTCACCTATAATAGATATAACAAAAAAATGTTTCCCGCTTTTCTCATCATCAATCTGCAGTGTTCCGTATTCTCTTATATTTTCCATTGTAAACCATTTATCCCTTCAATATATTTTCATTGTCTGATAAATATTGTCTCCCATATAAGTAAAAATATAAGTAAAAATATATTTTTTCATAAATCGAGAACCGGTCATAAGTTGCATCCCGTCAGGCATTATTATATACTGTAATCTATACGGTATACTTAATCTGACGATTTTAATTTTGCAAATTTGCGGAAAGGTAAAATTTTTAAAATAATATGAATGTATTAAATTTCCAGATAACACAGCCTTTACAATTTAATTGGACAGGAAAATTTATTGCCCCTGATGAAAACTGGACTC
>ERZ838516.4822-NODE-4822-length-9987-cov-2.884716_pt1 | contig 9987 bp, 7 predicted proteins | sample MGYA00519910_ERZ838516 | MGnify/ENA primary metagenome ERZ838516 (study PRJEB31850, sample SAMEA3708837) | human gut metagenome | biome: human gut; feature: human-associated habitat; material: faeces | place: China | collected 2014 ... | reverse complement strand
CAGTTCTCTTGGATATCGTTTTGACACTAAGGTGATCGTCAGCTCCTGAATCGGAATTTCATTTACCTTCCCTGTATCTGCTTTATGTCTTCTCCTGGACCATCACAGCAGTGGCAGAGATCATTTATTTCCTTCATATTTACAAAAATACGTTTTCCAAAAAAACAGCCGTGGCATAGTGCCCGGCTGTTTTTTCTATTATCCAATATACCGATTCCTCTAACTCGTTGTCAGTACGTTTTTATTTTTATACATGATGTTGAGGTCGAAAAGAATTCTAAAAAGCATTCGTAATCCGCTTATTTTTCTTCAAAAAATGGCTTCTTACTCATATTTTGAACTTTTTTTCCCCTGGTATCTTACACATTCTCTGCCATCCTGCACACCGTGCGGTAAGCATTCTCTAAAGACTGCGTAGAAGCAATTCCCTTCCATGCAATATCATGTGCTGTGCCATGAGCACAAGTCGTTGCCGGAAGTCTTAATCCGCCTCCAATGGTGATCCCCCGCTCAAATCCCTTTAATTTAAGAGCGATCTGTCCCTGATCATGGTACATAGTAACTACAGCATTGAATCTGCCGTCAAAAGCCTGTTTAAACAAAGTATCTGCAGGGAATGGCCCTTTGGCATGGATTCCCATCTTTTCAGCCGCTTTTACTGCCGGTCCAATCACTGTGATCTCTTCTTTTCCGCAAAGTCCCCCTTCTCCTCCATGTGGATTTAAAGCTGCCACACCAATCTCAGGTGTCTCATAACCGGCCTGTTTTAAGGTACGGTATGCCAGTTCAATAGATTCTAAGATTCCTTCTTCTGTAAGATTGTTACTTATCTCCGATACCGGGATATGACTGGTCACACGAGTGGTCCATACATTATCTAACATATTGATCTCACCGTATCCCTTTTTCTGCCCCAAAAGAAACGCAAACAGTTCTGTTTCACTTGCAACCGGATTGTGGGCCCGTTTCATGGCACCTTTATTTAAAGGAGCATAACATACGCCTTTTACCAGGCCTTTTTTATAAAGCTCTACCGCACATTGGATCATTTCAATGCAGGACTTACCGCATATTTCATTTACCTGCCCTATGGTAAAGCGATCCGGCTCCTGCTCTCCTACAGAAAGCACTGGGATTCCCTTGAACCAATCTGCTTCCTCTGCTTTTTCCACTTGCTGCCATTTCAGCCCCGGAGCAAACTCCGCTACTGCTTTTTCCCATAATTTTACATTTCCAAGGATCAATGGCTTCCCACAACTAGCCAAAACTCCTTTATCTGCCAGTTTTACCACTAACTCCGGTCCAACTCCGCTTCCATCTCCTAAAAGCACTGCCACTATCGGCTTTTTCTTCGCTTCCATGATCTCTGCCACCTTTTTCAGATCTTCTTCATTTCCTACATTTCCAGGGAATACTACATAGGGGATCCCCGGAAAACGGCTATTTTCATCTGCCTCCCATACAGGAATACCCGGACGGATCTGTCCTAAGACCCAGCCTCTACTAATCTTAAGGCCCTTTACGCCAATATCACTGGATGTAATACCACCCTTTGCAACAATAAAGGCCGGTTTTACCTTTAATTCCTCCACGATTCTTGTAAGATACCTGGAAATATCTGCTGCGACTTTTAATTCATCCTCTGCATTTCCTGTATTTAAGTCCAGACGCTCTCTTCTGGTATAGACCACCGTTGTCCGTCCTTCCTTAATGGACTGGTTTACAAGTCCCATGACACGAGAAAACTCATTTTCCATCTTCTCATGATCCAGGATCAGATGCTGGTTAAACTCCGCTGCCACTCTGTTTTTATCTTCTAACAAATATTTTAACTGGTCTGTGGTCTTCTTTACATGAGAACCGGCGACAATAAGTCCCCCTGCTTTTGTTTTTTCACGGATCATATCCCTTCTTGTAAGTAGAGGCTGGTCTGTGATCCGTCCAAGCACCTTTGGTACAGCTGCCGCACTGCGGAAAATAAAGCGTTTTCCTCTCTCTAAAGCCAGCTCATAACCACGTGCAAAAGCAATCATGTCCTCATAGCAGACTGCATTTACGATCACCTTTCCAAAATCACATACATCTTCCAGGCGGTCTGCGATCTTTTCCGGTGTACCATTCCGCAGATCTTCCAAAGAAAAGGAAAGCACATCTTCTTCCTTACCTTTCCTGCGGTCTTCTCTTCGATCCACTTTTTCAGATCCGAAGCATGATATGAAAAAGTCTTATCTTTCGCAAACTCTGTCTCGCCAGCCGGAACCATTTCCCCGTCCTTTTGCACTACATAGTGGATATCTCCTGCTGTGATCCGTCCCCCTTCTAAAAAGAAAGGCGCAATGATCTCCCCGTCTATCTTTTCCCCACTGATTTCTTCCATCGCCTGTTTTAAGCACTGTGTTTCCAGTGGATAATGACCTCTTAAGGTAGAATCTCCCCGGCTGATCACAGTACAGGTCTTACCGCTCTCTTTTGCAGCCTGTGCAATATCTCTTCCCAACTGCAGATGCAGTTTTTCTGTCTCTTTCTGCTTTAAACTTCTGGAATTAGTCAGCACATAAAACAAAGGAGTTTCTTCCTTAAAGCCTTTTCTTATATGCTCCAGGTCATAAGCTGTATACACAGGAACATCATGAACAGTCTGTGTTCCCGTAGGATCATCATCAATGACTACGATCTTATGATCCTTTTTCACCTGTGTTTTATACCATTCTTCACAAAACTCTTTAGCACGTTCTTCCTGCCACACAGACACATCTCTTTGTTTCATCGCTCTCATCTCCTTCTTGCAGACATCTGATCCACCTGCTTTTGCAGGTTCTTTCACATGCCACATAACTCAAAAGGGAGAAAGCATCCACGCTTTCTCCCCTGTTCTGCTCACTTTTTTCTTTATGACAAATCAATTATATTCCGGCATCCAGTCTTTGTGTGCTTCAAACAGATCATCACACATGCTGACGATATCATCCATAGATAACTCAGCTGCCACATGAGGATCCAGCATAACTGCCTGGTAAACGGCATCCTTTTTCTTTGTCCTTGCTGCTTCAATGGCCATCAGCTGCACATTGATATTAGTGCGGTTTAATGCTGCTAACTGCTCTGGAAGCTCTCCTACATAAACAGGAGCAATTCCGGAAGCATCAGTCATACAAGGCACCTCTACGCAGGCATTGGATGGCAAGTTCGGGATCAGACCATGGTTGATCACATTTCCACCAAACTTAAATGGCTTGTTATTAACAATAGAATTAATGATCTTTGCCGCATACTCTCTGGACTCTTCATGGGTCAGATCCGGTGAATTGATCAGTTCTTCTCTCATCTTTGCCCACTCTTCAATGTTGCGGATACATCTTCTTGGATACTCATCTAATGGGATATTAAACCGTTCGATCAGCTCCGGATATTTATCCTTGATAAAGTATGGCATATACTCTGCATTATGCTCGCTGGACTCTGTTACATAATAGCCGAAGCGGTGCATGATCTCATGGCGGACCTTATCATTTTCCGGATAACCCTGTTCTTTGGAACGGCGTTTTACTTCCGGATAAAGGTCTACTCCGTCTTTGGATACTTCCAGCAGCCATGCCATATGGTTGATACCTGCTATTTTCCACTGGACTCTGGAATCATATTCCATTCCCAGTCCTGCAAACAGCTTTGGAACTGCCACCTGTACGCTGTGACACAGTCCTACAAACTGGACATTGCAATAACGTTCCATATAGCCGCTTAACATACCCATAGGATTGGAATAGTTAAGGAATACTGCATTCGGGCAGTATTTTTCAGCCATCTTTCCAAACATTTCCATTACAGGAATGGTGCGCAGTGCACGGAACACGCCGCCAACGCCTAAGGTATCTGCTATGGTCTGTCTTAAGCCGTATTTCTTCGGAATCTCAAAATCAGAGATAGTACAAGGATCATATCCGCCAACCTGGATCGCGCAGATCAGGAAATTGGCACCGGTGAGTGCCTGTGGGAGTTCTTCAACTCCCACATATTTTTCCATTTTCACACTCTTTCCATAGTGGGCGCAGATCGCATGAAGCATCAGGTAACTGTCTTCCAGTCTCTGTGCATCAATATCATACAGTGCAAAGGTCAGGTCTTCTAATTCCGGGTGGATGATACAGTCGCCAAGAACATTTCTTACAAATACAGAACTTCCGGCTCCCAGAAAGGTGATTTTAATGGCCATAATCTGAATCTGCTCCTCTCAAAAATCCTTACTTATGTGTTTTTGTAGTTTTACTGTTCCTCTAACACTTCCGTCATACGCTCCTGGCAGTTAGCTGCTACTTCTTCTGCTGTTGCGGAGTTGTTTACTGCAAGTGGATCCATTTCTTCGTTGAATACTTCATTTAACTGCTGGAATGCTACAGAAGTCTCATCTGATGCCATCTTAGGATCGATGGTTCCAACAATATCATTTAAGATCTTCATCTCATCTTTGAAAGTCTTATACTCTACTCCACCCTCCAGAAGTTTGGTTCTTACAGGGATGAAGGAACCGGTCTCACAGAATTTCTTCATATTTTCTTCGTTTGTGATGTAATCAACTACGATAGCTGCTGCCTTTGGATACTTAGTTTCTGCATATGCGAATACAGCGTTTCCACCCATATCAGAGCTTGTCTTTCCATCCTTGATAGGCATGTAGGTCATACCCCACTTGTCACCCATGTTTTCCTGCATATAAGAACAGTGCCAGCTTCCGGAGAAGGTAAATGCGATCTGCTCAGCTACGAACAGAGAGTTGGTTGTAGGTGCACCGGAGAATGCAGTATTAGCAACCAGATCTTCTTTTCTCCAGTCCTCATACAGCTTGATAGCCTCTAATACTTCTGGTGTATCCATGGTAACTGCATCCTGAGCCTCGTTTAATATAGAACCGCCGTTCATGTATAAGAATGGCAGATAACGGTATCCACTGTTGTTCTCCCAGATTCCGCCGAATGCATATGGCAGGCTATATTTTTCCTTTAAGGTTCTTGCAATATCAGTCAGTTCTTCCCAGGTATATCCATCTTCAACGCTGGTCGGGATACGGATACCTGCTTCCTCAAACATTCTCTTGTTGTAGAACATTGCCATGGTATCGGTATGATGAGGCATTGCTACTAACTTTCCATCATACTGGCAGGCAGACAGGAATGCCGGTGAAATACCATCTAAGCTTTCCTGGGAAATGTATGGAGATAAGTCTAACATAACATCTGCCTTTTTGAACTTACCAAGACGCTGATAGGTATAACGGATAACATCCGGCCAGTCATTACCAGCGATTCGGGTATCCAGCATATCTCTGAAGTCTGAGGATGGATAGGTCTGAGGAATAATCTTGATCTCAGGATGATCCTTCTGCAGATTTGCAAGCAGCTCGTCCCATGCTTCCTTATCAGATGTGGAACCTTCCCAGTATGCAACTTCGATCTCTGCACCATCTTCTGCCACCAGTTCTTCTGTTGCTGCAGCTGCTTCTTCCTTCTTTTCCCCGTTTGCTTCGGAAGCTGCCGCTTCTGCCTTGGTCTCTGCCGGTGCTGCTGTTGTCTGGGTGCTTCCACCGCCACCGCAGGCTGTCAGACCACTCATCATAGCTGCTGCCATAACAATTGACATGGACCTCATTAATTTGCTTTTACTCATAAAACCTTCCTCCTTAAAATAATATTCTTAAATAGTTTTTATGATTGTTTTTCCTGTTTTCGGTCACTTATTATCCCTTGATTCCGCTGGATGCAACCCCCTGTACAAATTGCTTCTGGAAAATAAGGAATACTGTGAGAACAGGTATAACCGAAATAAGAGAAGCTGCCATCATATCATTCCAGTTTACATACTGTGCGCCGTTTAAATTGGAAAGACCTAACTGTACGGTATAAAATTTCTCATTGGAAAGCATGATCAGTGGCCACTGGAGATCATTCCATCTCCACATAACCGTAAAGATGACCAACACGCTGATCAGTGGCTTTACGTTTGGAAGGATGATCTTAGTAAAAATGGTAAACTCACTTGCACCATCAATCCTTCCTGCTTCCAGCAGTCCATCTGGAATATCACTGATAAACTGTCTGGATAAGAACAGGCCAAGTGCCTCTGCACAAGGCGGGATGATAACGCCCCAAAGTGTATTTCTGATACCCAGTTTGGATGCGATAACGAAAACCGGGATCATGGTAACCTGCAGTGGGATCATCAAAGTACTCAAAACGATCATAAAGAAAATTTCTTTTCCTTTAAATTTGTACTTTGCAAATGCAAAACCTGCTAATAGATTAATACATACTGTGATCAGTGTAGAAAGTGTTGTTACAATAAAGCTATTTCTGAAATATATTCCAAAGGGTGCTCTGGACAATGCAGTTGCAAAATTACTCCAGATAAACTCACCTGGCCATAACTTTGGCGGAAAAGCAAAAATCTCATTAACAGGCTTTACTGCTGTTACAAACATCCAATAGAAAGGGAACAGTGCGATCAGTGCTGCAACAAACATAAAAAGAAAGATCACCGTTTTTAACAGAAAATATTTTCTTTTATCCATTCCCATACGGCCTGAATCATTCATCTGCTAATCCTCCTTCTCTATTTTGAAGCGGATGATGGTAAGTGCTGCCATAAATACAAACAATACGATACCACCAGCTGCTGCACGTCCATAGTAATTCTTGTTAAATGCCTGTTCGTAAACATACATAACAATGGTTTTGGTAGCATTTAACGGTCCTCCCTGTGTCATAGTGTATACTAAGTCGAAAGAACGGAAGGCATTGATCATACATGTGATCATAACGAACATATGAGTGTTCTTTAACAGCGGAAGTGTTATATACCTGAATTTCTGGAATGTATTTGCTCCGTCAATGGTAGCTGCTTCTATCAGCTCTGTTGGAATGCCCTGAAGACCCGCCAGATAAATGACCATGTTATAACCGGCTTTCTGCCACATAGTCGCTGTTACAAGCATCAGCATGGCAAACTTCGGGTCATTATTCCACTGGATTGCCTTTGCGCCTACTGAAGTAAGCAGGTAGTTGATCAGACCTAACTGATCCTGAAAGATCCAGGTAAATACAGTACCCACTACAACAGTAGATACAACAGCCGGTGCATACACTGCAGACCGTATAAATCCTCTTAAAGGAATCTTACTGTTTAACATAACAGCTAAGAATAAAGCCAGCGCCATCAGAAGAGGTACCGTTGCTACTGCATAATAGAAAGTATTAAAAATGGATTTTAAGAATACTTTGTCCTGGAATATGTATGCATAATTAGCAAGACCGATAAATTTCGGTTTTCCCATCCCATTCCATTTTACCATTCCATAATAAAATGACATAAAAATGGGAATGATCATAAATACAAGAAACAAAATCATATTCGGCAAAATATAAAGATACGGAACTACTTTAATATTCCGCCAGAACGGTATTCTATTTTTCTGTGTTTTTTCGTTCATAGACTGTTTCTCCCCGTTACACATTTGTTTATTCTCCCGGATCTTTTGCCCCGTGATCCGGGAAAATAAAATTTTTAGTTATCTACACACTCCAGTACATACAACTGGGACGTATAGTCACCTGCATCTGTACCGGAATTCTTTCTGGTAATGCTGTCCTTTCGTACAGAAGATCCTGTAAATTCCATATCCAGAAGCAATCCCATATTCATCAATTCATCGCCATAATAGGTTCTGTCGTTTCTGCTGCAGTAATAACGTTTGTCCGGATCAAGTCCTGTAAGAAGCAGCTTTTTAAGCTTTGGATTTGGCGTTGCCATAACTTTGTAGTAAGCAGCAACTGCCTGCTTCTTATCTGGTGATACACTCATCCATGCTGCATTTCCATCTCCCTCAAATGGATCTTCCAGACGGTAGAAGGTTCCAAACTGAATCAGCTTTCTGTATTTTTTTAAAAATGCAATCTGCTCTTTTACTTTCTCCTGCTCATCTTCTGTCATGGCATTTGGATCAAGTTCGTAACCAAATGCACCAAAGTAAGCCACATGGGCTCTGAAATCCACATCTGTCATACGCTTTACCTGATGGTTGGGGATAGCTGATACATGAGCTCCCATAGAAGATACAGGATACGCCATGCTGGTTCCATACTGGATCTTAATACGCTCTACTGCATCAGTATCGTCACTGGTCCAGCACTGTGGTGCGTAGTAAAGCATGCCTGCATCAAATCTTGCACCGCCACTGGCGCAGGATTCAAATAAAATCTCAGGAAAATCTGTGATCAGACGCTCATACAGTTCATAAACACCTAAAATATAGCGGTGGAAGAATTCTCCTTGCTGTTCTGCTCTCAAAGAAGTTCCGTAGCTTTCCGTAATATTTCGGTTCATATCCCATTTCACATAGGAAATACAGGAATTTTTCAATACCTTTTTCATCATCTGATAAATGTGGTCTACCACTGCCGGATTAGAGAAATCCAGTACATACTGATTTCTGCCGTGAGACATATGTCTTCCCGGTGTTTTGATCACCCAGTCAGGATGTTCTTCGAAAAGGCGGCTGATCTTATTGACCATCTCTGGCTCAAACCAAAGGCCAAATTTTAAGCCCATGGCTTCAATCTTCCTTGATAAGCCTTCCACTCCTTCTGGAAGCTTATCAAGATCACTGTACCAGTCCCCAAGAGAGCTTCCTGAATCATCTCTCTTTCCAAACCAGCCGTCATCCAGTACAAACAATTCAACTCCCAGATTCTTTGCTTTCTCAGCGATCTTTAAGATTTTTTCTTCATTAAAGTTAAAGTAAGTAGCTTCCCAGTTGTTTAAAAGCACCGGACGTTCTTTTTCTCTCCAGATGCCTCTTACCAGCCTGTGGTTGAACAATTCATGGAAGTTCTGGCTCATGCCATTTAAACCGGCCGGGCTGTATACCATAACAGCTTCCGGCGTCTGAAACTCACCCTTTGGTTCTAAATGCCAGGTAAATTCAAACGGATTGATACCCATTGAAACTCTTGCTGTTTCATATCTGTCCACTTCCACCTGAGCCAGGAAGTTTCCACTGTAAATCAGACAAAATCCATAAGCATCTCCCTGTTCCTCTGTTGCATATGGACGTTTCAGTGCAATAAAGGGATTATGGTCCGGGCTGCTGGCACCTCTTGCACTGGAAATAGACTGGATACCGGTTACAAGCTTTCTTTTCTTTTTATGACGTTCTCTTGCCCATGCACCGTCTAAATGGATCATTTCAAAATCGCTGTCATAAAGATCTACTGACATGGACATGGCTCTTAACAGATCCAGGTTCTGTTCTCCATTATTTACAAATCGTACATTCCGGCAAATAGCGTCATAATCTTCATAGATAGTATAGGATAAGACCATTTGCACGGAAAGAAGTTCATCTTCCAACAGGATCTCTACTGTTACTGCATCATCCTCTGCTTCTGTGTAAGTGGCAGGAAGACTTTTCAGTTTTTTCTTTCCTTTGTAGATTTCATGATTCTTATAAACAAATTCTGTAATCCGGCTGCCATTTTCCTGTTTGATCTGGTATGCCGGCTCTCTGAAATCTGTAGTACCATAGGAAGGATATTCCTGACGGATAGTATCCAGGGTAAAGAGAAAATCATTTTCATACACATACGCTGTGTGGCTCTGTGTACGCATCTGGATAAAATGCTGGAATGAATCCCTGTGTGTTAAATGCTTTCCAAAATACTGATGACCTAACTGCCCATTTTCCATGATACAAAAATATAACTGATCCGGTCATTCTGAAGATGGAACTCTTTTGTTGCCTCATTAAAAAGAATTTTTGCCATACATCCGCCCCACTTTATCTTATTTTTTAAACATAAACGCGCGTTTATGTTGCTTTAAAAAAAAATAGTTTTTTTATTTTTTCTTATGCTGTTATACCTTTGATCAATGTTGCAGGACATTTCCACTTCCGCTTGGCGTCTATTCCCACCACAGAACGCAACGCTGCTCTTACAATAT
>ERZ838516.4769-NODE-4769-length-10088-cov-2.244892_pt1 | contig 10088 bp, 5 predicted proteins | sample MGYA00519910_ERZ838516 | MGnify/ENA primary metagenome ERZ838516 (study PRJEB31850, sample SAMEA3708837) | human gut metagenome | biome: human gut; feature: human-associated habitat; material: faeces | place: China | collected 2014 ... | reverse complement strand
TGCGGCGGCTCATTGATGCCGGAACGGATGCCAACATGGTGTTCTACGGTCCCTCCGGCACCGGCAAGACCACCGTGGCCAATATCATCGCGGAAAGGACCAACAAGACCCTCTACCGGCTCAATGCCACAACGGCCTCCTTGCAGGACGTCAAGGACATCATCGCCGATGTGGGGACGCTGCTGGCTCCCGGCGGTATTTTGCTGTATCTGGACGAGATTCAGTATTTCAACAAAAAGCAGCAGCAAAGTCTTCTGGAATTTATGGAGAACGGGTCGCTGACCCTGATTGCCTCCACCACGGAAAACCCATTTTTCTACGTATATAACGCGCTGCTTTCCCGCAGCAGCGTGTTTGAGTTCAAGCCTGTCCCGGCGGAGGAGATTCGCCCCGCCGTGCTCCGGGCGCTGGAGATCATGAGAGGCCGCACGGCGCTGCCGCTGCGGTGGGAGGACGGTGTGCCGGAGCGCATCGCGCAGGGCTGCGGCGGCGATGTGCGGAAATCCATCAATGCCGTGGAGCTATTGTGCGAGGCGGCGGTGTCGGTAGACGGAGGGCTGCTGCTGACAGAGGCGGACGCGGAAGCGCTGGCCCAGCGCAGCGCCATGCGCTATGACCGGGGCGGCGACGCCATGTATGACGCCGCCTCCGCCCTCCACAAGTCCCTCCGGGGCAGCGACCCGGACGCGGCGCTGCACTATCTATCCCGTTTTTTAGAGGCCGGGGACCTCATCACCCCCTGCCGGCGGCTGCTGTGCGCCGCCAGCGAGGATGTGGGACTGGCCTACCCGCAGGCCATTTCCATTGTGAAGTCCTGTGTGGATACGGCCATGCAGTTGGGACTGCCGGAGGCGCAGCTCCCCTTGGCGCAGGCGGCGGTGCTCATTGCCACCGCGCCGAAATCCAACAGCGTTTCCGCCGGTATTATGGCGGCGTGGGCGGACGTCAGGGCTGGCCGCAGCGGCGATGTGCCCCGGGAATTGCAGAACGTCCACGCCGACTCCGCCGGTCTGGAGCGGGAGCAGGGGTATAGGTACCCCCATAACTATGGCCACCATTGGGTGCGGCAGCAATACCTGCCCGACGCCATCAAAAACGCCCATTATTATGACTACGGCGACAACAAGAACGAACAGGCCGCCAAAGCATACTGGGACAAAATCAAGGGACCGGGGTAAACACGGTCTCTGCGGCCTCCCCCTCAAAATTTGCCGGGGAATAGACCCAGCGCTCCAGCACGCCGTCGGTGATCCAGTACCGCCGGAAGGGGCGGCAGCCGCTCGATGACCTGCAGCTTTACCTTCATCCGTTCCGGGCGGAGGGAGCGAATGTTCACCGAGACCGCGTCCCCCTCGTGAAGATCGTCCCGCCGGTCCGTCAGGCCGGAGAGGTTGGGAGTCAGCTCAATAAAGGCACCGTAGTCCTGTATGCCGCGGACGATGCCCTGCACGGTGTCCCCCGGCGCAAACAGACTGGCGTTTTCCAGCCATGTCCCCAGCAGCTCCCGGTGGGTCAGGGTGATCCGCCCCTTGTCGTCCCGGCCGCGGACCACCACCCGGATCTCCTCCCCCACCCGGAACCGGTCGGCTGGATGGGCGATCCGGGAGACCGAGATGGCATCGATGGGCAGCAGCGAGGCGATTCCGCAGCCGATGTCCACAAAGCAGCCAAAGGGCTCCAGGTGGGTCACCCGTGCATCGATGATATCCCCGGCGATCCGGGTGTTCAGGTACTCCTCCCGGCAGTGCTGCTGAGCTCGTCTACGGCTCAGGATCGGGCGCAGGCTACCGTCCGGCTGGGGTTCAAACCCGATGACCACAAAGCACACCGGTTTTCCCACCCGGGGGATGAGGGCGATGTCCCGGGTGGAGCCATCCTCCATGCCCAGCGCCCCTTCGCTGTGGGGGATCACCCCCTGGATGCCGCCCAGATCCACCAGGAGATCCCGGTGGTCGGCGCTGACGCGAATCCCCCAGCCCTCCAGGATCCTCTCCTCTGCCATGGCCTCCTGCAGGCCGCCGATGGAGGCACAATACCGCTGATTGATCGCCCGGCCGATTTTCCGGCCCTCCGGTTCGTAACAGTTCATCTTTCCCATTCCTCCTGTGTGATAGTCCCGCAGCGGAAAATTCCCGCTGTTTTCCTTGGCTGATTCCATGTATATTCAGCGCCTCTGCAGGTCATTCGCCAGGGGCAAAATTTTTTTCAAAACTTTTGATGTATTTTAGCAAATTGTGATTATATTTCTTTCTCTAAATCGGCCAAATGTAATAATTTTAATAATATCAGTGCAAAATTGTAAGATAACCATTTAGCATCCAGACAATTACCCGCAAAATATTGACTAGATTTATACTCTGGATATCTGAAATATTCTGGATTGCCTCCTTCAATATATTTACAATATTTTTCACAGAAAGTATCCACATATTCCATATAATCCTCATCGATTTTTTCTACAGCGTCCAGTTTTTTATATAATTCTTTCAAATCATGGTCTTTTTCTATTTTTATATTTTTTTTAGTCATCAAATATTTAAAGCCTAGCTCGATAGCATGTCGTCCTACATAAACAGTTACTATTGAATCTGGCAACTCCGCTACAAGTTTATTAAATGCATTTATATATTCTAACCAATATTTTTCCCATAATAATATTATATCTTGCTTTTTAAAATCCTTTTCTGTTCCATTAAAATCATATTGAACAGCTTCAAGATCATCAATATGTCCATTTTCTGTTAAACTATTCTTTCTTGAATTTTGAGCCATATTCTTACTATCCGCACCGTTAAATTTAAGCGATTTTCCGTAATTAATGTGACACGCTGAAAACGCTCCATCAACTTGTAAAATATCTTTATAATTTAAATCTTTTCCCAACTCTTTAAAAACATTCATATCTAATTTCTCCTTATCTTTTTCCCTTATTACTTTTTTCAACATAATCTTCCAAAATAATCCCCCTCTTCATCACATATTAAATCCATTTTCTAATGTTTATTATATATCCTTTTTATTTCTAAACAGAAAACGATTCCATCTTTTTCCTCTATTCTCTAAATCTCTTTCGATACTCTCGCGGTGTCATCCTAAACCTATCTTTAAACACTCTATTAAACGTTCTTTGACTCTCAAATCCAGCATCCAGATAGATGCTTGTAATATCTTCATTAGAACATTCCAACATTGCACTTGCATAATTCAATCTATGTTCATTTATATATTGCTTGAAATTTTTATGGAATATTCCTGAAAATACTCTTGATAGTGTAAATTTATTCACACCCAATTCTTTCGAAATCTTTTCCAACGATAAATCTTCTCTAAAATGTTTTGCTATATAAGATACCGCCTGATAAACAATGTCATTACTTTCTACACTCTTTTTATCCATGAGTTTCATTTTTCCAAGACTCCTGGCCAGTAAGATTTGTATATACGCTTGTTCTACTGATCGTTCTTCCAACACATTTTCTGAAGTATTCTGAATTTCTTCCTTCTTTTCTTTCGATATATTTTTTTGTTGCAGTAATGCCTGCAATACATATTTTATATCTGGATGTAAGTCAGCCTTTTTTATAACAGGATCTACTGGGCAGAGATTTTGCAACGTGTCCATATAATTGCTCGTTATCACTGGAAGTGCCCACACATAGATAGATTTATTTTTTCCTTTTTCAAACACTTGATAATGATGAATTACATCCGGGAAAATCACAGCGAAATCACCTTCGTCCATATGGAACAGTTCTTGTCCCATACCAATTTCCATACTTCCACTTATCACATATATGAATTCAACCGAATTATGCAGATGTGGCGGTGCATGTCTGGATGTTTTTTGTAATATATGTACATTTTCTTTTTTCTGCTCGTATACTGGGAACATTTTATTTCTCCTGCAATTTTTGTCTACTTTTTCTATTCTTTTGACACGCATCTCTTCTTTTTCTATATTACAATACACTTGTAACAAGGATAAATAAAAAAATAAAGGAGGACTTCAAATGAAACTTTTAAAAGGATTAAAAAATTATTTCAATAATGTAATTTGTTTTTATGCTGATTATTACAAATGCTATTGTCATCTGTAAACCGATGACAATAGCATTTTTCTTTTCTCTATTTCATTATTTCCAAATTAATGTCATGTCAAATTCAAAATGATTCTGATTCAACTGATATTTCTCCGAAAGTACTGGACCACAGCTATTAGATCCGATTCCACTCTGTGCATAATCTAGACATACAACCGTATATCCTGATGGTTCCAGTTCATAACTGTGTTTTTTCTTCGTCAGTTCTTCCTGTGTATAAGAAGATACATTAAACGAAAATGGCTGATTACCTATGGCTGTAAACACTGTATTTTTATTCTTAATTTCCAGATAATCACAGTCTGTATGGCTTCCATTTTCCTGAGGACGTAAATAATCTTCATGAAGATCATCTACTTTTGCAGTGTAAGTACCATGACTTCCGGCCCTGCATTTATCAATATAACTTTCATCCGGTCCAATTCCAAAGTATTCTACATCGTCAAAGTTTCTGTTCATGAAGAGGCGAATACCGAACCTTGGAAGCATTGGAAATTCCATGTCCTTCTCTACCTGCATATTTACTTTGATTGTTCCATCGCAAGTAATTTCCCAGTCCGATTTTATATTCAAAATTCTCTGTACCGTTGGCGCTACTATTGCAGAGACACAATGAATGATTACTTTATGTTCTATTTCTTCATAAGTTGTCTCGTAAGCTCTGGAATAGCTCTGATTATAATGCGCATTATACCATTCTTCTTTAATCTTACGATCATTGTCCGTCGGAGCTCTCCAAATATTAAATTCCATCGGACGCTCCAATAATTCTTTGTCTTCTTTTTGCAGGCTTTCAAATACTCCACTTTGCTTATTAAAGATATACAGACACTTTGGAGAACCAATACCAATCGTAAGATAGCTGTCCGTCTCTGTAACTTCCAATGACGTTAATACTTTCTGGTTTTCCTTGCAATCCTCTAACAGCTTTTTCACTTTCTGATTACGTGAATCCGTATTTTCTAACAAAATTTCATCGAACCCAAGTTCTTCCCCATCATACATTTGCTGCGTTGCTTTTTTCAGGTAATATTTTACTTTCAAATAACACTTGCCGCTTTCAGGAACATACAGAGGGATTTTTATTGTACCTTCTTCACCTGCCGGAATACTCTTTTCTATTTCGGTGCTACCTGTCATAAGTGTCTCACCATCTCTGCTTAATTCATAATCAACATAAAGGTAATCTTTTAAATCCACATAATTCATATAATTATGTAATGTAATTTCTCCCGCTTGTTGATCAATCGAAGTTACTCTTGCCGGTCGATAAATATTCTTGTATTCTTTCAATCCCGTATGTGGTGTTCTGTCCGGATATACCAGACCATCCATGCAGAAGTTTCCATCATGGATTTCTTCTCCATGATCACCTCCATAGTAGTAGATCCGCTTCCCGTTTTCTGCAGTACCTTTATCAATAGCGTGATCACACCATTCCCACACAAAGCCACCGCATAAAGAATCGTATTTCTGAATCAGTTCAAAATAGTCCTCTAAGTCTCCCGGTCCATTTCCCATAGCGTGGCAGTATTCTACCAGCAGAAGTGGTTTATCCGGCTGTTCTTTCATATATTCATCAATTTCATCAAACGCAGGGTACATTCTTCCTACGATATCAATATTTGTATAATCATAAGTTCTGTCTGTACTTCTATAAAAGGCGCTCTCATATGTCGTGAGTCGTGTGGGATCGAATTTCTTCGTCCATTCTAACGCTTCTTCAAAGGTACATCCGTAAGCACATTCATTTCCCATAGACCAGATAACAATACATGGGCGGTTCTTTTCACGGTATACACACAGCTTAGTACGATCCATCGTTGCCGGTATGAAATCCGGGTTATTCGCAATTCGTTTATTCCACTGCTCAACGACATTATCCCATTCTGAATTTTGTAAATACTGCGTCTGCGTTCCATGACTTTCATTGTCTGCTTCATCGATTACAAAGAAACCGTACTCGTCGCAGAGCTGATAAAAGTATGGAGAATTTGGATAATGGCTGCTGCGCACTGCATTAAAGTTATGCTGTTTCATCATAATCAAATCTCTTTTAACCTGATTAATACCAATGACAGAACCTGTCACCGGATCACTGTCATGCCGATTCACACCCTTGAACTTGATCTTCTCACCATTCATGTAAATAATACTTCCGTCTCTTGAAATCTCACGGATTCCGACCCGGTCTGCAATCGTCTCTGCATCAGAGAACAAGATAAGCTGATACAGATAAGGCTGCTCCGGATTCCAAAGAGTTGGATTCTTAATTATAAATGTAGCTTTATGTGTATATCCGTTTTCTTCCGCCACTCGTTCGAAATGACCTTCACTTACGGATGTACCATCTTCATTCTTGAGAAGAATCTTCATATTTTCTGCAATATTTCCTTCTCCTACAAAGTTTGCACGGATCTCTATCTCCGCATCAGTTCCATTTATTTTAGTTGTTGTAAAATAATCATATAATATATTTTCCGGGCGTTTTAAGATGTACACATCTCTGAAGATTCCTGTCATTCGGAATTTGTCCTGATCTTCCAGATATGTTCCGTCACACCATTTTAATACCAATACTGCCAGACGGTTTTTTCCATCTCTCATAAACTCTGTAACATCAAATTCTGCAGTTGCATGAGACACCTGGCTGTAGCCTACATACTGTCCATTCATCCATACATAAAAGCAGGAATCCACGCCCTCAAAATTCAGATACGCTTTCGGAGCTTTTTCCTCTTTGCTATAATCAAATTCATGTATATATGTTCCACACGGATTTTCCTGTGGTACATATGGCGGATCTAACGGAATCGGATAACGTACATTCGTATACTGGTGGCTGTCATAACCATAATTCTGCCAAATTCCAGGTACCGGGATTTCATCATAGGTTTCCGTCAATGTCTCCTCCCGATAGAACTCCTCCTGTAAGTCATAAATACTTTTATAATATTTAAATTTCCAATCTCCATTCAGCAACTGGAAGCGATCCGACTTTTCTCTGTCATGAACAAGTGTGCCCATTGGTTTTGATGCCGGAATATAATATGCACGATATGGCATTGTATTTTCATGAAGCACCTGAAGGTTTTCGTAATAGTTAGGTACGATCATTCGTATGCCCTCCTCTGAATTTTCTTTATTTTTACTGCTATTATACGTTTTCAATTATTAAATTCATATACAGCAGATGTTCGAAAATATGCATAAAATAACACTGTCTATTTACATATGGCGGCCCTTTTCCCAGAACCGCCATATGTTTATTTCGTTATTCCAATTTCTTTTTGAATTCTTAATTTTTCATTTGCTTTTTCAACATTTAATTGTGTCAATAATAATGCTACCAATATATTAATAATCATCGGAAGCCATAAATACATGAAATGAAGCATATTAATACAAGACTGTGACTGAACCTTCAATTGACCATTAAATCCGCCAAAATTAAGTAACCATCCAACAATTGCTGTACCAAGTCCACTACCAACTTTTAACCCCATGGATGTACAAGAATACATTGTTCCATCAATTCTCTTTCCATATTGTAAAAATGTATGTTCTGAACATTCTGCAACCAAAGCGTTTAAGTTACCCTGCCATGGCGCCCTACCACTCGCACCAATTGCTGTACCAGCTAACATCAATGGAACATTTCCCATATATCCTGCAATAATTACAATTCCTCTTCCTGCTGCCGCAATTAAATATCCAGAAAAATTCAACTTATAATATCCTTTGTATTTTGCTACCAGCATTGGTAAAAATGCAAGTCCTACAATAAGAGCCAAGTTAATCGCACCCGAAAATGTTCCTAGTAATTCTGCTTTACCAAGCACATATGTCATATAATAAATTCCACAGTTTATAATCGCCGAATAAGTTTGTCTGAGAATGTCAACCACAAGAATCACAATGTAATATTTATTATGTACCAACATTTTAATTGATTCAATCAAGCTGTATTTTTCTTCTACTTTTTCTTCTCCATTTCGAAGTTCTTCTTCTGGCAATTCTTTAACTGAAAATACAGTCAATGTATTTGAAATTAAACCTATAATTGCATAAATAATTGCAATTGTTCTCCATCCTTCTGCTCCGCCACCAAGTTTCTGAACCAATCCAACAGTAATAGTCTGAATAATAAAGCTTGTTCCAAATGCAAACATGAATCGAATTGATCCCATTTGTACTCTTTCTTTGACATTTTTTGTAATTAAAGCCGTTAATGTAGAATAGGCGATATTATTTGCTGTATAAAATCCCGCATTTAGCAACAAATATGTAATAAAAAACCACACATACTGAGATGTCTTTCCCATTGTTGTTGGTACAGAAAATGCTGCAATCAATGTTATTGCACATCCAAAATATGCCCCGAGCATCCACGGTCTTGCTTTTCCCATCTTTGTATGAGTACGGTCAATCATTGATCCAAAAACGACATCCGATATACCATCCAATACCTTCGATGCTGCAATCAATGAACCAATTACACCTGCATTCAGTCCTACAGTATTTGTCAAGTAAATCATAATGAACGAAGATAAGAATGCAAATACCACATTACCAGCTATATCTCCTGATCCATATCCTACTTTATTATACCATTTTAAATATTTCTTTTCTTCCATTGTCCTCTCTCCTTGTCTTCATTTAGCATTTTTTTCTTACGGCCTCTTTCATCGGAAGTCCCGTATCATAATCCAACTGTCTCGGTTCATACTCTTCATTTTCTCTTTGCCTTGTATATCCTTCATTTTCCCAATTTGGAACGAAGTCTTTTCTCCATGGACGCATTCTCCACTGATATCCTCGATATAAATCTCTTGTATCATTCATATGTTGAATTAATTTATCATGCAACGCATTGCGCTCCTCCACATAATTTTCATCATCAATTAAATTATTTATCTCATATGGATCTTTCTCCATATCATAAAATTCGTCTGAATCCAACAAATGAATTACCAGTTTATACCGTTTGGATATAGCAGCCCTCATAATCTGTAATCCACCAAATCCATCGTGATCAATTTCATATCTTGTGAACTCCGTAAAGATCACATCGTTAATTTCTTTTTCTGGATTCTCAATCTGTGAAAGCATACTCTTTCCTTCCATAAGTTTAGGAATTGGAATATCAAAATAGTCCAATATCGTCGGTGCAATGTCTATATGAGATGCCATTGCTTCTTCTACATACCCCTTGGCTCCACCTTTGATAATCAACGGAATATTTGCAACCTCTTTGTACGCTGCAGCATTTTTAGAAAACAATCGATGTGCCCCAAGCATATCTCCATGGTCTGATGTAAAAATTACAAGTGCATCTGGTGCAACTTCCCGTATTTTATCCAATACTCTTCCGATTTCATAATCTACATATGAATTGCATCCTAAAAACAGTGATAATCCATCTGTCGGTCGATTAATTTCATCTTCTGTTGCATGTAAATTCTTACCAGACCAAAGTCTTTGCATAAATGGTTTTTTAGAAAGATCATCCTGAAAATTAGGACAACTATCAAATTTAAATCCATCATACATATGATTATAAGGTTTCGGGCAAAGTGATGGTCCATGCGGTTCGTCATAAGATACACTTAAGAAAAAATCATTATTTTGATGCTTTTCTAAATATTTGATTGCTCGATTAGAACAACGATGTGCGTATGTAAACTCTTCCGAAAAGTCATCCTTATAACATTCTTTAGGGTTTCTGGATTTTACTTTTTCTTCGTCAGTTAATTCGTTTAAATAAGTTTTCATGTCATACCAGTATTCTGGGTCCCAACCTTCTGGACAACGCCCATTTCCAAAATAATCAGATCCATCCAAGTGCCATTTTCCTATATAACCACATTGGATTCCATGATCATATAACCTCTGTCCTATTGTTTTTACATTATCACCCAATGCAATGCTATTCGTTACCATTCCATTGGTATGCGGGAATGTACCAGTAAAGATTGCACTTCTTGC
>ERZ838516.4756-NODE-4756-length-10112-cov-8.272845_pt1 | contig 10112 bp, 8 predicted proteins | sample MGYA00519910_ERZ838516 | MGnify/ENA primary metagenome ERZ838516 (study PRJEB31850, sample SAMEA3708837) | human gut metagenome | biome: human gut; feature: human-associated habitat; material: faeces | place: China | collected 2014 ... | reverse complement strand
GCCGTGCCGCAAGCAAAACTGCTTTGTTGTAAAAACACGGGAACATTATCGTTGGACAAGTCCATTTCGACGACCCATCTATTTCCATCTTCGATGTACTTTTGAGCTCTTTGCACTGCCTGCTGGCAGTTCCGTCCCTCTCTGAACCCATAACTTTTGTCCGAGAATTGATCCTCGAACGCGTCTCCAATGGTCATCACTATGGCCTGTTGGATTGTTCGGTCCAAGAGAGTTGGAATTCCTAACATCCGTGTGCCCCCGTTTGGCTTAGGTATATCCACGCGTCGAACGGGAGCGGGAATGTAGGTACCGTTTTTGAGTTTCTGTCTGATCTTCTCCCCGTGAACTCGCAAAAGGTTAGGAAGTTGCTCATAGGTTATCCCGTCTATGCCGGGGGCTCCTTTGTTCTTGATAACCTTCTGCGCCGCATCGTCGAGATAGAAACATACTAAATCGATGAGCGGACAGCCTCTAGGTTCAGCTTTCGTCCAATGTGACTTCGCCATGACTAGCTACTCCTTCTTTTACCGTAGACGACACTGCGCTGTTCTGCCCGCTTTGCGTCGTGACAGCCGCCCTCTAGGACGTTGTTCTGAGGTCCGCTTGAATTTGTCATGAGAGTTGTCACCTCTACTCGCGTTGTTAATGTTCGGCCCTTCAGGTCGCCCCTACTATGGCCTCGGCTGACTTCCGATTTGACATCCGAACTCCTCGCGAAGCCCGTAGCCAGTGGCATCAAATCGGATCTCCCCAGGTAAGACACACTTCTTTCCTGCCTGTCCATCGGATCTACGTCTCAGACTCCTGTATGAGTATTGGATATTGAGGAGTCGTGCCCCCACATCCGTCTGAACCGCCTCATATCCGCTTCCTGTTCGTTGAACATGCATTTTGCTATCGGCTTCCTCCAGACCTAGTGTTGCCACTACGCCCTTGCCGAGTCGCTAACCCTTCCCCTCATCGGGCGGGTTCAGGATTCGCACCCTATAGAAGTGCGCCATGCTGGGCGCACACGAAAAAACCCGAGCAATTGCCCGGGTTTTGCCGTCTCTGAAAAGGCTATCGCCTTCTTAACCTATCGGTTTAGTACTGATCGAAGATCTTCTGGATTTCTTTCGGATCCTTAGTCTGAGTCAGGGCCAGCATCAAAAGAACGCGAGCTTTCTGAGGATTCAGAGAACCGGACGAAACAAAACCGTACTTAGCGTCATCGACTTCCGCGTCTTTGGTTGTAGAACCGGTCGGCACACGAGAGGAGCGAACGATCGCAATGCCGTCTTTAGCTGCCCTCTCGATGATCGGGAATGTTGACTTATGAAGGTTGCCGTTGCCAACGCCGGCGGTGACGATACCGTCGTATTTGGCATCAACTAAGGCTTGAGCCTGAATTCCTTCAACACCTGCGTGCTGATAGACCACACCGACCTTCGGCAGCTTGTCTAAACCGTCGACCTTGAACTGAGTCTGAGTCGTGTGTTTGGTCACTGGTGTTGCATCCCACAGAACCTTGCCGTTATGGATCGTTGCCAGCTGACCAGCGTTCGGGCTCTGGAAAGTTTCAACGCCTGTTGTGTTTGTCTTCGTGACGTCACGTGCACCGAGAACACGGTCATTCATCACAACCATAACACCTTTGCCGGCAGCGGAAGGATCACCGGCGACAGCAACGGCGTTGTAGAGGTTAGCAGGACCGTCAGCAGAAAGTGCATTCGACGGGCGCATAGCACCTACCAGAACGATCGGTTTGTTGCACTTAGCCGTGAGGTTCAGGAAGTAAGCGGTTTCTTCCATCGTGTCGGTCCCGTGTGTAATCACAAAACCGTCTTTCTTGCCGCACTCAGCATTGATCTTCTTAGCAAGCGTCAGCCAAACAGCATCGCTCATATCCTGAGAGCCAATCTGTGCAACTTGATCGCTAGTGACATTGGCGATGTTTGCAAGTTCAGGAACTGCCTGCACTAATTTGTCGACACCGACCTTGGCAGCAGAGTAATTGGTTTTATCAGACGCCGCGGATTGTCCGGCAATCGTACCGCCAGTCGCGTAAACAGCAACGTTCGGCAGAGCGGCAAAAGCGGCACCGCATACTGCGGCAAGAACAGTTCCTAAAACAGCCTTACGAATCATTCTTCTCCTCCTCGAATTAAGAAAGCAAACATCACAAAGTGGTCTTGATGCTTGCTTTTGAATGATTCGGAGATTCTATTAACCACGTTTCTAACTAAAAATCGCTTGTTTGTGGTCATTGACTTTTCAGAAACTCAATTTATTTGCACCTAAATTTCTAACTATCCTTATAAATCAATCAACTATCTAATTTATTAAAACTTTATCTTCACCCAAACATTAAAAACTCATTTATTAATTGTCGTGGTTTCCACTAATGAATACGGATGATGGGTAACGTGAATTTTCTATGCCGTAAATTTCGACTCGCAAGAGATTGTTGCTCATGAAGAACAGACTCAAGAAAATTGTTTCAAATCTTTTCTTTCCGGCGACAGCTACAAAAATGGGCGCCGAAGCACCCAATAGTCAGAAATTTTGGTTTTAAAGCTTTTCGCTCCTGCCGCCCTTCGGCTGCCACTTCATGAAATGGTGTTCAGCCAGAGACACCATCCAGTCCAGGACCAGTGCAAACGCAGTCAGAACCAAAATACCGGCCATAACCGTGTTGATATCAAACGTACTTTCAGCCTGCAGAATCAGGTAACCGACACCGCTTGCGGAACCTAAGTATTCGCCGACGACCGCACCGACGAAGGCCATACCGACGGAAGAATGCAGCGAAGAAAACACCCAGCTCATCGCGCTCGGAAGATAAACAAATCGGAGCAGCTGAGTTTTATTGGCGCCGAGCATGCGAGCACTCGCCAGCACATTCGGGCTAACCTCTCGAACGCCTTGATAGACGTTGAAGAACACGATGAAAAAGACCAGCGTGATACCGAGGGCAACTTTAGAGCCGATGCCAAGACCGAACCAAACACCGAAAATCGGAGCCAGGATCACGCGAGGCATGGAGTTCAAACCCTTGATATAAGGATCTGCGATCGCCGCAGCCGTCGGAGCAAGTGCGAGCCAAAGGCCGACGAGAAGACCGGCAGCAGTACCAAAAGTAAACGCAAGAACAGTTTCCGTCAGCGTAACGGCAAGGTTGGGATAGATTTCTAAGTTAACAGCAAACCAGTCCCAAATAACCTTTCCGATCTGAACCGGTTCACCGAAAAAGAAGGCGGCCTGGTTCTCATCCTGAAACATGAACGGAGGAATGAGGCCGGGCTTCGTCATCAGCCACCAGAATAAGAAAATTGCAACGAGCAGAAGGAGCTGGCAGGTGACTAACTTGGTTTTTGACTGAAGAATAGGTGTGCTTCCTTTTTTCATTTTATTTCACCCGATTTCTCTGGTTCTCATAGCCCTTGAGCACCTCTTCGCGAAGGTCGGCCCAAATGGCGTTGTGCAGTTCAATGAAGCGCGGTGTGACACGGACTTCGGCCACGTCACGCGGACGAGCGATGTCGATATAGAACTCACCGATCGGATGAGAACCCGGGCCGGCGGAGAAAACCACCACGCGGTCGGAAATCGAAATAGCTTCGTCTAAGTCGTGCGTAATAAAGAGCACGGCCTTTTTCTTCTGCGACCACAGAGCCAGCACTTCGTTTTCCATCAGCTGGCGGGTCTGAATATCCAAAGCGGAGAACGGCTCGTCCATCAGAATGATGTCCGGATCCATGATCAGCGTCTGAGCCAGAGCAACACGCTTTCTCATACCGCCGGAGAGTTCATGCGGATAACGGTCTTCAAAACCGCTCAAACCCACGCGCGAGAGCCAATGACGGGCTTGTTCATGGCGTTCTTTCTCAGGAACGCCCTTAAACTGCAGACCTGCAGAAACGTTATCAATAGCCGTTCTCCAGGGCATCAATGCCTCGGCCTGGAACATGTAGCCGGCTCGCTTATTTAAACCGACAAGCTCCTCTCCGAAAACCTTGACGGTTCCTTTTGACGGCGTTAAAAGTCCCGCTGCCATATTAAGTACGGTCGATTTACCGCATCCTGTCGGACCGACGACGCTGACAAACTCACCGTCTCCGATTGTTAAATTCACATCTCTAACGGCCGTGTAGTGTTTATTGTCATCGCTGACAAAACTGCACGTCACATCGTCAAATTCCACTGCTGGCTGATTCATCTTGAATGCTGTGTATTCGTTGTTATTCGGTTTCTCTTGGGCGGAGCGCCTAGGCTCCGCCTCTTATTTTATTTATTTAGCCGGATATTTCTTTAAGGCTTCATCAACAAATTTATTGGTATAAACCTTGGTTAAATCAATCTTGGCAGGGTCGATCTTATCGTTCACGGTCTGAAGGGCGCCTAGAGAAATCTTGGCGCAGCCGTCCGGGAAGCGTCCGTCCGGAGACAGAGCGTCACGGTTGCCTTCGAAACCGGCAAGATAAATGTCACGGTTGCCCATTAAGTAGGAAGCCGGAACAACCTTGGCAACTTCTTCCGGAGTGGCCTTGGAGAGCCATTCGTCAGCACGGACGATGGCGTTGGTCAGAGCCTGAACAGTCTGGGGATTCTTTTCGATGAAAGAAACCGGTGCGTAGAGGCAGCCGGCAGGCATCGTGCCGCCGAAGAAGCTTTCGGATTCTTTAACTTTACGGGTGTCGGCAACGAGCTTGGCGTCACCGTTCTTCAGAAGAATCGTGATAACCGGATCAAGGTTAATTAAGGCATCAATCTGGCCGCTTCTGATGGCAGAAACTGCGCCGGAAGAAGAACCGACACCGATGAAAGCAACGTCCTTAGGTCCGAGGCCGCCCTTCTTGAGGATGAAGTTGGCAACCATCTGAGAAGAAGAGCCCGGAGCGGTTACACCGACTTTCTTGCCCTTCAGATCGCTCAGCTGTTTGTAGTCTTTCATTGTCTTGTTGGAGACAACGAGAGCCAGCTGAGGCGCACGGCCCTGCAGAACAAAGGCGGTCATGGGCTGCTTTTTAGCCTGCATGGAGATGGTATGTTCAAAGGCTCCGGAGACAACGTCTGCACTGCCGCCCACAACTGCTTGAAGCGAACGGGAGCCGCCCTGGAAGTCAACAATCTTGACATTCAGACCTTCGTCTTTGAAGTAGCCGAGCTGTTCAGCGATAGAAAGAGGCAGATAGTAGTAAAGACTCTTACCGCCCACGGCAATCGTCACGTCTTTCTTTTCCGGTGCTTGCTGAGCAAAGGACATCGGCCCGAAAGTCATAGCTGCAGCAGCACAGGCAGCTGCGATGACGGTACGGCGTGTGAATTTATTCATTTTTATTCCCCAATAATAAAAAAGGCCCGCTTGGCGGACCGTCTTTGAACTACGAATTTAGTTGATAAGAAACGATATATACAAAAACAGTCCTAGCCGACATTAAGGCGCAATCGCAGCAAGCCCAAAGCCAAGCTAAGACCGTTAAGAGAAAGGACGCAAACAGCCGCAAACCCCGGGATTGCCGGAGTGTTGTTTCGGTTGCCTGTTGTATTCGTCACTTTTCTTCCGTTTGTAAAATTGAGTTACAGATAAAGAATACCGCCTAAATCTCGTTTGTGCGGAAATCTAACTAAGTAATAACACTTAGAAGAAAAATTTTTGCTCGAATCGAAAAGAAAGCGTTTTAGTCGCTTTCACGAACACGTCTATTGAGCATTGCCTGCGCCACGGTGTTGACATCCGTGTATTCAATTTCGGCTCCGGCAGGAACGCCTCTTGCAATGCGCGTGAGTTTTAATTGGGGATAGTGTTTGGAGAGAAGTTCCGAGACGGCAAAGGCAGTGGCCTCTCCTTCTGCGGTGAAAGAAGTTGCAATGATAACTTCTTTGACTTCGGGTTCACCGGCTCGTTCCAACAGCTTGTCCAAGCCGATTTCGTGGGGTCCGACGCCGTTTAACGGGGACAGGCGTCCCATCAGAATAAAGTAGCGGCCGTGATAAGAAAGGCTCTGCTCAATCACCATCAAATCAGCAACGCTCTCAACAATACAAAGCAGAGAGTCATCGCGGTTATGAGAAGAGCAGTAGCTGCACAGCTCGCCGTCGGTCAGATTGTTGCAGCGGGTACAGCGATGCACCGTCTTAGTGGCCTTTAAGAGGGCCTCTCCGAGACGGTTCGCATCACTTCTGTCGCCGTTTAGCAGCTGATAAGCAATGCGCTGAGCAGCTCTCGGACCGACTCCGGGAAGCTTCTTCAGCGCATCTATCAGTTCGGCAATTGCTCCGATTTGTTCCATTGAATTAGAACGGGAGTTTCATACCACCGGTTGCCTTGCTGATCTTGGCATTGGTTTCGGCTTCGACCTTCTTGGAAGCATCGTTGATTGCCGTCAGAAGGAGGTCTTCGAGCATTTCGCGGTCAGCATCGACACCGACAAGGCTGTCGTCGATCATGACGCGGCGGCAGACGTTCTTGCAGGTCATCGTAACTTTAACCATACCGTTGCCGGCTTCACCGGTGACTTCAATAGTTTCGAGCTCTTTCTGGGCTTTCTGAATGTTCATCTGCATCATCTGAGCCTGTTTCATCATCTGGCCCATCTGACCCATTCCGCCAAATCCTTTCATTTTGATTCCTCTTAAATTTAAATTGTTCTAACTTTGCCTTCTTTATCTAAAAGGTCCAAGTCTTCTGCCTTCGGCTCGACGTTAAAGACCTTCATGAAAGAAAGAATTCTTTTGTCTTTCTTCAGCTCGGAGAGCTTTTTCTGCTTTTCTGCTAAAAATCTCTGAGCGTAAAGCGTACGAAGATTCTGGTATTTCGAGGGTGCCGTCGTCACTGTGACGAGGACATCGCTCCCAAGAACCTTCTTTAGTTCGGCCGCAAGTTTAGCAACCATATCGTGCGCTGTCAGTTTTTCCAAATCCACGGTGAGCTTCATATTCTGACCGTCGAAACTCTCCAGCTCGGCGCTGGTCACTAACGGCTGAGACGCCGGATCCAAATGAATCTTTTCTGCGGCTTCAAGCCACGCGTTCATCTGAACGGGTTCAGCGGGAATATATTCCTTCTGCTTTTCCTGAGGAGCGGGCGGGAGCACGGAGACCCCGGCTTCTTCTGAATATTCTTCGGGCCAAGCCGGAGGCGCCATCCAATCGAGGTCATCGGGGGGGACGCTGTCAGTCTCCGGAACCCACGACGCATCGTCATCCGGCATGTCGATCGAAGGGATAGCAGGAGCGGCTGCTATTTCCGGAGGAAAAGGCTCAGCTTCCGGCGCCTTCGGCTGAGGGTTGACTTCTTTTGCCGCCGGAGCCGCTGCTGCCGGTTTTGACTTTTCGGCCGCTTTCTTCTTTAAGTTGGGAACTGCGGACTCCGAACCTTGAGGAACGAAGACGGGTTTGCCTGTCGCAATACTGTGATCCCAGGGAATGCCTTCCAGCTCCTGTGTGGATAAAACCGGTTTTGCAGAAGCCGCCGGAGCTTCAGGAGCTTTCGGCTGAGTATCTACTGACTGAGCTTTTTGCTGCGCCGGCAGCTCAGTCTTAGCCGGCTCAGTTTTTGGGAGGGCTGGTGCCTCTTCTTTATGCGTTACAGCAGCAGGCAGGCTTTTCGGCATCTTTCCTTCTAAAGGAGCAAACGCCAGCATGCGCAGAAGCGCCATTGTGAAACCTGCATACTCATCGGGTGCCAGCGCCATATCGTTGCGTCCATGAATCGCAATCTGATAAAAGAGCTGGACTTCGTCCGGAGAAAACACGCTCGCCAATTGACGGAGTTCGGGCGCGTCAGGTTCTTCATCGGTCAGAATTTCCGGCAGCTGCTGCGCCATCGCAATGCGGTGCAGCAGAACGGCCAAATCCTTCATCGCCTGCGCATAAGACAAGCTGCGGGCACCGATTTCGTCGGCCACCTTCATGATCTCTTTCGGCTCATAGTTGGCCAAGGCGCCGAGCAAACGAATCAGTGTCGTCGAGTCAATCGTACCGAGCATCTCGCGCACTGACTCCAATGTAACATTACCTGCACTGTAGGCGATTGCCTGGTCCAGGAGGGAAAGTCCGTCGCGCATGGAGCCTCTCGCTCCCGAAGCAAGCATTCTAAGAGCCGGCTTCTCAAAAGAAATTTGTTCTTTCTCTAGAAGCTCTGCCATATGGGAGGAAATAAGCTGAGGAGACAAACTCTTCAGATTGAACTGCAAACAACGAGAAAGAACCGTAACCGGCACCTTTTGAGGATCCGTTGTGGCCAAAATAAATTTGACGTATTCGGGCGGTTCCTCCAAAGTCTTAAGCATGGCGTTAAATGCCGCGGAAGTCAGCTGGTGAACTTCGTCGATCATGTAGACCTTAAAGCGGGCATTCGTCGGAACATATTTGGCTCTTTCCAAAAGCGAAACCATGTCGTCAATACCGCGGGTCGAAGCCGCGTCCATTTCGATGTAATCTACGAAACGATCTTCATCAATCGCGCGACAAGCCTCGCACACTCCGCAAGGCTCTGCTGTGATGCCGCCTTTCCCGTCCGGCCCGACACAGTTTAGGCATTTAGCAAGAATTCTGGAGATTGTGGTTTTTCCAACTCCTCGCGTGCCGGTAAAAAGATAGGCGTGGTGCAGCCGATTTTCCGTCAGAGCATGCGTCAGAGCTCGAACAACGTGATCCTGTCCGAGCAAAGAAGAAAAATCATGAGGCCGCCACTTGCGTGCCAAAACTTGGTATGACATTAGGCTATTCCGAAATATGTTGTTCAGCCGATTATGCGGAGAGCTGTTCTCCCGTTATCGAGCTTTTAAGCATGAGGATAATCCTATCTCAATTCTGCTCGGATTGTCCTATTCGTCATCGAGTTAGGAAATACTTCTTTACGTCAAAGAAGTCGGCCAAACACTCTCCGATTCATCCGGACCTTTGAGCTAAGCCGTAAGAGGCTGTAGATATAATACAGGGCGCCGCTATGGGCGCCCTTCTACTTTTTAAACTCTTTATTTTGCAAGTGCTTTTTGAGCAAATTGCTCAAGTTTTTCACCGGTCAGACGGCAAATACGCCATTCCTGCATAACAGTAGCGCCGATGCTTTCATAGAAATCAATTGCCGGCTGATTCCAATCCAGAACAGACCACTCAAATCGGCCGCATCCGTCAGCCACAGCTTTGGCCGCCAAATAATTCATCATCTTCTTGCCGATGCCGCGGTGTCTGTATTCAGGAAGTACAAAAATATCTTCTAAGTAGAGACCCTTGCGCGCAAGGAAGGTAGAGAAGTTATAGAAATAAAGCGCAAAGCTTACCGGTTTTTCTGTTCCGTTTTTTCCCGTCAGCCAGCCAACTACGGCATAACATTCGGGTTTGTCTCCGAAAAGGCATTTTTCAAGGAGTTCGGGAGTGACCTGACACTGGTCGTCAAGTTTTTCGTAATGGGCCAATCCGCGGATAAGTTCGGCAATAACCGGGCAATCTTGAGGACGAGCATTGCGAATATTGAAGTTATCCATTTGAGCACCTTATTGAAAAGGAAAGGCGAACCACACCTCGGCACTGCTAGTTTCGCTATGGCTGCTTCGTTCCCGACCTGACCAGATTCACGACATTCACATGCGAGGGGGCTCGCCGGCTACGAATTATATATGAATTTGAATTCTGCGCCAGCAAAGAAAATGAAACTGAAATAGAGAGCCTTTTTCACGATTCAGAGTGGTAAGATGAACTAACTATAAGAAAAGGAGGAGAAAATGATTAGATTCAGCGTTCCATTCATCGCCCTTATGCTCGCGTTCTCCGGCACGGCCAATGCTAAATTTATTGGTCGTTGGGATCCTGCCGCCTACGCCCAGGGTAAATTTGAAATTCAAAAAACAGCCTTTGTTCAGAAAGAACCTGTTGTTGAAAAAATTCAGATTGAAAGCAAACACATTCTTGTGAAAGTCGATTACACAGGAAAGATTTTCCGAAAAGGGTATGCGTTTGCTAAAAATTAACCTTGTCCAATAGTCAAACGAGCGTCGCTCCGGAAAGTAGTTTCTGCCTGAAATATTGCAAAATTTAGAGCATCTAGCAGAGGCCGGCCTCTGAACCAAATCGACCTCTCTAGAATTCTGTTTCTTCTTCGTCTTCGTAATCCTGTTCCTTTTCCGGCT
>ERZ838516.4742-NODE-4742-length-10136-cov-2.887313_pt1 | contig 10136 bp, 2 predicted proteins | sample MGYA00519910_ERZ838516 | MGnify/ENA primary metagenome ERZ838516 (study PRJEB31850, sample SAMEA3708837) | human gut metagenome | biome: human gut; feature: human-associated habitat; material: faeces | place: China | collected 2014 ... | reverse complement strand
TATATACTTATATATATAAATTGTTTTATTTAATAGCCGCTGCGAGTATATGCGCAGCGGTGGGTTCAGCTCATAGAAAGGGATGCTTTATGACAAAAATCATGTATGCAACGATGATGTTTAGCCTGGCTTTGGCTTGTCCGGCGTTGGCCCAGTCGCCTATACCGACGTTTGATAAAGAAGCCGTGACGGTTCATCCGTACAATCGGACGGGCCGGCAGGATGTCATAGTCGACGAGGCGACGTCTGAGGCCTATTTGCCCGGCAATACGGGGACGGATAGGGAACCGGCTTTTTTTGTCCGCCAGATTACTTTGACGGGATTTCCTCTTCCCGACGAACAAGGAAGGCTGAAAGAGATAGTGAACGCTTACAGCGGCCGCAGCGTCAAGGTATCGGAGCTGAAAGAGCTGACCGATGCCATTACGAAGTATGCTAAGAGCAGCGGCTACACCGTAGCCCAGGCTGTCGTACCGCCGCAGGAAATCGCCGGCGGGCAGCTGGAAATCAAGGTTTACGTCGCAGCGTATGATGAAGTGCGCATTACGCAGAACACGTCAGACGTGGCCGACTCGGTCCTGCAGGGGTATCTGTACAGGCTGAAACAGGGGGAAGTCATGACCGACAGGGAATTGGAGCTGGCGATGAATAATCTCAACGACCTGCCCGGCGTGACAGCCCGCGCCGTCCTCCGTCCCGGCAGGGAAGAGGGAACGACGTCTGTCGACGTGGAGGTCGAGCGGCGGCCCGTGTGGAATAACTACGTCTTTGCCGACAATGGCGGCGGCTATTACTCCGGCCGGTACCGCTACGGCTTTCATACGGAAATCAACAATCCCGGCGGCGACGGCGACAAGGTGACCTTGAGCGGCATGATGTCCAGTCACGACGTCAAGAATTACAGCGTCCGCTACGAAACGCCGGCAGGCCGCGGCGGCACGCGTCTCGGCGCGGCGTTCAGCCAGAGCGAATACGAGCTTCATACGAACAGCCTGTATACTTCCCTGGGAAGATCGCGGGGCATCAGCCTCTATGGCATGACGCCCTTGTACCGGGACCGCATGAACCGCCTGACGGCTATGTACGGATACGACCGCCGGGATATGGAAGACAGCTACCGCTTCCGGACTGCGTCCTGGCCGGAGCTCAAGGTCGGCAAGCGGGCCGACGTCTGGCATGCCGGGCTCAGCGGCAGCCAATACTATCCGAACGAGTTTACCCAATACGACCTGATCTACTGGTACGGCGACATGGATACGGACGGCGGCGCATACTATGACGGTGCGTACCATAAATTGACGGGAAGCCTGCTGAAAATATGGTATGACGGCTTGTGGAATTACCGCGTCCGCTTTCAAGGGCAGTTGGCAAACCGGGCGCTGGATGGAAGCGAGCAGTTTTACCTCGGCGGCATGAACGGCGTCCGGGCCTACGGAAACAACGACGGCTACGGCGACGCCGGCTGGCTGGGCAGCGTGGAAATCCGCCGGCAGACAGGCGTCGAAGGTCTGGAAGCGGCGGCCTTTATCGATGAAGGCTACGGCAATAACAAGGCGGTGGGATACAGCGAGCATCTGTCCGGCTGGGGCCTGGGCCTGCGCTACAGCAAGCCCAATGACTGGTACGTACAGCTCGATTGGGCCCGTAAGATCGACGGCCGCCGCGACTGGTCGGAGCCGACAGACCACGACGACCGCTGGTGGTTCCAGGTCTACAAGATGTTTTAGTTTATTTTTTTTGTTTCAGATACGCTGTATGGTGGAGGAAGTACCATATGAATACCTATACGAAATATTATTACTTAAAGCGCCGCATAGTCCTGTGCCTGTTGGCCGGCGCGACGGCACTGTACGCAGCGCCCGAAGCCTATGGGGCCGCGGCTGTCGTACCTAATAACGAACTGCCTGCCGGCGGGGCGTCTGTCTTGGGCGGCCATACGGGATTAAATCAGAATGCCGGTACGGCGACGAATCCGGTCATGAATATCCGTCAGAACGGGAAAACCGGCGTCATTACCTGGGACAGCTTCAACATCGGGGCCAACGCCGTCGTCAACTTCTCAGCCGACGCGGCGAATTTCAATACGCTGAACTACGTCAAGGGCAGTATAGAGGCGTCGCAGATTTACGGTACGATTAACGCTGCCGGCGGCAATATCTACGTCGTCAATCCGGCTGGCGTGCAAATCGGCCCGAGCGCCCAGATCAATGCCGGCGGCCTGCATGTGTCTGCTGCCGGTCTGACAGATGAGATGCTGAGCCGTATACAGGCCGATACGAATATGGAAGAGTTCATGAACGCCGCCCAGGACTGCCGTACCGACGCCGAGCTCATGAGCCTCGGTAACATCAACGCCGGCAGCGTCTCCTTTGAAAGCAACGGGCGCATTGTCATCGATACGGAACGGGTGCGCAGCGAAAAAGAACGAAGGTTTCGTCGTCAGGGCCAGCGACGCCAGCCGCGTGCTTTTAGGCTACGACGCCTACGATGAGGCAAATCACACCTATGCAGGCAAGGACAAGACCTTTGCAAATGTCCAGGTAAACGGCGAAGTACAAGGTGTCAGCGGCTACATGTGGGTGGAAGACGCCAGGCAGCTTCAGGCGATGGACACCAATCTCGGCGGAAAATATGCCCTGCGCAACAGCATTGACGCTACGGGGACGGCGGCCTGGCACGACGATGACGGCGATACGGTACGCGAGGGCTTTAAGCCTGTCGGCGTCGGCGCAGATGGAAAGGTATCCGTCAGCACTGCAGACGGCGCGGCCAAATATGGCTTCTACGGCGCCTTCGACGGCTTGGACTACAACATTTTCGGCCTGACGATCAACCGGGGCGATACAGATAACGTCGGCTTGTTCGGCGTAGCCCATGACGCCGATATCAGCCGCGTTACCTTAGTCGGCGGCAGCATTACGGGCCGTCATTTCGTCGGCAGCGTCGCCGGCGCAGCCGTAGGCAACACGCATATCCGCTATGGAACAAACAGCGCAGCCGTTACGGGCCATAGCGACGTCGGCGGCATCGTCGGCTACAGCGGCGGCACCGTGAAGAATGCCGGTGAAGCAAACCGCTCGGCAGACGTCAAGACCGACGCGGCGTTTGACCATCTCGTCAACATGGGGACTATCATCAGCAAGGGCAGCCCAGACGGCAGCGGCAGTAACGTCAGCAATGCCGGCGGCTTGATCGGCTATTTGTACCACGGCGATATCAAAGGGACGAGCTATAATATCGGCGACGTATCCGGCGAAGGGTACAACGTCGGCGGCTTAGTCGGCCATGCTGTCTTTTCTGAGATCGGCAATGACCATGCCGCAGATGGCCGTGTCTACAACGGACTGGACGTGACCGGGGCCTATAATGTCGGCGGCATCGTGGGGAATATGGAAGGTACGACGGTACAGCATGCAGAAAACCATGGCGATGTACATGCAGAAGGCTATGCGACAGAAGACTATACATATCATTCCTATAATTCCCCATCTAAGGGAAAAACAGTAGCAGTGCAGGCTGCAAATGTCGGCGGCATCGCCGGAACCAGCAGTACCTATGACGGCGATGGGATACCGCAGGACAGCCGGCTTCGTCAGGTCCTGAATGATGGAAATATCAGCAGTCATATCCAAGAGGGTCAGGATTTCTTCACTGCCGGAAATGTCGGCGGCATTGTTGGCAAAGCGGTGAATACGGATATTACCGCTGTGAGAAACCGGGAAAATGCCGTCCGCGGCGCTCATAACGTCGGCGGCGTTGCTGGGTACTTCGGCAGCAGTTCAGCCAGCGGGACGTATACCATTGCGTCTGGATTGAATGACGGCGGCGATATCATGGCGACGGGGGCGCGCAATGCAGCTGGGTTTGTCACTGAATTGGTGCGCGATAATACCTCGGAGGGTACAGAAACAACTATTATCGGCAATATGGGAGGCATAGCCGGGTATTTGAACGGCGGCAATGTATATGTGACCCAAAGTGCCAATAGCGGCTCGGTTCATTCGCTGCCGATTGCTTCGAAGGAGGCTGTCAGTAAGGCCAGTAAAGCCGGCAATACCGGCGGCATTATCGGCAAACTGAATCGGGACAGTACCAAACAACTGGATGACATAAAGCGCGATACGGCAGCGGCAGCTGTCAGCGAAAGCTATAATAGTGGGAATATCTGCGGCTTTATCAACATCGGCGGCGTTGTCGGCATGATGTTTTATGGTGAAGTCGCTGATTCTTATAACTTAGGCACCGTCAATATGACAAGAACAGCTAGCCCTGATGATAATTTGCCTGCTGCTAATATAGGCGGTATTGTCGGCGATACGACGGAGAGCGGTAGTGCAGCTAAGGCTCTGTTGTATAATGTATATAACAAAGGAGAAATCGGCGATAAGACCTATACCTATTATGCCCGCCACGTCGGCGGCGTTGTTGGCCGCCTAAACGGCATAGTAGATACATCGTATAATGCTGGCGATATATATAACGGATATAACGTAGTCGGCGGCATTACTGGATTTTTTTATGGTGGGAAAATTCGGAATTCCTTTAATACGGGTAATGTAACTGTAGTGAACAATGATTCTACCGGCAATCGTAGCGGTACCAGCTCGGTTGGCGGCATAGCTGGAGCGGGTTCTCGCAACCTCTCTATTGAAAGAGTCATAGAGAGTGCATATAATTTGGGCACGATTCGCAGTTATCAGGGAAAGAATCGTACGATAGGCAATAATTCTGTTGGCGGTATTATCGGCCGTGGTCCCGCAACGTTGACCAATGTATATACGACAGGAAATTTATATGCTGCTGACGCTGATGGCAATTCCACTACAATAGGATTAGGAAGTTTGTATGGCACAGGAACTGGTGGTGATAAGGCAACTGTAACCAATGGATATTACATTGCGCCGCAGGATACATCCGTATTTACCGATCTGAATGATAAGCAAGGTACCAGAATTGCGTATACAGATCGGCAATCGAAGGATTTCTATAAAAATTTAAACTTTTCGACAGACTGGCGCATCTACGAGGGCCAGACCACGCCGATTCTAAATGCCTTTATGCCGAAGTCGGCGGAGTATTTCGGCGATACGGCGGCTCATCTCGATGGGATACACGGAATAGACGAGGTGCAATACGGTACAGCCTACGATCCCCTGCTAACCATCGTCAGAGCTAAGCAGGACGTAACGTTTAACTGGAGTGATCTAGGTCTGTCTGGAGAAGGACGGCTGGCCGTATACGGCGGCGGCCTAACCTTAAATGGCGTTGATACGGCGGCTGACGCGGCATATTACGGCGGCTTGCTGTACAGCGACGGTGCGCTGACGCTGAATGCCAAGGACGGGGCCGGCTTGGGGCTGGGTACTGGCGCGGCCTTGTACGGCTCATCTGTTTCCCTACGTGCTGACGGAACCGTTACGGTATATGGCGATGTGACGGCGACGGGCAATGGCGGCAAAGGTGATATTGCCATTACAGCCGGTGATGTGGATATATACGGTACGCTGACCGCGGCAACGGGGGGCGAGACCGTTGCGATTCCCGGCATCGCGGCAGAAAGCAATGCCCAGTGGAAGGCCGCAGGAGAAGGTGCTGTATCCGATCCGAGGCAGGATATGAATGCCATAGGGAATTGGTTTGCCTACACGACGGATCAGCAGGCGGTAGAAAACGGTGATATTACGATTACAGCTGGTACGAAATCCGTCAATGGGCAGCCTGTATCTATCGGTCAGGGCCATGCTCATCTCTATTTCGGCAATAAGCAGGATGGCCTGATTACGACGCAGGGCAGCCTGACCGTAACGGGCCGGGGCGACGTATTCGTCGACAGCGACCTGGCTCTCGGCGGCGACCTGCTGCTGGAAAGTACAGGGCCTAATGGCGAAGTCGTCCTCGATATTACCCATATCGGTCAAGTACAGGCCCGGCAGGGAACGGTTCCGGATTCGGTCACAGGCCTTGGCCAGTTTCTGGAGCATTTCGGTGATGCCAATGGACCGGCTATCGCCCTGAACGCCGCATCAGGCGACGCGAAATTTGCCGTCGATTTATGGGACGAAACGGCCAATGGAGGGGCTGGCGGCTATACCTTCAAGAAATTTGGCAACCAATTAGCGTTAAAAGATACATTTAATCGCATGAACGCTTCAGTAAACGGGCAATCGATTGCCTCGCAAGAAGGAGTTCATACCAATTCGTTTATGTACCTTTGGGTAGGCAATGCGGAGCAGCTGCAAGGCATTCAGGACTATTATGAAAATGGCCGCAGCGGCAATGAAAGCGATACGGACGCGCTCAATTACAACTACGCCCTGAAAGGGGATATCAATGCCAGCAACCTGAAGGGCTATACGGCAATCGGAACGGACAGCGACGGCTACATGGGCATTTTCGACGGCCGGGGCCATGCCGTCATCGGTCTGGACGCGGCGAAGGGAGCTGACGGCAACAGGCAGTCGTTGGAACACGCCGGCATATTCTCCCAAATCGGCCAATCCGGCACGGTGAAAAACGTCCATATTTACAGCAGTACCTTTGACGGCAGCCAGACGGCCGGGGCTGTGGCTGGCATAAATAAGGGTACGATTGCGCAGGTCCGTACGTTCGGCAACACTGTCCGCTCCCAGGGCAGCGCCGGAGGCGTCGCCGGCATCAATAGGAACGGCGAGGCTGAGTTTAATGAAGCTGCCGGAACGGTCGGCTTCAAGCGAGGGATTTATGATGTAGAGTCTGTTGGCAGCGTCATCGCCAAGGGCAGCGAGGCTATCGTCGGTGGTATTGCCGGTACGAATGAAGCTGATGGCGTCGTCGATTTCAGCTACAGCAACAGCGCTGTCGCCACAGACGGTACGGCGACGAACGGCGGATTGGGCGGCGTTGTCGGCTATAATCAGGGCGGCGTATACCGCATTGATTCCCTGGGCGTGACCAACGGCGGCGATTCCGGCAGCAGCCACGTCGGCGGCGCTGTCGGCATCAACGCTGGGACTATGTACAACGCTTACAACGAAAGCGTCGTCAGCGGCAAGGACGCTGTCGGAGGTATTGTCGGTGTCAATCAAGAAGGGCAGACCGTATCCAACGTCGTCAACGCCGCCCATATTACGGGAACGGCAGACAGTCAATTCGTAGGCGGCCTCATCGGCGACAACAGCGGCATCGTAAAAAATGGCCGCAACAACGGCGAAATCATAGGAAATCAGTACATCGGTGGCTTAGTAGGGAAAAATGAGGCCGCAGCCAAGATGGAACGCATTGTCAACGACAGCTCGGCGGCCATTACAGGCGACAGCTATGTCGGCGGCATCGCCGGCAGCAACGCCGGCGTGATTTCCGCAACCGGCGACGAGCACAGCGCCGACGGGCCGCTGCTGGTCAACCGCGGCAAGATCACCGGCCGCGAATATGTCGGCGGCGTAGCCGGAAGCAACGAAGACGGCGGCGTCATCGAAAATACCCGCATCGACGGCACGCTGGAAAATATTAAAAATACCGTCGAACTGCACGTCAAGCCGGGCAGCGGCGACGCCCGGTACTTCGGCGGCGTGGCCGGAATCAATCAACGTGGCGCGACCATTACCAACGCCATGACTGAGGCCGAGGTGTACGCTGACGGCGCGACGTACGTCGGCGGAATTGTCGGCTTGAATGAGGGCGCGCTGGCCGGAGAGGTCGGCAATGTCGGCAACGTCATAGGCAGTGATTTCGTCGGCGGCGTAGCCGGGGAAAATAAGGCGGACTTTAACGGCCTTACGGCGTCCAATACGGGCGAAGTGAAGGCGACGAAGGGCGGAGCCGGCGGCCTCTTCGGCCAAAACAGCGGCGCTATGACGGATTCCAGCTTGACCAACAGCGGCACCGTCGTAGGGACGACGGGTGCGGTGGGCGGCCTTATCGGCACCCATACGGGTACGATTTCCCGCTCCCAAGCAGTGAATACCGCCGGGGCCCGGGTCGCAGGCCAGCATACTGTCGGCGGCCTTATTGGCGACAACCAGGGGGCGATTTCCGGCGGCCGCGACGACAAAGGCGGCTATTACAAGTATCAGGTCTACAACAACGGCGTCGTCAGTGTCGGCACGTGGACGGATACCAATGGGGATAAACTCGTTGACGCAGGCGAAATCCATACGGGCGCTGCCGGAGAAAATGCCGGCGGCCTCGTCGGGATGAATCGCGGCGTCGTGACGGCAGCCTACAATACAGGCGCTGTCGATGCGGCAGGAAGCGTCAATGTCGGCGGCATTGCCGGCAGCAACAGCGGTACGGGCAAGATCAATCAGGTATTCAGCCATATTATGACGGCTGACGGTACAAATGAAGCGGTACAAGGTAAGACGAATGTCGGCGGTATCGTCGGGGCGAATAGCGGAATCGTGTCGAACGCCTACAGCGCAGGCAAGGCAAGGGGAGATGGAGCAGTCGGCGCTGTGGCCGGCGACAACACGGGTACCTTGGCTAATGTCTACGGCACAGGGACGCTCGTCGGAGCGGGAACGGCCGCCGGAAATGGCTACGATCTGTCGGACCCTTTGTTCCATCAGACGAAGAAATCCTCCTATGGCGGCTATGATTTTGCCCATACCTGGCGGATCTACGACGGCAGCAGCACGCCCCTCCTGAAGGTATTCCTGACGACCTTGACCATGAAGGACAAGGCTGTCGTGGACGGCAAGGCCATATCTATTGACGAATACCTTGGCCTGACCTATACTGGCCGGGAGCAGGATTTGGACATTCAGAATCTTATCGCCAAGGGCTTCCTTACCGGCCCCGACGGCATGGATGCGCCCTTTGCGGCTTACGACCATACGACGGCTTCCACTGCCGCCAATGGAAACGGCAGCCTGCTGTACAATACGAAGGGACAGGTCGATGCCAGGGACTACACGGAATGGCTGGCTTCGGCTCAAATCAGCCGCGGCCATGGCGAATCCTTTGCTCCCAATAACTTAGGCTATGATGTCGCCTGGGCGTCGGACAGCGGCAAGATTTCTGTAGACAAGGCGACGCTGGACGTGGCCCTCGATGATATTTACCGTATATACGGAAACAGTCAGATGCATGGAGGCGGAGCCGGCGGCCGCATCGTGCCGGACTACCAGGATTTCCTTCACCTTACGGCGACGAACGGCAAGGGGAGAACCTTGGACGTGCAGGGCTTTGACGACGATATGCGGCGTATTCGGGACCGTCTTGCCGTCGCCGACGGCGCGGCAGATGGTATCGGCAGCCTGCGGCAGACGAACGACACCGGCAGCTACGATTGGAGCGTCACCTTCGACGCTTCGGTTCTAGGCAATTACAAACTGAAGGATGCGTCGTCCCTGACCGTAACGGCGATAGGCAAATCGCACGTCGCGCCGGCAGCTCTCACGATCCGCGCCGATGACCTGACCATTCCTGTCGGTATGCCGGCACTGTATACCGGCAGCGTATCACCCTTTGTCAACGGCGACGTCTTCGGCCCTGTCGTCTTCGGCTTGTCTGCCAGCGATACCTCTAAGGAATATCGGCCGGGGTGGTACGCCGGCGTCATCGGCTTCCAATACGGCGGCGCCTTCTACGGCCAAGGATCGGACTTGTCCGGCCTCTTCGTCGGCAACTACGACATCCGCCTGGAACCGGGCGATCTTACCGTCACCGACCGCATCGTGCCCGATATCTACGACGCGCCCTTCGGCCGAAAGGAGGACTTCCGCGAACGAAAAGCGGAAATCCGCTTCGTCGACGGCGGCATGGAACTCTAATGGTATATGGCAATACAACTGGACGCCTGCAATGCAGGCGTCTGTTTTTTCAGAAACTTCAGAGAACACGCTGACGTTGCAGAGAATGAGTCCCTTGCGGCGTCAGCGTGTGTTGTTTTTATTTTAGTATGCTGCCGGATTGTAGTGTACGACGGCAATTTCCGGTATGATGCTGTCGGCAACATAGGTTATGAATTTCGAGAAGCGTTCCTTGTGTTGTTTCGTCAAAATTGTATGTGCAGTGAAAAGTGAAACAGCTTGACTTAAACTTCACTCTAACGAGTATAATGAAATAAAAACGCAGAAATGGAGCATAGATGATGAACAGACGACAGTTTTTGAAAGCTATGGGAATCGGCGCAGCCGGCCTGGCCCTCGGCAGTA
>ERZ838516.4732-NODE-4732-length-10160-cov-2.653736_pt1 | contig 10160 bp, 9 predicted proteins | sample MGYA00519910_ERZ838516 | MGnify/ENA primary metagenome ERZ838516 (study PRJEB31850, sample SAMEA3708837) | human gut metagenome | biome: human gut; feature: human-associated habitat; material: faeces | place: China | collected 2014 ... | reverse complement strand
TTCCAACGTCCGCTTCACTCCCATCCCCGATGAAGAATTCGACGACGGCGACATTGAAGTCACGCCGGAACTGCTCAAGGAACCGTCGCTCTACCCGGCTCTTTCGCTCATCCAGCCCATCAAGGAAACTATCCGGGTCACGTCGTCCTTCGGCCCCCGCAAGCATCCCGTCAAACGCAGGCGGCTCATGCACGCGGGCGTGGATATCGCCGGAAACCGCGGGGAAAAAGTCGTTGCTTCCGCGCCCGGCAAAGTCGTGTACAGCGGCCGCAAAGGCTCCTATGGCCTGACCATCGACATCGATGCCGGAAAAGGCGTCACCCTGCGTTATGCCCATCTGGACAAACTCGGAGTCCGGAAAGGCCAGAAGGTCAAGCAAGGCCAGTATATCGGCAATCTCGGCAGGACCGGGCGGGTTACGGGCCCTCACCTGCACTTTGAAGTGCGGCTCCGCGATAAGCCGATCAATCCGATGCAGTTCCTCACGCACGAACACCAGTGGGCATCAAACACAGGAACCAAACAGCGCAAACGCAGCGGCAACCTTTGATCCACCCTTCCGGGGGCGGCTCCGATGAAGGGGCCGCCCCTTTTTCTGTATCAGAGCATGGTTGAAACCTTGCGCGCTTCATCATAAAAAAGCGGTACGCACGGTGTTCGGAAGCGCGCCTTACGGTGTACGGCGTTTTCCCCATCCCTCTCCGGCGGGGAAGAACAACGGGCAAGGCCCCATCCCCTCCGCAGACCAGACCATTCCCCCGAATTCCCTCCAAACAGTTCAAGGATGCCCCATGAGCGCATACAGCCTTCCTGTACTCATGTACCATTACGTCAGCAGCTTTCCGGGGGCCATCGCCGTCAGCCCGGAACATTTTGAAGACCAGTGCCGAGGCATGGCCAAACACGGCTGGCGCGGGATCGGCCTTGATGAAGCGGAGGGCTTTCTGCTGAAGGGCGCACCGCTGCCGCCGCGCTCCCTGCTGATCACCTTTGACGACGGGTACCTGGACAATTACGTCTACGCATGGCCCATCCTGCGGAAATACGGGCACAAAGGCGTCGTCTTTGCCGTCACCGAACGGATGGAGGCTGGAAAAAAATGCCGCCCGACCCTTGCCGACGTCTGGGAGGGTTTGCCTCCGTCCAGCCTCCCTCCCGTGGATGCGCCCATGCACGACACCCCCTTCGGCTATCAGGTACGCCGCGATATGTTCTTTTCCTGGGAAGAAGCCCGACACATGGAATCCAGCGGCGTCATGGCCGTGGCCGCGCACTCCGCCCGCCACCTCGCCGTTTTCGCCGGCCCGGAATGGGGCCCGGTGAACCGCCACGACAGGCACCAAAAGCCCGCCTCCGCACTGGAAGCCGCCGGGCAACGCTTCCACGTCCCCGGAACGCGGACGAACACGTTCAACGCAGTCGACTTCCCCGAAGTCTGGGGCCTGCCCCGCTTCAAAGAACGCCCCTTCCTGTACAGCCGGGCATTCATCCCTTCCCCTGATCTGGTCGCCGCCGTGCAGCGCCTCGTGCCGCAAGAACCGGCGGAGGCCCGTACTTTCTTTCAATCGGCGGGAAATGTAGCCGCGCTGGAAACGCTTGTAGCGGGATTTTCCCCGGATCGATTGGGTACGCTGGAGAGCGAAGCGGCCCGCCGCAGCCGTGTGCACGAAGAACTGGGCGCCTGCGCGGAAACGCTCCGCCGGGAACTGGGGCATCCTGTGCGTTCGCTATGCTGGCCGTGGGGAAGCGGGTCCGAGGTTGCGCGGGAAGAGGGGCGGAAAGCCGGATTTTCCGTATTCTTCACCACCCGCATGGGAGCCAACCCGCCTGCCGCGCCCGAGGCCGTGCACCGCTTCAAAGTACGCGACGCGGGGTGGAGCTGGCTCAGGCTCAGGCTGGAAATCTATTCGAGGCCGTGGCTGGCCCGCCTGTACGGGGCGTGCCGGATCTGATCTCTAACCTCTAGACAAAACGGCTTCCGGATGTCATGTCTGCCGCAAAATCATTCGGAACAGGATTTCCCATGTCATACTTTGTCCGTTTTCTCCTGCTGTGCTGTACCGTTGCGCTGGCGATACCCACGTACGCCAACGCCCTGAACGAGCGCGACGCCGTGGTTTCCCGGCAAACCGGCAAGCTTCAGATTCGGGTCCATTACCCGATAACCGGCAATGCCCGCGTGGATGCCGATGTGGCCGACTGGGCGCATCAGGCGGTGGACACGTTCCAGAATACCTATGGCGAAGAACCGGATCTGGGCGTGCCCTACGAACTCGAAACGACCTACAGCACGACCCGTTCCACGCCGTCCGTCCTTTCGATAGTCTGGAAGACCGCCAGCTATACCGGCGGCGCGCACGGCAACCTGGAAATCACCACGACGACCTATGATATGAAGAGCGGCGCGCTCATCGATTTGTATGACGTATTCGAAAATCTGGATACGGCGCTCGACGTCATGAGCCGCTACTGCACCAAGGCCCTGACCAAATCCCTCGGCGACATGTACAACGACGACATGCTCCGCAGCGGCACCGCCCCCGAAGCCGAAAACTTTTCCAGCTTTGCGCTCACGCCCGAGGGCATACGCATTTTCTTCCAGCCGTATCAGGTGGCTCCGTGGGCCGCCGGGTCGCAGGTCGTGGACATCCCCCTCGACGCGCTGGCTGACGCCGGGCCGCGCCTTTCGCTCTGGGGCAAATAACACCGTTCCGTCAAGCGTATCCTTTCCTTACCCCACACCTCATCGTGCTGAAACAGGGCCCCCCGCCATGTTTTCCAAGCCAGGGCCGCTCCACGCAAGGGCGGCCTGGCTTTTTCCTGCAACCCAAAAGAGAAAGGCGGGAACGATGTTCCCGCCTTTCTCTAAAACGGCACAGACCGCCCGCTCGATAGTCTCGGGGACCTTTGAAAGCTGTACCGTTTCAAAGGTACTCCATTCCCGTGAGCGGAACCCGTCGGTGCCGAAGCCCGGCAAAGCCTTACGCGTTGCCGTCCTTGGCCTGCTGCAAGTCGGCGAGGAACAGCTCGCACCACTGATCGAAATTCTTCGGGTCCTGATCCAGCGCTTCCACGTTGTCGTTGAGCCACTGGTGGAAACGCCCCACCATATTCTGGAATTCGTTGTGCTCCAGCACGGCGAGGCTCTGTTCCCCAAGCGAGGACCGCGCATAGCCGAGGACGGCGGAACAGGCCATGTCCGCATCCACGATGGTCCCGTTGAGCTGGGCGATCAACCCCTCGTATTCGGGGTAATCCTCCACAAGTTCGCTGACCGTCTCCGCGGGGATCTGGATGCAGAAATCCCCTTCCTCGTCTTCCTCAATCCAGGAAAAACGGAGCCATTGTTCAAAAATAACGGCATTGAGCAGAGTGGACATCGCCCCTTTCATTTCATCGGAAAGGGCTGAAGATGGCGTGTTCATGAAAACTCCTTAGAGGGAAATATCCTTTACTATGGTCACCCGGGGCCCCAAGGTCAAGGGTTTCACCGGAATCCGGCGGGCGTTTTCTTTTTCCGCGAAAAAGCATACCGTCGCTCGGCGCCATGCCTCCTTTTCCATCCGGCATGTCCGCCCAGGCACCCATAACGGTGCCGGACCTTCCCGTAATCCGTCAAACAGATAAGGAACACGCGTGCAGAACTACGCATCCATCATAGCCCAAGAACTGAATATACGCCCACAGCAAACCGAAGCCGTCATCCGCCTGCTCGACGAGGACGCCACGGTCCCCTTTATTGCCCGCTACCGCAAAGAAGCCACGGGGAGCCTCGACGAAGTGGCGGTCACCGCCATCCGTGATCGCCTCGCCGCCCTGAAGGAATTGGACAAACGGCGCGAAGCCATCCTCGCCTCGCTGGAGGAACGCGGCCTCCTCACGCCCGAACTGCGTGCCAAGGTCGAAGCCGCCGATGCGCTGACCGTCCTTGAAGACATTTATCTGCCCTACCGCCCCAAGCGCCGCACCCGCGCCTCAATGGCGAAGGAGCGCGGCCTCGAACCGCTGGCCGATCAGCTGGCCCGTCAGGATCGCACCCTCCCCGAAGCGATGGCCGCCGCCTATGTCGACGCCGAAAAGGGCGTGCCGAATGCGGAAGCGGCGCTTGCCGGAGCGCGTGACATCCTTGCGGAGCGCTTCGCCGAGGATCAGCCCGCCCGCGAACGCCTGCGTAAACTCTTCGGGCGCGAAGGGCTCATGCGGAGCAAAGCCGTTTCCGGAAAGGAAGAGGTTCCCGACGCCGCCAAGTACCGCGACTATTTCGCGTGGGACGAACCCGCCGCGCAAGCCCCTTCCCACCGCATCCTCGCCATGTTCCGGGGCGAAGAGGAAGGCTTCCTGCGCCTCTCCCTGCGCCCCCGCAATGAGGAGCAGGCGCAGGACCTTTTGGCCCGCCTCTTCGTCCGCAACGACGGCCCCTGCGGGCGCGAAGTGCGCGCAGCCGCGCTGGACGGCTACGGGCGGCTTCTCGCGCCCGCGCTGGAGACCGAACTCCGCAACCAGCTCAAACAGCGCGCCGACGCCGAATCCATCCGCGTGTTCGCCGAAAACCTGCGCCAGCTTCTGCTTGCCCCGCCCCTCGGCGCTCGGAACATCCTCGCCGTGGACCCTGGTTTCCGCACCGGCTGCAAAATCGTCTGCCTCAACCGTGAAGGGAAACTGCTCGAATACGCGACCATCAACCCGCACGCCGGATCGGACAAGGCCCGCACCGAAGCCGGGGAAACGCTCCTCCGCCTCGCCAAGAAACACGGCGCGGAAGTCGCCGCCGTGGGCAACGGCACCGCCGGGCGCGAAACCGAAGCCTTCATCCGGGCGCTCCCCGGCTGGAGCATCCCCGTGGTCATGGTCAGCGAAAGCGGGGCTTCGGTCTATTCCGCCTCGGAGGCGGCCCGCGCCGAGTTCCCGGATCTCGATCTCACCTACAGGGGCGCGGTGTCCATCGGCCGCCGCCTCGCGGACCCGCTGGCGGAACTTGTCAAGATCGATCCCAAATCCATCGGCGTGGGGCAGTACCAGCACGACGTCAACCAGTCCGAACTCAAGCGCTGCCTCGACGACGTGGTCGTCAGCTGCGTCAACGCCGTGGGCGTGGATCTGAACACGGCCAGCGAGCAGCTCCTCACCTACGTTTCCGGCCTCGGCCCCACGCTCGCCCGCAATATCGTGGCTCACCGCCACGAAAACGGCCCCTTCCAGACCCGCCGGGATCTTCTCAAGGTGCCCCGCCTCGGCCCCAAGGCCTTTGAGCAGTGCTCCGGCTTCCTGCGCATCCGGGACGGCAAGCAGCCCCTCGACGCCAGCGCCGTGCACCCGGAAGCCTACGCCGTGGTCGAGCGCATGGCCAAGGATACGGGCACAACCGTCCGCGAACTCATGCAAAGCCCCGAACGCCGCAAGGCCATCCGCCTTTCCGACTATGTCACGGACAAGCTCGGCCTGCCCACGCTCACCGACATCATGAAGGAACTGGAAAAACCCGGACGCGACCCGCGAGGCCCCTTCAAGCCCTTTTCCTTTGCCGAAGGCGTGAGCTCGATGCAGGATCTCAAACAGGGCATGAAGCTGCCGGGCATCGTCACCAATATCACAGCGTTCGGCGCGTTTGTGGACATCGGCGTGCATCAGGACGGGCTCGTCCACATCAGCCAGCTGGCGAACCGCTTCGTGCGCGATCCCAACGAAGTCGTCAAAGTGCATCAGGAAGTGCTCGTCACCGTGCTCGACGTGGACATCCCCCGCAAGCGCATTTCCTTGACGATGCGCGGAGAATAGGAAAAAAGGCAGGGAAGCGGAGGGGCAGCGGGATGTTGTCCCTTTGCGTGATGAATCCCAAAGAACGGAACTCGCCGGACAGCTCGGCACACGTTCCGAAAAAGTTCCTCCGGGACAGGTCCGGACGGGCATGAAGACAAAAACAGCACCAGCGGCGACGCCCGCCGCCATCCAAGGAGATCGTATGAAGACCGTTGTAGTCAAACCGGAATTTGCCGGACTGACCGAGGAGCAGGTCATCGACGCCATCGATGCCTATGAAGCACAGGTTGATGAATATTACGCCAACAAAGGCGATGAGGAAGAATGCGGTTGCGGATGCAGCCACGACGAAGGGAGCTGCGAAGACAGCGATGACGACGTCATCCCCTCCGACGATCCCATCGTGCTGGAAGTGGAACGCCTGATCGCCGCCTATTCGGACCGTTTCGACGAATTGTGCAAAGAAAACGGCGAAGTCCCCGAAGAGGCCCTCACCTACAAACCCCGCACGCCCATCGAGCAGGTCGCCTTCGACATCTTCACCGATGCCCTGCACGACTCCCTCATGGACGAAGACGACGAGTAAAACGACGGAAGGGACCTCAAACGAGGTCCCTTCTTTTTCATGGGGGGCCGTCTCACGGGCGGCAACAGCCCAAAGCCTTTTCGAAACCGCGACCGGCTCCAGAAAATCGTCTCCGCAGGCGGCCTCCGCCGAAGCATCAGGACATCTGCTGCTTGAGCTTCAGAATCCGCCTCCACGACGCCTCAAGCCGGGCACGGGAAATGGTTCCGTCCTCGACGGCCCGGACGATGACGGCCTGAACCTTGGCGACGATAGCGGGATCATACTCCAGATTATTGCCGAACAGCAGGATGTCCGCTCCGGCCCCGATGGCCCGAAGCACCACTTCCTCCAGCGTGTATTCGGCGGCGATGGCATCCATTTGCAGGTCATCCGTCACCACCACACCGTCATATCCCAGACGCCCGCGCAGCAGCCCGTTGATGACGGAAGGCGACAGCGTGGCCGGAAAGGCGGGATCGAGCCCGGCGTGGAAAAGGTGCCCCGTCATTACCATACGCTGCCCCGGACGCCCGAGCGCGGAGCGGTACGGAGACAGTTCGCGCTCGCTCCATGTCGCGCTGATGTCCGTGACCCCTTTATGCGAATCCGCACGCGCACTGCCGTGTCCGGGAAAATGCTTGAAAACAGCTACGATGCCCGCGTCGTTCAGGCCGTCCGCAAAAGCCGCCCCATGCGCGGCGACGTCCTGCGGATCAGCCGAAAAACTGCGTCCGAGACGGCCTATGGCCGGGGAAGCGGGATACACATTCACATCCAGTACGGGCGCGAAATTGAGATTGACCCCGAGCTCCCGCAACATGCGGCCCATGCCGAGGGCCGTGCGGCGCGTGGCATCGGGCGTGCCCCGGCCCAGCTCCGCGGCCGAAGGGTACGCCGGAAAACCGTCGCCCGGCTGGAAGCGGGCCACCTTGCCGCCTTCCTGATCCACGGCGACAAAAAGCGGATGCCCCGCAGAGGCCCCTCGCAGCGCGGCGGTCAGCCGTTTCACTTGCGCCGCATCGCGGATATTGCGAGGGAGCTTGGCGTTGCGCGCATCCCGTTTGAACAGGATCACCCCGCCCAGGTAGCGGGTCTGAATATCTCCAAGGATAGCTCCGCATTCCTCAGGCTCCTGCCCTTTGAAACCCACGAGCAGCATCTGCCCGGCCATTTCTTCGACGGAAGGGGCGGCAAACGCGGCGGCACCTCCCCCAAAGCACAGGAAAAAGCCGCACAGGACAAGGCAGCCCATTCGCCAGAGCCGAACAACTCTAAGACACGCGTGCAGAAACATATTGCTATCCAAGTGAATTTACGCCAGAAAAAGACCTGCCGTCCGGGCACGCCGTCACGATTTCCCGTGATCTCCAAGGGCCTTCGGGTCCGTGTCGCCGGGCTTCTTCGAAGGTGCCGCTTCCACGGTATATTCATCAGGGGACAGCTCATACGTGTCGGGATCGTCCCGGCGCACACGGTCGGCATTCCCCGTCCCAGCTCCGGGAATGTTGGTATAAATGATAAACCGGCTGCCGTCCTCACCGTACTGCACGTTCTTGCGGGCCCGGCGCATGGCCAGCCCAAACACGACGAACAGCACCAAAAACACAAAAAAGGCGACGACGATCCCCACGGTGGCAAGCAGGAACACAAGCCCCGCCACCACCACGGACGTAACGCCGGCGATGATCCATCTCAAAAAATCAGGCATGGGAGAATACTCCAATCGGTTGCGTTGACTCCTCTGTTTTAGGGAGATAAAGCCTCCACCACGAAATGACAAGCCCGCCTTCCGATCCTCTTTGCCGCAAAGGACCCTCAAATGGTATCGCACGACCTGCTCAAACGCTTTTCCGCCGGATTCCAGCGCTTCCAAAAGACATGGTATTGTCCTGAAAACAATATTTATGAAGACCTCCGCGTCGGCCAGCATCCCTACGCCCTCGTCATCGCCTGCAGCGACTCCCGGGTTGACCCTGTCCTGCTCCTTGACGCGACGCCCGGCGATCTGTTCGTCATCCGGAACGTCGCCAACCTTGTCCCTCCCTACGAGCCGGACTCCCATCACCACGGCGTCAGCGCCGCGCTGGAATACGCGGTCCGCCACCTGCACATCGGCCACATCATGGTCATGGGGCACGCGAAATGCGGCGGTTTTACCAGCCTGCTTGAAGCTTCGCACAGCGACGACGAATTCCTCAACATCTGGATGAACCTCGCCTGCCGCGCCAAGGCCGAGGTGGACAGCTCCCTGCCCGGGGCCGATCCTGACGAACGGCAACGGGCCTGCGAAATGTGGGGCGTGCGTTTCTCGCTGGACAACCTCATGGGGTATCCGTGGATCAAGAGCGCCGTCGATGGCGGCGAGCTGCTCCTGCACGGCCTGTACTTCGATATGGGCTCAGGCGAACTGCTCTACTTCGACGCGGAAAGCGAAACCTATGTGCCGATGGTCAATGCCTGCGCTTCCGGCACCTCATCCGTGAAGAGGCGATAGAGGATTGGAAATTGGGGAAGGAAGATGGGCTCTTCCTGAATGAGAAGCCCTCTCCTTTTCCAAACCTGCCAACGGAACCCATCCCTCTCCCACCGGAGGCTTTTTCCCTTATCGAATCCCTGCCCCCGGTTCCGGGGAACGCCGTAACCCGTCACCGCGATATTATGAGGCGCGAGGTGTGGTGCCGAGGTACGCACGGGCGGGCCCGATAAAAAATAGTTACATCTCATGTAAGGTTGCCGGTATGCTCCGGACGGGCCCCCATTGTGGGGGCCCGCCACGGCGTTCCGTGGCTCACGTCCTATCTGGGAGAAAAAATTATGCGTACCGCCTCGTTGACTGTCCTTGCGCTCGTTGCGGCGTTTTTGTTTTCCGTCCTGCCCGCTCAGGCCGCTATGGATCACGGCTCCGGCGCCGCCCACTATTCGGATCGCGCCTTTCTTTCCGGCATGATCGCGCACCATGAGGGCGCGGTGGATATGGCCAAAGTCTTCCTTGCAACCCCAAAGAAAGAACAAGATCCTCAGGTTACGGCATGGGCCGACGACGTGATCAAGGTGCAGGAAAAAGAAATCGCCGAAATGAAGGATCTGCTGAAGCCTCTCGGCGGCATCGAAGAATCGGCCTATGCGCCCATGAAGAAGGCCATGCAGCAGGCTACCCGCCTGGGTGCCAAGGGCATCAAGGTCACCTGCGGCGGCCGTCTGGGCGGCGCGGAAATCGCACGCACCGAGCATTACCACGAGGGCACCATTCCGCTGCAGACCCTGCGTGCGGACATCGACTATGGCTTTGCCGAGGCCGCTACCACCTATGGTCGCATCGGCGTTAAGGTTTGGATCTACAAGGGTGAGGTTCTCCACGGCGGTCCGCGTCTGGGTCGCTCCATTGAAGCTCCGAAGCCGGCATTCGAGCGCCGCGAGCGTCGCGGTGGCCGTGATGACCGTCGCGGCGGCCGTCGTGACTTCAACCGTGGCGAGCGTCGCGCACCCCGTCAGGAAGGAGGCAACCGCTAATGCTGCTCCCTAAGAGAGTTAAATACCGTCGCGTACAGCGCGGTCGTATGACCGGCAAGGCAACCCGCGGTAACTTCGTATCGAACGGTGAGTTCGGTCTGCAGGCTACCGAGCCGTGCTGGATCACCTCGAACCAGATCGAGGCAGCCCGTATCGCAATGACCCGTTACACCAAGCGTGGCGGTCAGGTATGGATCAAGATTTTCCCCGACAAGCCGGTTACCAAGCATCCGGCTGGTGCTCGAATGGGTTCCGGTAAGGGCGCACCCGAGTACTGGGTTGCAGTAGTTAAGCCGGGCCGTGTACTGTTTGAGATCGCAGGCGT
>ERZ838516.4723-NODE-4723-length-10188-cov-3.628442_pt1 | contig 10188 bp, 8 predicted proteins | sample MGYA00519910_ERZ838516 | MGnify/ENA primary metagenome ERZ838516 (study PRJEB31850, sample SAMEA3708837) | human gut metagenome | biome: human gut; feature: human-associated habitat; material: faeces | place: China | collected 2014 ... | reverse complement strand
GCTGCAGTCTGCTGATCACCAAGGAAAACTCCGATGATACGGATATTTTCTTTGGCTTCCGGAATCTTAACCTTTTCAAACAGGTTGACCCGCTGGGAAGTAGAGCGTAACTCTTTTTCCAGAAGTGCTTCCAGATAAGACGCACTTTTTTGAACCTCGTATCCATACTCTGCCAGATCAAAAATAGAGTGCTGGATCTGAGCGATCTCATCTGATTTTCTCTCAGCAATCTCACGAATCTTCTTTGTTTCGTACATGATGATTTTCCCTCCAACTAATTTGTATATTTTTATGAAAGTTGCTGTTTCTGAATCAGCATAACTTCCTGAACAAATGGATTTTCCCGGATTCCACTGGTAACTCCCTCCGGCAAAACTCCATCTGATTCTACGATGCTATAAGCTATCTGCCCCTTTGCCGTGCGGAACAGCTTCATAAAAGCAATGTTCACATTCTGGTCACTAAGGCATTTTGTAATATGGGCGATCACACCTGGCTTATCATAGTGGATCACGATCAGCGTACTGTATTCTCCTGAAAAATTAACTTCTACCTGGTTGATCCTGCTGATGCGGATCTTTCCTCCACCAATGGATTCACCCCGAACAGACATTTTCTGATCATTTGTATTGACCATATCAACATCTACCGTATTAGGATAAATATCCGTTTCTGCTTCATTTACCAGAAAATGAAATTTAAGTCCCTTCTTCTTTGCAATTTCAAAAGAATCTGGAATCCGTTGATCATTTGTGGAAAATCCCATGATTCCACCTAAAAGCGCCCGGTCTGTACCATGACCCTGATGCGTACGGGCAAAAGACCCGTAAAGAGTAAATGTAACCTCCTTTAAAGTGCCTGGAATCATTTTCCGCGCCAGAAGCGCAATAGAACAGGCCCCGGCTGTATGAGAACTAGATGGTCCAATCATATTGGGACCAAGCACATCAAATACACTAATAAGTGCCATAATACCCCTCCTAATGCAAGTAAGTCACATCTATACTTATGGCTTTACGCAATAGAAACATGGGACTTCCTTGATTTTGTTAAAATTACCTATTGATTTTTTACATGGCATATTATATCATGCAGGTTAGTTAAAATCCAATTCAATAAATATATATATTTGTTGAAAATTTTTCATAATAAAACAAATGGCTGGAGGATACCTCAGATGGAATTTCGACAACTTCAAACCTTTATGATGATCGCACAAACGGAAAGCTTCTCAAAAGCAGCCGACATTCTAGGATATTCGCAGTCTGCTGTTACAGTGCAGATACGTCTGTTAGAGAAAGAACTGGCTACACGTCTCTTTGAGCGTATGGGACGAAAAATAGCCCTTACTGCCCAAGGGCAGTGTCTCAGGGAACATGTAGGACGGATTTTTGAAGAAATAAATCAGACAGAAGCCGATATTCGTCAGGAACAGGAGCTTCATTCCCCTCTTCACGTAGGAGTAATCGAATCTCTGTTTTTCACTAAGCTTCCACCTATCCTGGGATATTTTCGCAAGCATTATCCCAAAGTTCCTCTAAAACTTACTACAGGAACTCCAAAAGAATTAATTGAACATATGGAATGTAACCAGCTAGATCTGATCTATATACTGGACCGTCCCAGATATAACAATCACTGGTCAAAAGAATGGGAGAAAAAAGAAAATATTGTTTTTGTGGCAAACCCAGATCTGGAGATTGCAAAGAAACCAGAAGTAACAGTAGAAGAATTGTTGGGAAACCCATTTTTCCTTACAGAAAAAAATGAAAACTACCGAAAAGAACTAGATCAATTCCTAGAAACCAAAGAAATCATTCTGACACCTTCTCTTGAAAGCAGCAATACAGAATTCATCATCCGCATGATCCTGGAAAATGGGGGTATCTCTTATCTGCCTTATTTTGCAGTAGCCAAAACCATTGCTGCCGGGAAACTGACCGTTTTAAATGTAACAGACTATCAGCTGAGTATGTATCAGCAAATCTTCTATCACAAAAGTAAATGGAAAACCAGGGAAATGGATGAGTTTATCCGCCTAGCACAGGCTGATCGTTCTTAACCTGCCACGCAGTAAACTATTTCTTTTTCCCTGGTCTGTATTGGATTTTCTTTTTTACATTCCATCTCCCGGCTCAATGCCATCCGGGATTGGAAAAACATATACGCCGCCTGTGGCTTCTAACAGCTCCTCCTTTGCAGTATTTACTGCTTCCGGGTTCTCCCAGACTTCTGCACAGGCTCTTGCAATGGCACGGGCTACTGCAATACTTCCCTTATCACCAATGGAAGTACCCACCTGTGCTGCAAACTGCTAGGTATGAAGACCGGTTTCTGGAATGCTGGTAGTTCCGGAATACTGGGTGGTAGGCACAATATAGCTTACATCTCCTACGTCTGTAAACGCTGTATACTAGCGCTCCATTACGCGGTCATTCACTGGTTCCACCCGGGTGATCAGCGGTCTTTTGGCAAATTCTTCCTCGCTGATGCCCTCTGCCTTTGCACCTTCTTTAATCGCTGCTTCCCTGGCCTGGGGGCTTAAAATATCCAGGAATTTTCTTGCAATGGCAAACTCTTCCTCTGTAAAATCAGGTCCGCCCTCTGCTACAAACGCATCCGAAAGAATGCAGGAAGCAGTTGGATTTGGAAAATTATCATATAAACCGCCAAAAACCTTGATATTAACATCTGTTTCTGTCATTAAAGCCGCGCCCTGGGCGATCTTCTTTATACGGGCTAAAATAGCATCACAGTCTGACATCTTAGGCGCTCTGATAAAGTATAAAAGAGAAGCATGATCCTGTACAATATTCGGTGCTTCGCCGCCTGCATCCAGATATGCATAATGCACTCTCGCCGTAGAAATAATGTGCTCCCGCAGGTAATTAACACCTACATTCATCAGTTCGCAGGCATCCAAAGCGCTGCGGCCCAGTTCCGGCGCACCGCCTGCATGAGCCGTGATCCCTTTAAAATCAAAGCGGACTTTATAGTAGGCAAGTGTACGGCCCCAGAGAGTCGTACGGTCTATGGGATGCCAGGTAAAACACATATCAAGGCCTTCAAAACAGCCTCTCTTGACCATAAAGCTCTTACCAAAACCAGTTTCTTCCGCCGGACAGCCAAAAATCTTTACAGTTCCCGTTTTTCCGGTCTCTTTCAAATATTCTTTGGCAATGATCGCTGCGCCAACCGTTCCTGCTGCCAGAGCGCTGTGTCCGCAGGCATGGCCGTATTTCTTCCCTTCAATGGGACACGGCTTTGTTTCTCCTGCTTTCTGGCTCATATTTGGCAGCGCATCATACTCTGCCAGAATACCGATCACTGGTTTTCCGCTTCCGCAGGTTCCAACAAAAGCAGTTTTCATACCGCCGATGCCCCGCTCTACTGTAAAACCTTCTTTTTCCAGAAGCTCTTCCAGATATGCAGCACTGTTGTACACCTCAAAACCATATTCTGCCATATCAAAAACAGAATGCTGGATCCCGGCGATCTCTTCTGCCTTTTTTCTGCTATCTCATGGATCTTACTTGTCTCGTACATATGTATTTTCCTGTCTTTCTTTATAATGGTTCTCTCTGATTGTCACAGGATCTTCTTACGGCCTACGATCCCTGCTTCTTCATTCCGCCCCGGATCAGGACCTCTTCTTTTTCCGTTAAATGGAGATTTGCTTCTACTGTCACATTCCAGCCATAGGGAGTTATTTCCGAAGGCCGGTCTAACTTTTCAGTCTCTGCATCTGCTCCCTCTTGCGCTGCTTCCTCTTCCGCAGCCCGTTCCGAACGCATTTCCGCTCTGGTTTCCTGACGTTCTTCCTCAAAAATCACTTGAGCCTTAAACAGATCACCATCAATTGTGATCACAAATTCACCGTTCTGCAGCTGAGTCAGACTCCGGGCAATGGAAAGCCCTAATCCGCTGCCTTCTGTGGTCCGCGCCACATCTCCTCTGACAAAACGTTCTGTCAGTTCATCCGGGCTGATATTTAACGGCTTTTCCGAAATATTTTTCATAGTGAAAATGGCTTTTCCATCTACAGAAGCCACATCCACATATACCCGGCTGCCTTCCTGGGCATATTTAAAAGCATTGGTATAAAGATTTTCCAGAACACGCCATAATCTGCGCCCATCTGCCTTAATAATGATCATGCCATCCGGGAAATCAGAGATGATCTTTAAATGGCGCTGGTCAAAACGTTCCTCAAATTCACCATTTGTCTGCTGCACCAGCTCTACCAGGTCAATATCTGTCACTTCCAGCTTCAGGTTGCCGGAACTTGCCTTGGATGCTTCTACCAGATCCTCTGTCAATGTCTTTAAACGCTGGGATTTCTGGTCCAGGACTTCCAGATAAGAGGCGATCTTGGGATCCTGTATCTTCTGCCTCTTTAACAGATCCACATAGTTGATAATGGATGTAAGGGGAGTCTTAATATCATGGGAAACATTAGTGATCAGGTCCGCTTTTAAGCGCTCACTTTTTACCTTTTCCTGTAGTGCTGTATCCAGACCACTTCCAATATTATTAATATGATCTCCTACTGTTCTTTCTTTTCCGGTAAGCTTTTTTGTGTCCAGCCTGAAACCGGTATCACCTTTTGCAATGCAGGTAATGGCATTATTCAAAAGATCTTTCTGCTCTGCCTTACGAAACAGCCTGTGGTAGATCCAGCCATCCAGTCCCACAAACAAAACAGCGCATACATAAAATAAAATACGTGAAGTCAGTTTTTCATCTTTATAGGCAAAAAGGAACAGCGTTCCCCACATCATCATGCCATTAACAACTAAAAACAGCAGATAACAAAGGCTGGTCCCTGCCACAAAACTGGCTTTGGCAATATAATCTTTTGAAGCATTTACTGCCTTTTTTGCAATGCTTTTCTCCCATAATGTATTGGCCTTATAACGCCTTAAAAGACTGAAGCCACAGAGAATACCGCATCCATAAAGTATCACATATTTTAATAATTTATTCCAGTAAGCCAGATGTTCTTCTGAAGCAAACAGACCAATGACCAGAATACCCAGCTTTCTGCAAAAGTACAAAATACCGGCTGTTGCTGCCGCACACAAAAGCACACAGGACTCCGTATACATTTTATCGATGGGGAACAGGCGGATTGCACCACCCAGCTCATCTTCATGACCAGACAAAAGCACCAGTGCTACCAACGTGGTAAAAAATCCGACCATTCCGGCGATCACAGCACCCATTCCTACAATAAAAGCAGAACGGGCACCTTTATATTCTCCTGCTTCCTTTGCATATTTATCAACATATGGATAATTTGTATCCACAGAAACTACCATGTAATTCTGGTCATTGTCAAATGGATTCCAGGTTTCCAACAGGGAAGCCGCATTTTCCGGTATCAAAGCCAGATTGCTTTCCATACGGATGGTATTTCCAGGAATAAATAAATATTTTCCAAAACCTCTCAGCTCATCTAAGGACATAGATGGAACATTCGTATAAACCGCTTCTTCCCCACTATCGCTTTTATAAAAGATACGGAACCGGACATTTGTATTATTACTGATGAAATTATAATAGATCGTATAATATTTTCCCAGACGATCCAGGATATCAAGAGCCATTTCCTCTTTAGTCATCCTGGTCTCCAGGCCATCTGCATCTGCCAGACCTGGGTTATCCGTTTTATATTCTACGGTGATTTCCATGTCATCATCGTCCATGGCCATAGGAGACCCCTGAACTGTAAAATCTTCCCCCAGGTAATATCCGCGGATTTTTGCATAACGGACGATCTGGTCCAGTGTCATATTTTCATCTACGCCTGGTCCGTCTGTAATACGCACAATATTCTTATGCATGTCCAGAACACCATTCGTTTCAAACATATCCTTATAGCCGATATAGGTAAAAATATTGCTGATATCTATGCCCAGCTGGGAGCAGAATGCATTTGAATCCTCATATGTTTCATCATAAATCCAGCGGATACCTTTACCGTATCCGCCGTTTAAATACATGGCACTGATACCCGCCAGTGTAATGACCAGAAAGATCACATGAAACACGGACAGCAGCACCTTCCATTTTCTCAGACCAAACGATTTTTTTTCCATAGGCCACCTACTGTTTCTCGATCTTATAGCCTACGCCCCATACTACCTTCAGATATTTTGGCTCTCTCGGGTTGATCTCAATCTTTTCCCGGATATGACGGATGTGGACAGCTACTGTATTATCTGCACCAATGGCTTCCTCGTTCCAGATCTTTTCGTAGATCTCATCAATAGAGAATACCTTTCCTGCATTCTTAACCAGAAGCAAAAGGATGTTATACTCAATAGGCGTCAGTTTGATCGGCTCTCCATCTACAGTAACCTCCTTGTTGTCATCATTGATCTGGAGACCGCCACACTTGTAAACCTGGCCTTCTGCCTGTTGGCTCATGTTCCCAAGCTGTGTATAACGGCGCAGCTGGGATTTGACTCTTGCTACCAGTTCTAACGGGTTAAATGGCTTTGTAATATAATCATCTGCACCGATATTAAGTCCCAGGATCTTATCTGCATCCTCTGATTTTGCAGAAAGGATAATGATCGGAATACTGCTGGTCTCACGTACCTTTAAGGTAGTACGTATACCATCCAGTCCCGGCATCATCACATCTAAGATCAAAAGATCTGCGGACTGTGTCTCCAGATATTCCAGAGCTTCATATCCGTCATAGGTTTTTATAACTTTAAAGCCTTCTCCTGTAAGATAAATATCAATGGCTTCTACAATCTGTTTATCATCATCACATACCAGGATCGTCTGCATAAATGTCTCCTCCTTTGTTAATATACCTGCGCCCACAGGCGCAAACCGGGTGTATGCTACTGTTTAAAAGATACGCCATGCGCAGATAAAGTTATTTCTCCACCACTGGCTTAAGCTTCTGTGGACAACCTTACCATTACTGGATGAAGCATCAATAACAGTTCCGCCGCCTGCTGCAATACCTACGTGGCCTCTTACAACTACGATATCGCCCGCCTGGATATCTCCAAAATTGCTTACCTTTGTATAACGTCCTGCACTTCTCCAGCCTGAAGAAGTCATATAACTCTGGCTTACGCCTACCTGCTTTAAGCACCAGTATACAAAACCGGAACAGTCAAAAGAGCTGGGGCCCTTTGCTCCCCATACATATGGGCTTCCAAGCTTGGAAGATGCTACGGAGATCAGCGCAGAAACACCTGTACCGGATGCCGGTCTTGGAGCCGGTGTACTGGTATTGCCGCCGTTATTGCCCTTGGTAGAATTATTGTTCTTTCCGCTGTTATTGTTTTTGTTGCCCTTAGCCGGTGCAGCTGTAGAAGGTGCCGGTTTCTTCACATCGTCACTGGTAAGCTTGGCCATGGTCAGTACGCCAACTTTACCATCTGCAGACAGACCGTTGCGTGACTGGAAGTTCTTTACTGCATCTTCCGTTGCTTCACCATAATAGCCAGTTACATTGGAAGATGGCAGATAGCCGTATTTGCTTAACAGCTGCTGTACTCTGGTAACAGAATCGCCCTGTTCACCGATCATTAAGCCATTTGGCTTGGCATCCGGACTGTTTAATACAATACGGGTGGATGGTCCTAAGTAGCCATCTACTACCTGGTCATTTCTTGCCTGGAACTGCTTAACTGCGATCACAGTATCCTGGCCATATGTACCATCTGGTGTTGTAGTCAGATAGCCCAGATCCTTTAAACGCTGCTGGCATGCCAGTACCACATCACTCTTTTCACCGTATGCAAGCATATTTGCCTTAATGTCATCGCTGTACATCAGGTTATAGGTCTGCCGGCCTACTTTTCCGTCTTCTGCCAGTCCATTAACCCCCTGAAGCTTTAAAACGGCAATTTCTGTAGCATCATCAAAGTTGCCCGTTACCTGGTCTGCAGAAGCCAGATATCCCAGCTCATACAGTCGCTGCTGGATCTTCTGGATATCATCGCCCTGTGTTCCCTTAGATACTGCATAATGTTTGGCATCTTCTGCCATCAGTTCATCCCATGTGGTATTACCTACAATACCATCCTGAGGCAGTTCATTCTGTCTCTGGAAATGTTTTACTGCTGTGAGCGTTACCTGGCCAAAGTAATCCGTAGGCTCATCGTTATCCATAAAGCCCAGATCCATCAGTCGCTGCTGAAGCTTCTTTACGATCTCATGGCGAACACCTTCCCTTAAGTACTGTGGTGCTGATTCTGCGTCCTCCGGAAGCTCTACATCCGTCAGTCCAGGAAGGATCTGTCCATCCAGTCCTAAAGGTGCTATGGTCTCATCTGTACCATCTGAGATTGCCTGGCCGTCCGCAGCATCTGCCGCTGCCGGTTCTGCTGTTTCATTCTGGACAGCGATCCCGCTGTCACCAGAAGAGCATCCCCCCAGCGCCAGCGCTGCAGCTAACGCACCGGATATGCAGGCATATCTCAGGTAATATGTATATTTCTGATTCATGAAATGTGTCCTCACTTGTTGTCATTTGTTGCTTTTTAGTCCACTCAGGATTCCTCTTTTGCACTTCCTGCGCCCCGTGTTTTTCCCATGTGCTTATCAGATTATAGCACATATCCTGCTATTTTTCGATATTTTTCACGGTCTTAAGAAAATCTATCCTCTTTCTTTTCCTTAACTTCTCTTCTCCCTGTGAAAAAGCTTCTTAGCCCCTCGTCCGAAGCGCTTTTTCTTAAAAAACGGCACTTTTGCCGCAGCTGCTTCTTCCTGTCCGCTTTTCTGGAAAGAGCGGATCGTCTCGTCTAACAGGCGAAACCTTTCCTCCTCTTTCTGGTCAGAATCCTTTAAAAGAAGCTCCATTTCACCTGCCAGCCGTTCTTTTACAAGGCAGCTGATATCCTGGCTCAGCTTTTCATTATTCACTTCCAGCGCCCGTCCGATGATCAGGTTCATCATCTGCTGGAACTGGGCCATTTTTTCCTCTGCACTGGCGGGAAGAGCCATTCCTTCTCCTGTTGCAGCAACCATTGCCGTACTTTCCTCTTCCTTAAGCTCCTTTAAAGCTGCGTCCATATCACGCTCCAACAGCTCGTCTGTCAACTCCCCTTCCAGCTTTCCGTCCTTTTTCATCTGCTCCAATGCATGCTTGATCGCCTTCAACTGATATCCTTTTTCCTTCAGGTTTTTCACCTGTTTAAACAGCCGGATATGAAAATCCGTATAATACCTGTGCCCCATTTCATTTCGGGGGATCCCAAGCTCCAGTTCTTCCTCCCAGTACCTCAATACATGGGCTTCCACATCCACCTTCCTGGACGCATCTGATATAAGATAATGTACCTCATCCATAGCCATTCTCTCCTTCATATCACGTATCACTCTGATTAACTGCGGCTCTTTTTGCCGCCGTTTATTATCAATGTATGCGTTGAGAATCACTATTATGACTAAAAAATAAATGGCACCTGCACCAACTGATGCAAGCGCCAAAATTCTATTATCCTTCCTGATTTCCTCCCTGAGGACGCACCGCATTTACAAACTTGGTGTATTCAGGCTTCCAGATCAGGTTTACAGTACCAATAGGGCCGTTTCGTTGTTTTGCGATGATGACTTCGGCCTCATTGGGATGTTCAGTATCTTTGTTATAGTAATCATCACGGTATAAGAACATAACAACGTCCGCATCCTGCTCAATGGCTCCGGACTCTCGAAGGTCAGAAAGCATAGGGCGATGGTCGGTACGGGTCTCGCAGGCACGGGACAGCTGGGATAAGGCAATGACCGGGGCATGAAGTTCTCTGGCTAACGCTTTTAAGGAACGGGAAATATCGGAAATTTCCTGCTGGCGGTTATCATTTCCTCCTTTACGGCTTCCGCTCATCAGCTGCAAGTAGTCAATGATAACAATACTTAAGCCATACTCCAGCTTCATTTTCCTGCACTTGGAGCGCAGCTCAGAAATAGAGATACCTGGCGTATCATCAATGATCAGCTTGGAATTACCGATAATACCAATACCTTCCACAACTGCATCCCAGTCAGAATCTGTCAGAGTACCTGTTCGCAGCTTCTGCGAGTCTACATTTGACTCCATGGAAAGCATACGGTTTACCAGCTGCTCCTTTGACATTTCCAGGCTGAATACCATACATGGCAGGTTCTTACGCACAGAAACATAGTCAACTACATTTAAGACAAAAGCCGTTT
>ERZ838516.4710-NODE-4710-length-10231-cov-2.616352_pt1 | contig 10231 bp, 8 predicted proteins | sample MGYA00519910_ERZ838516 | MGnify/ENA primary metagenome ERZ838516 (study PRJEB31850, sample SAMEA3708837) | human gut metagenome | biome: human gut; feature: human-associated habitat; material: faeces | place: China | collected 2014 ... | reverse complement strand
CCCACTAAGCAAAAATGCAAGACCACAGAGAATATGTTTTAATCTGTTTGGAGATTTTATATCATTAATACCGCTCATATACTCATATACTGATATTTTTCCCGGTTTTCCCATCTGAGAAAGCGCAATCTGGAGTTTTAACCTTTCCTCCTCATTTTTTGACATCAAGTCGATAACTCTCTCCCTCTCAGATAATTCTTCTTTGTCAATACATGTTTTATGAAGCAATGCATATAGATATTCCTCGCCGACAGAAGTTCTCGTATGATTTAATTTCTCATAAACCCTGTCCATTTCAAGGTCATTCCAGGTAATGTCATCTATATCATTCTCAGATGCCTGATTATCATGATAATATTTTATATTCTTCCATATATTTTCCGTATATTCCTGTCTTGTAGGCATTCCCCATGTTTTTTTCAGCCTATTGGTAAGTTTTTCAATATATTTTTTTTCATCATATACTATTTTCGCTATAACTAAAATCAAAAGCACACACACGGCTATAACAATTTTAACAGATATATCATCCATCTCTTTTCCCCCCACTATAGTCTTTAATTATATTATGATACAAAATACCAAAGCAGATAACAATGTATATTTACATACAAATTGCCATCTGTTGAATCGACATCATCATATTATAAAATCAAGGGCGCAAACATAAAATTTACGCCCTCATTTATTTTTAATACGGGCGTCTTAAAAACGCCACAAGTTTTATTTTTTACTGTCTGATGATGAAGAACTGTCGTCCTTCTTAAATCCGTCAATTGAATTTATAAAGGCAAACGGCTCCGTTCTAATCCAAGCTTTTCCTACTATACTTGATTTTAAAACATTACCCACACTTGCATTTCTGCTATCTTCACAATCATTTCTGTTGTCACACAACATAAAATACTCGTCATTGTCAAGAGTAATCTCCTCCATAGCAAGTCCACCGTTTTTCATAAGAGAAAAATCATATTTTTCATCTAATACTTTTCCGTCAATATAGACTTCCCCATTTGATATTTTAATCTTTTCTCCCGGCAGACCTATAACTCTTTGAATAACATAATAGTTATGCTCACTGCCGTTTTGTCTAACTACAACAACATCATTTCTTTTCACGGAATGAAGTTTATATGACATTTTATTGATAAGTATGTTCTCCCCATCATTAAGAGTAGGCTCCATGTTGCTTCCCGAAACATTCATTGTCTCTAAGCCAAAGCGCACAATGAGAAATGCTGCGGCAACTACTGCAATTATTTCTACAACAGTAATAACTACCCGAACAAACAACCCCTTTTTGCCTCCAAAACTTCCATCATAGTCGTAATCATATTTCATTTTGATTTTCCCAAACTCCCACTCTGCATTAATATTCTTTCAAGATTTTTATGGCATCTTTTGAAATAAGACATTCAAAATGCTCCTTGCAATACTGCTCAATATACAACTGTTGTGAGCAAAGTTTAGCATACTCTGTCAACTGACGGCATAACTTCATATACTCATCAAATTTAAGCTTTCCTTTTTTTATAAACAGATAATACTTTTCGTTTGCCGTATCTTTATATAATTTGCTTGATATATGTTTATCTATGCATACGGATTCTGCAAACACCTCAACATTATGTAATGAATCAAAACAAAATACTTTGGCGGCACAGGCTTCTTTTTTCTCTTTTGCTTTTTTCTTTTTTTCAAGCTCTTTAATATGTTCCCTGTAAGCTTTCTTCTGCTTTTCTGTCGTAACCGAATTGTCTTTCTGGAATTCATCCATTGAAACACTCTTGGTTTCATCTGTAGCTGCCTCTGACAAATCTTCAATCTTATCTTCACACTTATCCTGAGCCAGACCATTTGCAATGATGCCCGGCATATTTGACTCGTCCAGCATACCTGCAAGATTCTGAATCTGGTTGAGCATATTATGTATGGCATCCTCACCCCTGTCTGTAAATGTAATGGTAAGTGAGTTATCCGGCATACGCATAAGCTGCATGGAAACCATACCACTTTCTATCTCATATCCAATCTCTTCCTCTGCTTTTTCTACAATACTCTCAAGAAATTCTCTTGACCTTTCCTGATTTGTAAAAAAATCTTCTATTGCAAACCCGTATGAATTCATCTCTTCTTCTGTCATTCTACATTGAACAGTGTTCTTATCTATTCTCTGAAAATCCACACGAAACACCTCCTTAAAGTTATAGTCCCCTGTCTGATATAATAATGCTTGTCAAAGATAATGTCAACATAGTCGTTTAAGGCATATTTTGCAATACTTATGAACCATAGCGGTTATTATATCTGTCCGAAAAAAAAAGGGGGCACCCTGCGGGTACAGGATGCCTAGGTATGAATTGAAAAAAGGGTAGTAGGTATTTCCTACTATCAATACCTATATTACATGTTAATTTGTTATAAGTCAATACTTTTTTGTGTCTTTTTTATTAAGCATTTATAAACTTTTTATTTATTATGCTATTGCAAAATACACCAAAACCAATGCACCCAGAACTATTCTGTACCAGCCAAAGACTTTGAAATCATGCTTCTTAATATAACCCATAAGAAACTTAATTACAAAAAGTGATACGACAAAAGCAACTAACATACCTGATATCAATATTCCCGCCTCTAATGCCGAAAATGACAACCCAAATTTTATAACTTTTATGAGACTCGCTCCAAACATTACCGGAATCGCAAGATAAAATGTAAATTCTGCCGCAATCGTTCTTGAAAGTCCAAGAATAAGACCACCTATAATCGTAGCTCCTGACCTTGATGTACCGGGGAATACAGCGGCAACCAGCTGAAACATTCCAATCCAGAATGCTGTTGAGTATGTAATATCACTTATCTTAGTAACTGCCGGTTTATTTTTCTTATTCTTATCTTCTACTATTATAAATACAATACCAACAAGGATAAGCATAATTGCTACCGTCTTATAATTGTAGAACCACTCTTCAAGTTTATTGCCAAATGCAAGTTCAACTATGACTGCCGGTATACATGCAATCACTATTTTAATCCACATTATGAAAATATCCTGTTTAATAAACCGGAAATTATCTAAAAAGTCCGCTTTCTTATTTTCTACATAATGTCTTTCATAATTATTTTCTTTACAAAAAGGCCATATTTTCCACCAGAAAAGTAAAACTACTGCCATAATGGCACCAAGCTGGATGACGACAAGATACATTTCCCTAAACTTATCAGAAACATCCATTTTAATAAATTCATCGAGAAGAATCATATGTCCTGTGCTGCTTATAGGAAGCCACTCTGTAATTCCCTCAACAATTCCAAAAATAATTGATTTGATAATCTCTAACATAATACTCTCCAATCCTATATCATTTTTGTCACCTGCTGCTTTAGATATCCAAAAAGAATATTTAATATCTTAACCAAAAGAAATATATTCTATCTTCCATTACACAAATACAGCCTGACAACATATATATATTATCAGGCTGTATAAATTATTTCAATATAATATATCATAAACCTGCAATGCAAGCGAGCTTGTTCTCCTGCACAAAATTTATGAGCGACAACTTCTAAATCATTTTAAGGCAATTCAATCTCAAGTAAATCCTGCGGTGGAATCTTTGTTGATGATTCTTTTACAGTTTTTGCAACTGCAACTTTTGCTTTATTGATTGGAAGAATTGTACCAACACCGGCAACACATCCTCCCGGACAACCCATTCCTTCAATCATACAGCCATCTTTCTTTCCGGCTTTTGCAAGAAGAAGCATCTTCTTACAATCTGCAAGACCCTCACAATGTTCCGTCTGAACTTCTGTTCCAGGATAATACTCTTCTATACACTGTTCAATCGCACTAATAACACCACCGGCAACCGCATAACCACGACCTGCACCTGTTGCTTCATGCATTAAGCGTCCTTTGTCATAATTGTTGAAATCAATATTCTTTGCCTTAAATATTGCATTTAATTCCTCAAATGTGATTACAAAATCAACATCACTTCTTACTGTTCTCCTTGAAGCTTCAAGTTTCTTTGCTGCACATGGTCCGATAAATACAACTTTTGCATCAGGATGCTTTTTCTTTATACTTCTAGCTGTAGCTACCATAGGTGTAAGCTCCTGAGATACACTGCCGATTATGTCAGGGAAATACTTCTTAGCAAGCATTGACCATGCCGGACAACATGATGTAAGAAGGAACGGAAGATCTCCGTTTACTACTTCCTTAACATAGTGATGTGCCTCTGCCACAGCACCTATATCTGCACCAAGTGCTACTTCATGTACATCCTTAAATCCGCAATCTTTCAATGCTGCGATAACCTGAGCAGGTGTAACATCAGTACCAAACTGACCTTCAAATGCAGGTGCTATTTCTGCAATAACTTCGTCTCCATGCTGTATTGCTCTAATCATCTGGAATATCTGAGACTTATCAGCAATTGCTCCGAATGGACAACTTGCCATACACTGACCACATGATACGCACTTTTCATCATTTATCTTTGCGCGTCCGTGCTCATCACTCTCAATCGCATTGATTCCGCATGCCTCAGCACAAGGTCTGATTCTCTTTATAATAGCATGGTAAGGACATATCGCTATACATTTACCGCACTTAATACATTTATCCTGATCTATAAATGCATGTCCGTCAACCATTGAAATAGCTTCTTTCGGACAGACTTCCATACATGGATGTGCTACACAACCATGACACATGTTACTTACTTCAATTTTATTGTCCTCACACATATCACATGCTGATGGGATAACCTGCATAAGAGGTGGCTCATAATACTTTTCTGAAATATTACTCTCTGCAAATCCCTCTGTAATATGTACCGGTCTGTCTAATGGTCTGAGTGAAAGCCCCATAGCAAGACGAACTCTCTCTGACGCAATAGCTCTTTCTCTCCAAATGCTCTCACGGTAAAGTGGAACATCTGACGGTGTGATTTTGTATGGTATCTCTTCTAACTCATGACTTACATCTCCTGTGCTGTAAGCTGCACGAGCAACTTCTTCAAATACCTGTTCCCTGATTTTTTTTGTCTGTGTGTCAATTCCACGCATGGCAATCCTCCTATTATATTGTTCATAATATCAATAGTAACATATTTATTACCAATTTTTTCGTAATAACCTTGCACATTATACTACAATAGATAAAAAATCTCAATAGAGTTTTTGAAATTTATTATAAACAAATTCTATTGAGTTTTTGACGTTATTACTATAGAACATTATGACTAACTGACAAACTGACGCGGAGTGAAAAAACATTACCGCATATATCTCTCATACAAAAATTTTCTCGGAATAATTATTTCTATGTTACTCTTTTCATAATTAACATCAATTTGTATCGCAACGCCTAAATTTAAGGATATATCATTTTGTAAAGATAATACCTTCTTAATCCTTATCCCCTTTTCTAAAGCAAAACCATATTTTATATATACATCTCCTACATATACATTCTGAATCATTAAATAAACTTGAAACTTATATCCATCTAATGTGTCAATATATCTCATAAGTTCTATCGCATCAACTTTTATATCTTCACTAAAAAAATCTTTTTTACACAATATCTCGTTTACACATTCTCCTGATTTATAATCATATTTGTATATTTTAGCCCTATATCCGTCAATCTGCTCTTTTAAATTTCCACACATTGCAAATATATAATCACCTTTGTCGGTCACAAATGCATTTGAACGGGTAATACTTAAAGAAGTCGGTATCCTTTTCTCCTGTGAAACCTTTCCGCTTTTTTCATCTATATTTAATATCAGCACATTTGACTTTTCTACTTTATCAAAATATTTTACGGGTCTTCTGTTCGCCGTGTGATTGTCAAATAATATAATTTTGTAAATGTGGGCTGCGCTGTCATATTCCAGTATTGATACTGCATGTTGCTGGAAAAACCAGTCTATATGTCCGGCCGGTTTTAAAACTTTATCTTTTTGCTCTGTTTTTTTATAAAATTCCGGGTTTGCAATAATCCAGATTAGTTCGTTACTCTTTAAACTTATCTTCGCAATAGTATGAATATTTCTCATAGAAACGATAACACAGTCTTCCTCCGGTATATACGCAAATGCATTTATATGAGCCCAGTCACTTCTTGTAACGTATGTCTTATCAAACAAATCATTTACATTTATACTTCTTAAAACATTTCCAGTTTCCGGGTCTATTTCAATTATCATATTTTCGCATGATAAATCCTGAACAGAACTTGATGCTACAAGATAATTTCCACTGTTTTCTTCCCTGACAGCCCAATGGTGGTATCCGTTTGGATGCAGAAATGTTTTATATACTCTGCCCATATAATCCATTTCATGCATAACGACTGAATGTGCATTTCCGAAATTTGGACGACGCATGCTTTTTTCTGCATACAAAAATTTCCCGTTGCCAAGGTCATGTATTCCATAAGGATGAGATGGTCTTCCAAGTATAAAACGTACATTTCCGTTTTCATCAAAAGCATATGTTGAACCGCCATAACCGCCTGTTACAAGCATAAATTTATTGACTTTATTTTCTGCCTGTCCCATCACTTTTACTTCTGTTTCAAGTTTTCCTTTTAACTTAGGTGTATGTATCATAATCTTATTCATGTCGATTATCTGCCCATGTGAGTCTAAAAGATATATTTGAACGATATTATATGCATTTTCATAGAGCCCCATTATCGGAACACGATGTCTCGTCGTACAGATATTGTCACATATGATATAATTTTTAGAACCACGAATACCTTTAATTTCGTATTTAACCATGCACTCAACATCCGTATTGAAAATTAAAAGTGCTGTTAATAATGATATTTTATATGGATTTAATATTAAAAGAGAATTTCTGAAATCATAAGTCCCGTTATCAAGCATATGCTCTATGACCAATTCTTTTTTATAAGTCTGCACCGCCAAAGACTGCTGAACATTTTCAATATTTGTTTCGTATCTGTATTTTTCCTGTTTATCTGAAAGCTGTTCTTTTTCAGCCATGAGAGAAAATACATCTTCGTTTATAATAAATGTGTTAAATAATTTCTTTTTTATAGCATCACTTATCTGACTCTTAATTTTCATTCTAATGACTCCTTTTTCTCTTGTTATAACTAAATTAAAAAAAAATTTTGTCACTAGAACGAAAATTTTGTGTCAGTTTTATATTATTTTTGTGTCAATCCCATATTTGCTCAAATCTACTTTTCCGTTTTTAACCTCTATTCCGTCAGCCTCAAGTCTCCTCTGCTGTTCATTTTCACCGCCAAATGCAAAGGCTCCCGAAAGTTCCCCTTTAGAATTGACCACACGAAAACATGGTATCTCCTCCGGATTCGGATTTTTGTGAAGAGCATTGCCGACCGCTCTCGACATTTTAGGATTTCCTGCCATCTTTGCAACCTGTCCGTATGTCGCAACCTTTCCTTTTGGAATTTTTTTGACCGCTTCATAAATCCTTTTTGTCGGACTATCAGTTACAATCTCATAGCTCTCCGTTATCATCCTTTTAACATCTTCATCCGGAATTGAACCGTCAAGGATTATGGTATTCCAGTTTTCTTTGTTCTGATGCCAGCCGGGTATGACAGACTCAAATGCATCTCTCCAAAAATCACGCCACTCACTGTTTACTTTCACGTTTAAATTTATATAGCCGTTTCTTTCATATGTCCACAGAAAAGCTTTTTTACTTCCTTTCACACGCACAAGCTGCCAGTTTTCATCATGAAACGGTGCACTCTTGTATGTGTCCGGAAACGAAAGTCCAAAATTTAATGCTTCTTCTCTTGTTGTCATGTATTTCCCTCTTCTGTTTATGTCTACCCAATCAAACCCTTATCCATATATTCTGCAATCTGCTCTGCAAAATATGTAAGATATATGCTTGAGCCCGCTCTGTATGTTGCTGCTGCCATCTCACACACAATCTTTTCCTCATCAATGCATCCTGCTTTTGCTGCCGCTTTTACCATCGCATACTCTCCGCTTACGCTGTATGTAGCTACAGGAACATCTACTATATCCGCAACTTCTCTTACAATGTCAAGATAACTCATCGCCGGCTTTACCATTATAATATCTGCACCTTCTTCTACATCCTGCAAAGCCTCCTTAATGCCCTCTTTTCTATTATGGTAATCCATCTGGTAAGATTTTCTGTCACCAAATGACGGTGCCGAACCTGCGGCATCTCTAAACGGAGAATAAAAAGAGGACGCATATTTTACGGCATATGACATTATCGGTGTATTCTTAAATCCATTTTCATCAAGTGCATTTCTGATTGCAAGCACTCTTCCATCCATCATATCAGATGGTGCTACCATATCTGCGCCTGCTTTCACATGGGAGACTGCTGTCTTTGCAAGAAGTTCAAGTGTAGAATCGTTGTCTACATCATGACCGCAAAGTACACCACAGTGTCCGTGTGATGTATACTCACACATGCACACATCAGTTATGAAATACATATCAGGAAAATCTTTCTTTGCAGCTCTAAGTGCCTTTTGCACAATTCCCTCATCATCATAAGCACCTGTTCCAAGTTCATCTTTCACATCAGGAATACCAAACAAAATAACACTGTTCACTCCTGATTTTTTCAGGTTTTCAAGCTTTTCAGACATTCTGTCAACACTATAACGGAATTGTCCCTCCATTGACGGAATTTCCTCAACAATATCCTTTCCCTCTATGACAAACATAGGATAAACAAGTGACGATTTATCCATTCTTGTCTCTCTTACCATCTTTCTTAATATCTCATTCTGTCTCAATCTTCGTGCTCTCTGAATCATATTATCCTCTTTTCTGCTTACGTTCTTTGTAAATAATTTATTTATCAATAATTTCTGATTTTTATATCAACAATTCGCATTAATATTTGAAATTATATCAACAAAACTCTCAAATTCCTGTGCATTACTTTTTTCTTTTATATCAAATATCATTTTATAGATTACCGCATCCAATGATTTTTTCTCAGCATTCTTTTTGATATATGTTATAAAACCATCTATCTGACTGCGGTTTGTCCTGAATATTTCATTCTTAAGATAATCCTGTTCATATGTCTTAATAATCTCTTTTGCATCGCACAGATAACTTCTCTTTAATTCATTATTCTTTGCTGCAAGCCTATCCATATCTTCCATTGAATATCTTACGACACCGGGTATTTTCTCTATATCCGGCGATATGTCAAACGGTACTGCAAGGTCGATAAATACAACTCTTTCTTTATCCTTTTTTTCTTCATAATGTTTTTTTGTAATTGTATAATGCGGGCTTGATGTCGCACTTATAATTACGTCCATTTTAGGCATATGTTCATATCTGTCCGCATAGTCTATTATCCTGCATCTGGCATTCTTCTCAGGAATATGATTTCTTGTCGTAACATAAACATTTACACCTTCTATGTCAAGTGCATCTCTCATAACAATATTCCCGATTTTTCCTGATGCACCTATTATCATAATATTTTTCCCTGATAATGAACCAAATTCCTCACATGCCTGTTTTAATGCAAGACTTGCCGTTGACACGGAAGTTTTTGACATAGGTGTATCGGTCTTAACTCTCTTTGCCGCTGCCATCGCCGCCTGGAAAAGTGAATGAAACACCTGACCTATATAACCCTTTTTGTCACTTTCAAGATAAGCATTTTTTACCTGACCTAAAATCTGGTCTTCACCAAGCACAACAGAATCAAGACCTGCCGCTACCATAAAAAGGTGATGTACAGCTTTTTTTTCTTCATATCTCAAAATTACATCCTGAATTTCTGAATTGTCAGATACCCCGGCTTCTTCTAAAAGCACCTGCTGCATATAAAGCACGTTTTTTTCCGTCTTTTCTGCTACTTCACAATAAAGCTCGGTTCTGTTACATGTCGCAAGCAGTACCATCTCATTTATGTCAGCCGATTTGATAAGCCTGTCCATTATTCTTAATTTGGCATCATCATCAAATGCAAACAATCCTCTTATCTTTGTATCCGCCGTTTTGTGGCTTACACAGAGCAATTGTATACTCATAACCCGATAACCTCACAAGTTCTTTTAATATCTTCCTCTGTATGTGCAACAGACACAAACATTGCTTCAAACTGTGCCGGTGCAACATAAATTCCATTGTCAAGCATCTTCCAGAAATACTCTGTATATGCTTTTGTATCGGATGTAAGC
>ERZ838516.4709-NODE-4709-length-10233-cov-22.813126_pt1 | contig 10233 bp, 6 predicted proteins | sample MGYA00519910_ERZ838516 | MGnify/ENA primary metagenome ERZ838516 (study PRJEB31850, sample SAMEA3708837) | human gut metagenome | biome: human gut; feature: human-associated habitat; material: faeces | place: China | collected 2014 ... | reverse complement strand
GTCAAAGATCCAACACCTTCGTCAACTTGCACAAGTTTTTGCCGTTTTGCAATTTTTGCAAGGTTTCAGAATCATTCTTGCAGTTTTTTGCAGTGCAAAATTCCATACCGCGGAACAGATTTCCATATACAGAATTGTGCCGCGCATGACCGTTCCGCACTGCGGAATCGGGAATCTGCGATAGCCGCGCCGCTATTTAGGCAACTGCCGCAATGGTCAAACCCGCTCCGGCATGATACACTGAGGATGACAAAATTCGTTTGCTCCGCGGTACCTCTACCCTCTGCCGGGAGCACCCACCCACAAGCTGCAGGCCCCGCCTGCAAGGAGGAAAACCATGGCAAAAAACGCAATCGTTGGTCAGTCCGGCGGCCCCACCTCGGTCATCAACGCAAGTTTGGCCGGCGTATATGAGAGCTGCAAGCGCCGCGGCGCAGGCAAGGTCTACGGCATGCTGCACGGCGTAGCCGGTCTGCTGGAGCGCCGCACCTGCGTGCTGGACGACAAGCTGAAAACCGCGCTGGACATTGAGCTTTTGAAGCGCACCCCGTCCAGCTATCTGGGTTCCTGCCGCTATAAGCTGCCCGACTGGCACACCGCCGAGGGCGAGAGAGTCTACATCCGGCTGTTCGAGATTTTGAAGGAGCTGGACATCGGCTACTTCTTCTACATCGGCGGCAATGACTCGATGGACACCATCGGCAAGCTGGCCGACTACGGCGCACACATCGGCAGCGACATCCGCTTTATGGGCGTGCCCAAGACCATCGACAATGACCTGATGGTCACCGACCACACCCCCGGCTACGGCAGTGCGGCCAAGTACATCGGCGTTGTGATGAAGGAGATCATCCGCGATGCGACGGTCTACGGCACGAAGTACGTGACCATCGTCGAGATCATGGGCCGCAATGCGGGCTGGCTGACCGCCGCCGCGGCGCTGGCGAAAGCCGAGGACTGCGAGGGCGTGGACATGATCTGCCTGCCCGAGGTTCCGTTCAATGTGGATCACTTCGTCGAGAAGGTCGAGCGGATGCAGAAGGAGAAGCCGTCCATCGTCATCGCCGTGTCCGAGGGCGTCAAGCTCGAGGATGGCCGCTATGTCTGCGAGCTGGCCGACGATGTCCACGCGGTAGATGCGTTCGGCCACAAGGCTCTGACCGGCACGGCGCGCTTTCTGGCAAACACCGTTGCCCGCCGTCTGGACACCAAGACCCGCTGCATCGAGCTTTCAACGCTGCAGCGCTGCGCGGGCCATCTGACGAGCCGCACCGACATCACCGAGGCGTATCAGGTCGGCGGCGCCGCTGCCAAGGCCGCGTTTGAGGGCCACACCGGCGAGATGGTCGCGCTGGACCGCATCTCCAATGCGCCGTACCAGTGCGGCACGAGCCTGCACCCGATCAGCGAGGTCGCAAACCTCGAGAAGAAGGTCCCGCTGGAGTGGGTCAACGCCGACCACACCGCCATGACCGACGAGTTCCTGGCCTACGCCCTGCCCCTCGTCCAGGCCGAGCTGACCCCCATCTACGTCGAGGGTCTGCCGCACCATATTTATCTGCCCGAGGCTTGATGGGGCGCGGTGCTCCTTTCTTATAAGAAAGGAACCGAAAGAATTTTAGAACAATAAAACAAAAGCGCTGCGGTAACGAGAGTCATCTCCCGTTACCGCAGCGTTTTTAGCCTCCCTTGTCAAAGGGAGGTGGCCGAGCCCCGGCGAGGCCGGAGGGATTCCCGCGGCCTCACGGAGGGCACCCCTTATGCGCGGAGGGATTCCTGCACTTCCCTATCAATGGCAGTACATACCCCTTCAAAATTCTTCATCACATCGTTGTTGGCAAACCGCAGCACCCGCAAATCATATTTTTGCAGGAACTCCGTGCGCGTCTGGTCGTCAGCAATGCCCTTCTCCTCGTAATGCTGCGACCCATCCAGTTCTACCACCAGCTTGGCTGCGGCGCAGTAAAAGTCCACCACATAGCTGCCGATGACCTTTTGCCGCAAAAAGCGGATCGGGTACTCCCGCAGGAAATCGTACCAGAGATGACGTTCCTCCCTGGTCATATCCTTGCGCAGCTTTCGCGCTATCGGGGTCAGCGCTTTGTTGTGCTTGCCGTTCATACAGGCAGTTACTCCTCCTGGTTTCTCACCGGGCAAACGGGCTGGAATCCCTCCGCCTCGCTGCGCTCGGCACCTCCCTTTGACAAGGGAGGCTTTTTTTAATAGAACCCAAAGCTCGGCAGGACATTCAGGGCGTCAGCCCACCAGGCGGGAATGGGCAGGCCGGAGAGCGCCGGATAATAGAGCACAAACAGGACGAGCGCCACCACGCAGAGACCCGCGGCGATCTTTTTCGCCCAGTCTACGTGCTTCATCCGCGCCAGCACCAGTGCCAGCGCCGCCAGACAGAACATCGAGCTGGGGAAATAATGGTACAGGAAGGTGCAGCGCGTCACCAGCATCCACGGGATGAGCTGCGTGCCGTACAAAATCAGCACGCCCGCGCCCTGGCGGCTGCCGCGCCCGCTGACCTGATGCCACAAAAGCCCGACCAGCGCCGCCAGCCCGACCAGCCAGATGACCGGCCCGGCCATGCCCGCAATGCTGGCCTTCATGCCGTAGGGCAGGTAACCGTTGCGGTAGTACCACACCGGGCGCAGGCCCAGCAGCCAAGTGTACCAGCGGCTCTCAAACGGGTGGGTCGCCTTCAGCGTCGCATGGTAGCTGAACATCGACACCTGGCACTGCCACCAGTCGCTGAGGCTGAACGCCGGATCGCGCCACCAGTACGGCAAATAGGACCCAATGTAGAGGCAGAGCGGCAGCAGCACGTAAAACAGCACACCGCCCACCGCCGCGGTGCGGAACTCCGCCCGGAAGCCGGGCCTTTTCTGCTGCCAGCGCGCATAGAGCACGCCCAGATACAGCACGGCCAGCCCGGCCCCGGCGTAGATGCCGGTCCACTTGGCTGCGCAGCCCAGCCCGAACGCAACGCCGCCCAGCGCCATCGGCAGCAGCGCGCGGTTCACACCGTCGGTCAGCACCCGCTGGCAGTACCACACCATACAGTAGGCTCCCAATAGGATGAAAAACGTACCGTAAACGTCAATCGTTGCCAGACGGCTTTGGGAAAAGCGCATAAAATCCAGCGCCAGCAGCACACCTGCGGTGGCTGCCGCCCACGGTTTGCGGGTCAGGCGGCGCACAAAGCACCACGCCAGCGGCACCAGCAGCACACCGAACAGCGTACCCGCGAACCGCCAGCCGAACGCCGTCATGCCGAACAGCGCAATACCGACCATGATCAGGTCCTTGCCCAGCGGCGGGTGGGTCGTCTCGTAGACGGGCATTTTGTGCAGCTGCTCATAGCCGGTGCGGCCATGGTAGATCTCGTCAAAATACATGCTGTTCAGCTGGCTGATCGTGTCGGGCACGGCGGTCTGCTCGTCAAACAGCGCGCCGCCGCCCGTGACCGGCACCAGCCGGCCGTTGGCATCGCGGAACGCCAGCTCAAACAGCTGGGCGTTCTCGACCATGACCGTCAGCTGGGTGCCCGTCGCCAGCTGCACATTGTTCGCTGTCCAGCTGAAGCAGGTGCCGTAGTTCAGCTCCTTTTCAAAGACCGTGCTGCCGTTGGCATCGGTCACCGTCATGCTGCCGCCGAACGAGATGCCCGGGTAGACCCACAGCGATACCGCGCTGCCGTCCAGCGTCACACTCTCGGAGAGCGCCGTGCCTGTCGCGTCCAGCGGGTCCTGCGGCGCGGTGCGGCTGCCGAGATAGCTAAAGCTCAGCACCGCCGTGGCCGCCGTCAGCGCCAACAGCGCACCCACCTCGCGGCGGGTCCATTTCGGCTGCGGTGCAGGCACGGGCGGGGCAGTTTCCGGCTTTGTCTCGGGCAGGGCCAGCGTGTGGCCATGGCGGGCAATGTCCCACACTGCAAAGATCAGCAGCACAAAGCAGACCGTCTCCCCAAGGCCGGTCAGGACGGCCACTGTCGAGCTGGTCGCGCTCGTCAGCCATTCATCGTTGGTGCCGGTCAGCGAGTAGACCGTGGCCAGATTGATGAACCCGGTCAGCGACAGGCCCACGCCCGCCGCATACAGGCGGATGTCGTTCCAGTGCGCGGCGGCCAGCAGCGTCAGCAGCACGCCGGGCACCATGTAGCGCTCGTGCATACAGTGCGCAAGCGTAAAAATGCCGATGCCGTAGTACGCCGCCAACAGCAGCGGCGAGAACCACCCGCCCCGCACGCTGCGCACCGCAAAATACGCCAGCCCCGCCGTGACCAGCAGAATGTTGAGGCACCCAAGCTGCTGCCAGCTGATGCCAAACAATGCCGGGTCAGCCTGCCCCTTCCAGTTGCCGCCCAGCGCCGCCAGCCAGTTAAAGGCGTTGATCGTCGCGTAGGGGTAGCCGGACATTGTGCCGGTGTATTTGTCGATCAGCTTCGGGATCAACTGCACAACGCCAAAAAAAGGCAGACCTGTCAGCAGCGGCGGCAGCAGTGCCAGCGCCGCGCCGCCAAAGCAGCGGCCAAAGGCGCGCAGGCGGTCCTTTTCCAGCGTAATTGCCGCCAGATAGCACACCGCCAGCACCGGGCCGAACAGCAGCGCCTGCGGCTTGATGGCCAGCGCCACGCCGTACAGCACGGCGGCGGGCAGGTAGCGCCGCTGCTCCAGCAGCACAAAGCAGAGCACAAGCGGCAGCGCAAACGCGCCGTCGATCTGCTTCCAGACACCGGTGTCGAACAGCATCAGCGGGTTGAACGCCGTAAACGCCGTCAGCACCAGCGCGGTATGCTCCTTCACGCCCCGGCTGCTGCGCTTTGCCGTTCTGTAGACGAGCCACGCCAGCCCGCAGTCGCAGAGCGACGGCACGAGCGCCAGCAGAAAATACGTCCACTTGGACTCGTAGGCGATGTGCAGCGCCGCGCGGATGGCCCCCACCAGCCCCAGCACCCAGAGGTAGCCGGGCGGGTAGTCGGCAAAGTAACCCTCGCTGTAAAAAGCGGCGGGACCCTCGGCGGCCAGCTTGTCGCCCCAGGCCACAAAGCAGCTCATGTCGTAGGGGTAGCCGTCCGTCACAAGGGCCAGCACCAGGCGCAGCAGCAGGGCACCGCCCAACAGCGCCCAGAGGCTCTTATTTGATTTTGTTCGTTGCTTCGTCATATTACACACAAAATCAGGGGGCAAGCCCACGCACCCGCGCCCTGCGGCGCAGATGCGCAGGCCGCCCCTGCATCTGTTTTTTGAAAAAATCTTAGGCAATACCGCACAATTCCCGCCTTACGGCTTAAGCACCGCTCCGGCGGCTGCGGCACGGCATCTGCGTTGCCAAAATGCTCGATAAGACATCCAGTATTATCTGCGCTTTTGGCTTAGCAGCTGCCGCACCTCGCTCGCCGTATCGGCACTTAGAATTATGCGGTCTTGCCCTTACAGCTTCGCGAGCTTCGGGCCCTGCGCCGTGTCGGTGACACTCCAGCCCATCTCGGTCAGCTGGGCACGGATGGCGTCCGCGCGGCCCCAGTCCTTGGCCTTCTTGGCGGCAGCGCGCTCCTCGACCAGTGCGGTGACCTCGGCGGGGATGCTGTCGGTCTTTTTGCGGTTGTACAGCAGGCCCAGCACGCCGGTCAGCTCATCAAACGTCTTGGCGGCAGTCTCCAGCGTCGCTTTGTCGGAGGCATCGGACAGCGTGTTGATGTCCTTGACCAGATCGAAAATCGCAGCCAGAGCATCCGGCGTATTCAGGTCGTCGTCCATGGCGGCCTTGAACTTTTTGCGCGCATCCTCGCACTTTTCCACCAGCGCCGTGTCGGTGCCGTGGGCATGCTCCATGGCAAAATCGAGGTTGTCGCGGCAGGTGTACATCCGCTCGAGGCTGTTCTTGCAGCTCTCGATCAGCTCAACGGTGTAATTCAGCGGCATGCGGTAGCCAGCTGTCAGCATAAAGTAGCGGATCGGCTCGTAGCCATACTTGTCGGCGATTTCGCGCACCGTGAAGAAGTTGTTTGCGCTCTTGGACATCTTCTCGTTGTTGATGTTCAGGAAGCCGTTGTGCATCCAGTAGCGGCTGAAGGTGCAGCCGTTGGCGCACTCGCTCTGGGCGATCTCGTTCTCGTGGTGGGGGAAGATCAGGTCCTGACCGCCGGCGTGCAGGTCGATGGTCTTGCCCAGGTGCTTGCGGGCCATGGCGCTGCACTCAATGTGCCAGCCGGGGCGGCCGTGGCCCCAGGGGCTCTCCCAGTAGGGCTCGCCGGGCTTGGCGGCCTTCCAGACTGCGAAATCGGCGGGGTCCTCCTTCAGGTCGTCATCCATACGGCTGCGCAGCTCACGGTTGCCGCTCTCGAGGTCGTCGAGGTTCAGATGGCTCAGCTTGCCGTAGCCGGGGTCGGACTTGACGCGGAAGTAGACATCCCCGTTGCGGGCCACATAGGCGTGGCCGGAGTCCACGAGGTCCTTGACGATGTGGATGATCTCGCCGATATGCTCGGTAGCGCGGGGGCGCACGGTGGGGGCCTTGACGTTCAGACCGTCGGAATCCCTGATGTACTCGGCCTCAAACTTGCGGGCGACCTCCTGCATCGAGGTGCCCTCCTCCTGGCCCTTTTTGATGAGCTTGTCATCAATATCGGTGATGTTGGAGACATAGTAGACCTTGTTGCCGCAGTATTCCAGATAGCGGCGCAGCGTATCAAAGACGATCATCGGGCGCGCATTGCCGATGTGGATATAGTTGTAAACCGTCGGGCCGCAGACATAGATGCGGTACTCGCCCTCCTTCTGGGGGACAAATTCCTCTTTCTGGCGGGTCAAGGTGTTGAAGATCTGCATAGCTTGCACGTTCCTTCCTCTCTATAGGGATGCTTTTATTATAGCCAACGCAAGGCGCGGTTGCAAGGGGGATTCAGCCGTTATTTGCGATTTGCACGGCCAGCTCGTCCCAGACAGCACTGAAATTGTAGGGGAACCGCTCGTTCTCCTCGGCCAGATAGGCGCGGTAGGTGTCGAGTTCTGCCGCCGTCGGTGCCTTAACGCGGCGGTAGGCCGTGATCGTGTAGCCGTTGCCCATGTCGAAGGTGGCTGCCAGCTCAAACGGCGCGTACTTTTCCTGGTTTTCCAGGAAGGCCGCGTTCATCTTCTCTGTGTGGTTGTTGGGGTCAAACGGCGTACAGGTCAGCACGACCTGCGCCGTGAGCAGCTCCTTCGGGAAGGCATCGTTGCCGGGATTGCAGGCACCGTAGGGCAGAATTTCGCGGATGGACTCATCCGGCAGCGCCGAGATGCGGAACACATCCGGGCTGTAGACCACGCCGTGACAGATCATGTAGGCGGAGTTTTCGCCGGTGCAGTTCTCCCGCAGCCAGGCGTTGACCTCGGCGACCTGCTGTAAATCATTGCGGGGGCTGTCCACGTAAAAGTACAGTCCGCTGTAAAATCCGCTGGGGAAAACCACCGGCAGCAGCTGACTGCACGCGCCGAAGTTCAGCGCACACAGTACGCCCGCCGCTGTTGCCAGAATGCGGCGCGGCCACGCCCACGGCAGATCGCTGACGAGCAGCGCACAGAGGAAGCAGCCCAGCAGGTAGAACGGCGCGACGGCCAGCGACTGGTGGTCGTCCATGTTCTGCACACGGGTGACGAGCAGCACGGTCAGCACCGCGCCGACGGCGGCAAGAACGGCGAGCGCACGGGCCTTAGCATTATACAACCCGTATAATATGCCGATCAGCATAATCACAAACACGAGCCAGCCCAGATAGACACGCTGGTTGGCCAGCTCTGCCAGAAAGCCGCCGGTCTGGTAGGTCGCGTAGCGGTCACTGTAGTCGGCCTTGGCGATGCGCCAGAACATCGGCAGCAGCGGTACGCCGACGCAGACCAGCGAGGCCGCGGCAAACTTGCCAAAGCGCAGGGCGGTCTGTACCTGCCGGGCGCGTGCAGCGCGGGCCAACACCCAAACGCCATACAGCAAAAAGAACGCCACAACGGTAAACATGTAGCTGCGGCGGGTCAGCATGAGCATACCCGTAAAGGCCGCCAGCGACACAAGCCGCGCGGGGGCCGGCTGGCTGAAGTCGTACCCGACGCCGAGCGCCAGCAGCATAAACGCGAACGCGACACCGAGCAGGTCCGGCATACCGCGGTAAAGCGCAATGTGCAAAAGCGGCAGCAACAGGACGAATGCCATAGAGAGCGCCGTGAACAGCACCGGGGCCTTTGGCTGCAATTTTCGGCGCAGCACTGTCAGAAGAAGCCATGCACTGTAGTAGACGAGCGACGGGATCAGCAGCGCACAGAGCAGCGCAAACGTGTTGGCCGTGCGCGGCGTGAACATGAAGAACGGCTCTGCCAGCAGATTGATGACCAGCGGCGCGTAGTCGTTGAACCACGTCTTGTAGATGGTCGAGCCGACACCGGTAAAGACGCCGTCCGCAAAGTTGGATTCCAGCCGCACCTGCAGATTGTAGTAAGTCGCGTTGTCCCACAGGTAGAGACTCTGGCGGCCCACCATGGCGTGCAGATAGAATGCGGCGCTGGCCGCTATGCAGACTGCTAAAATGACGGCATCCGCTTTTGTGCATTTTGCGCCAACCGCCCGCGCCGCGCGGCGGTACAGGCAGAATGTGCCCAGCACCGCCGTGCAGCAGAGCAGCAGCAGCCATACATCCACCGGATTCCGCCCGCTGCCGAGCATATCGACAGCTTGCAGCGGCGCGGCAAAATGCGCCGCCGTGCTGAACACGAACTTGACGGCAAAAATGCATAGCAACAACAGGACGGCCCGCTCCAGGCGGGTCATCCTGCGGTAGATGCATTTTAAAAATGTACGGAGATTGAGCTTTGACAAGTTGGGGTCTCCTTATTGGGTCCGTTGCCTTGTAGGGGCCGGACATGTCCGGCCCGGCACCTGATGTAAAATGGCATGTATGGCAAGGCCGCGGGCCGGGCATGCCCGGCCCCTACTGCGCGGCGGCTGTCACTTCGCCTGCATGAACAGCTTGCGGTTCTGCCACAGGTAAATGCCGCCCGAAAGCACGGTGGCCGCGCCGCACAGCCAGCACAAAATCTGGGTAATCAGCCCCACGGCCATCGCATCGGCGGGGCCTGCCAGCGCGGCGGCAAAGTAGTAGAACAGCACGGTCAGCATCTGCAGAACGGTCTTGACCTTGCCCCACATGTTGGCGGCGATGACGGTGCCGGTCTCGGCGGCAAGCATACGCACACCGGCCACGGCGAACTCGCGGAACAGGATGACCGCCAGCACCACAGGGCTGCAGATGCCGCACGCCACCATATAGATAAAGGCGGCGGTGGTCAGGCATTTGTCGGCCAAGGGGTCCATAAACTTGCCGAAATCGGTGACAAGATTGTTTTTGCGCGCCAGATAGCCGTCCAAAAAGTCGGTAAAGCTGGCAACGGCAAAGATAATACCGGCAATAAGCGCAAATGTGGGGTTGAAATCGGCGGTGCCGTAGCGGCTGTAAGCGGCAAACACCATAAAAACAGGCACCAAGATAACACGCAGCATCGTAAGTTTATTGGGCAGATTCATACATCAATCCTCCAGCTTTTCTTCCGCATAGCCGTACAGATCATAGGTGTCGGCATCGGTGATGGTGACATTGTAGAACGCGCCGGTCTCCAGCGGGGTGTCCGCGGGGGTCAGCACGCTGCCGTCGATCTCGGGGCAGTCGGCCTTGGTGCGCAGCAGGTACATGCCGGTCTCGTCATCAACGCCGTCGCAGATGCACTCATAGGTATGGCCGACCTTCTCGCCCTCGCGCTCGGCGCTGACCTCGGCCTGCAGCTCCATGATGTGATCGGCGCGGCGCTGCTTCGTCTCCTCGTCGATCTGGTTCGGCATTTTTGCGGCCACGGTGTTTTCCTCGGCCGAGTAGGCAAAGCAGCCGAGGCGGTCAAACCTGACGGTCTTGACGAAGTCACACAGCTCTGCGTACTGCTCCTCGGTCTCACCGGGGAAGCCCGCGATCAGCGTCGTGCGCAGCGTGATGCCGGGGATGGCCGCGCGCAGCCGGGCAATCGCGTCCTCGATCTCCTTACGTCCGCCGCGGCGGTTCATGGCCTTGAGCACCGCGTCATCACAGTGCTGGATGGGCAGGTCGAGATAGGGCACGACCTTGGTGTTGCGGACCATGGCGGCAATAAATGCATCGCTGATACGTTCCGGATAGGCGTACAGGATACGGATCCAGCGGATGCCGTCGAT
>ERZ838516.4700-NODE-4700-length-10241-cov-3.457785_pt1 | contig 10241 bp, 8 predicted proteins | sample MGYA00519910_ERZ838516 | MGnify/ENA primary metagenome ERZ838516 (study PRJEB31850, sample SAMEA3708837) | human gut metagenome | biome: human gut; feature: human-associated habitat; material: faeces | place: China | collected 2014 ... | reverse complement strand
TATGTTCTTCACTTTTGTGCAGTAAAGTTTTCCCACAATTATTTTACACTAACCTATACCACCTCGGCAGACAGCTGCTGAGACGGGTATTTGCATATCATACTGTCCGGCAGACGATGAAAAAAAGCCCCCGAATCTGTACGAAACGGGGGTGATGCCCATGAGCGATACAAACATAACGTTGTTATTACTCATCGTTCTTGTGGTTTTGTTGCAAAATGTAACAAAAAAGTAGCCGTCACCTTAGTTTTCGCGAGCTAAGACGGCTACAATTTTGTAACCATTGCGGGGGCTATACCGTGTGTTGGCACAGCGCCTCGCTTTTTTCACCTTTATTATAACGGCTGAGCCCGCTGCCGTCAAGGCGCGCGTCATGGCGCCAGGGCTATTCGCCTGGCTTTTCTGTGGGTTCAGGTGCGGCGTCGTCGGGCCGATGGGCCTCGCCCCAGCGGCACATGGCTTCCATGATCGGGTAGAGGGAGCGCCCTTTGTCTGACAGGCTGTATTCGACCTTCGGCGGGATTTGGGGATATTCCCGGCGGACGATCAGACCGTCGCGCTCCATGCCTTTCAGCTGCTCGCTCAGCGTCTTATAGGTAATGGCCCCGATTTTTCGCTTCAGCTCGTTGAAGCGGACGGTTTCGTATTCGACGAGAAAATACAAGATGATTAGCCGCCATTTGCCGCCGATCAGGGACAGGGTGTAGCCGAAGGGGACGTCGGACAAGGCCTGCAGGGCTCCTTCGTAGGGCTTCATGCTCATGAGGGGATACTTCCTTTCTCCATAGTATATGTCAAAAAAGTGCGTACTATACAATCTGTCTTTTCTTTTTTATCATAAGAGAAGAAGGATATACAAGTCAACCCGGCTCAGCCGGAGAAGGGAGCTCTGCCATGAAAAACGTAAAAATTACCATACTCAAGACGACGCTGGATGCGGAACTGGCCGCCCAGTACGGCGTGCCGGGACTCACGGCTTGTCCCATGATGCGGAAAGGCCAGGTCTTTTACGCCGACTACGCCAAGCCCGAGGGATTCTGCGACGAAGCGTGGAAGGCAATCTATCAGTACGTCTTCGCCCTGGCTCACGGCGACGGCAAGACCTTGTTTTATCACGGCGACTGGATCGCTAAGCCCAACGTCGCCATTTGCAGCTGCAACGACGGCCTGCGCCCGGTCATCATGAAGCTCGAAGGAACGGACGAAGAAGCGGAACTCAGCTATGTTCCCGTCCGCTGACGGCTTTGCGTGAATCTATTCTCCATATGCATGTATAAGACTTTGTTATATTATATTGATATACTACAGCTCCGGCGGCGCAGTCCTGTCAGCCTGTCATTCGGCAGGAATGCGAGCCGAAAGCCTTCGGTTTGTCCTCATTTTTGTCCGCTGAGATAAGACGAACGATACGACATAGCCGCTCGAATCCGGCCCCTTTGGCCTAGGTTCGGGCGGCTTTTGTCATGCCTTTTTCTCTATATCCGACGGCAGCGCGGACGTGAGAATCCGCATGGATACGCCGTTTTTAGCTGCTGGCATCAAGGGATGTAACGCGTACGTAACGCCCTAGACTAGAAGAGACAAGACCAGAGGAGACAAGAGGGAGATAAGAGAAGAGACGCGCAGCGTTACGGGCGTCGCCTCGGAACGGACGGAATAGACGGAGAGAAATTTTTCCATGAGGAGACATAAAACGACGGGGCCTTTTCCCTTACTATTATAGAACGCAGCCCCCAGGAGCTGACGAACGGGAGGACCGAAAATGAAACAACTTCGTTGGATGAAAACAAAAATTGGATTGTTTGGCGACCCGAAGGTCATGGCCATGCTCAGCCAGCGCCACGGCGAGACGTACTTCGTCGTCTGGTTTTTGCTCAAGGACATTGCCGGGACAGTCAACTGCGACGGCTACGCCTGCCTGTCGGAGCAGGTGCCCCTGACGGGCGAATACATTGCCCGCGTCCTTCGCCGCCGCCGCGACGTCGTCGAAAAAGCCCTTGATTTCTTAGAGCAGATAGACCTCATCCGCCGCGATGAAGAAGGCCGTATTCGCCTCGTCGACTGGGAAGAATTGCAGGATTTCGACAAGGACGAACGCCGCCGTCAGCAGACGCGCAGCCGCGTGGCCCGATTCCGTCAGAAGCAGGGCGAAGGGGGCGGCCGAGATGACGGCGGTACTGCCGAAGCTCCTGAGAAGACGGCAGGAGGCGAAGCCGCGGCATATTACGCCCAGGTCTTTGGCGGTATCCATCGGGCGGCGCAGCTTGCCTTAGACGAGATGGAATGCCGGTGGGGCGTCGACGCCGTCTGCCGCGCTGTAGCCATTGCCAAGGAGCGGGGCGCTGAGGGAAATAACCTCAACTATATCCGCTCGATTCTCGCCAACAGCGGCGGCCAGCCGCGGCGAAGGGGAAAGGATGATTGCCATGGGTATGCAAGTATTGATGAATACGTTAGTGTCATGCTTCGGCAGGCGGATGAATATGAATCCGCAGTTCATACACGTGCTGAAGGCCAGCCTGCCCGCCGGGCTGACGGAGGAACAAGGCGCGGAGCTGGGCGCCCGCCTGGCCCAGACCTGTAAGTTTGCGCCGACTATAGCGGAAATCCTGGCCGAGTGGCGGGGCATGCGCCGCGATATGCAGCGGCGCGAGAGTATGCCGCCGCCGGTGCCGGTACGCAGAAATCCTGCCGTCGTCCGCCGGCTGCGCTCTGTCCGCGACTTGCTGAGGCAGGGCAGCCCCTTGCCGAAGCAGGACATCGGGCCGGAGCTGCGCGAGTTTGCCCGGCAGCGGTTTCCCGACATCAGCGACGACGTCATCCGGAGAAACTGGCTGGAAATTATGAATTGCATGGACTACGCGGCAGAACAACAACGGACGGCTTCGCCCTACCAGATGGTCATGGAGCTGGAGCCCGACGGGACGATCAGCCTGAGCATGAAGACCCTAGAGTGCGCTGGCTGACGGCTTGAGTTTCGCCGCCAGATCTATGGTATATATAATACATATTTATATAGAGTACAGCAGTTCTTTTCCCCAGGGGCGCAAGGCTCGCAGGGGCAGCAGCGACAGAGTTTCCTGCCGTCCCATGCAGGAGACGCCGACGCGACAGATTCAGAAAGCCATGGCGGCCGACATGGCAGTTCTACGAAGGAGGCGTTCCTATGCATCGGATTATGCAGTGTTTGAGAAACCTCGACAAACAGACCATTGTATTTGTGATTCAGTTGATTCGATATTTCGTTAGGAGGAAATACAGCGATGAAAATTTATCTCAACGCCGGCCACGACCGGCTCCTTGATTCCGGCGCAGTCAACGAAGCCATGGGATTGCGCGAGTGCGACCTGGCCTATGAACTGGCCCAGAAAGTGAAGGGGTATTTGGAACGAAACGGCGTCGCCGTCCTGTTTGGACAGCAGGACAACCTGTACGCCGTCTGCGGCGAAGCCAACGACGCCGAGGCCGACGCCTTCGTGTCCCTGCACTTCAACGCGTTCAACAAGCGCGCCGCCGGTACGGAAACGCTCATCTCCCATACAGCAGAGAGCCTGCTTTTGGGCCATGCGATTCAGTCCAACATCAAAGCCGTCCTCAACCTACCCGACCGCGGGCTGAAGGAACGGCCGGGCCTCTTCGTCCTGCGCAACACCGTCATGCCTGCCGTCGTCGTCGAAGTGTGCTTTATCGACAACGACTACGACATCCGCCAGTACCAGAGCCGCGCCGACGCCGTAGCGCGGGCCATCGCCACGGGAATCATGCAGTGGCCGGCAATGGCAAGGAAGGCGGCAGCATAACGCATATGCTGAAAGAGGCCAGCCCGGAACTCCCACGCCTTGCTGCGGGTCAGACAGGCGGCGCGGCGTGTCCGTAACGGGCGAAGAAACCGTGGTACTTGCAGCTTCTTTCATGCCGGTGTAAGGCGTGCTGGCTGATGGAGCATGTTATGCTGGTCAGCCGTTCATTAAATAAAGCGTTTTGTTATTATAAGAATGTGTATAAGATAAGGCTGTTTTATATTATGCCGAATACCTGAATACATAAACGCATATCATTTTATCAAGTGTATGTATTTTACTCTCCATGCTGTTGTATATCTCTTAGGGCGTAGTTCCGCCCATTACGGACGAGCCGTGCCGACGTAAGTCGGCTGCGCCGTATCGGGCAGGCGGGAAACAGCGGTATCCGAGCGAAGCGATTTTACCGCGCCGCCTGCCCGATGCGGCGCAAGGCTCGGTAGTACCTGGGCGGCGGTTCTTTCTTTGTATACTTTCTTTCTGTCCGCACAGAAAGAAAGTATAAGGGTATGAAAGGGGACTCCCCGTTTCCGTCTAAGAAAAAATAATAGAGGCATACCGCAGGATTTTCTTTCTGCCGCGCAGAAAGAAAAAAAGTAATAACATTCCCTTTGCGTTGGGACATAACGCAATCCTAGCTTTCTCCTGTCTTTGCGCCAACAAAGACAGAAAACATATTCACATTCCAAAGGAGGAATTTATTATGGCAGAACGTACTGCAATTTCCAGCAAGTTGAAACTCACCGTTTCCTATCAGGATCACGAAGGGGCGCAGAAAAAGCGGCAGATGACCTTTGCCCACCTCAAGCCGTCGGCCGAGCCCGAAAGCATCACGGCTGTGGCGACGGCTATCGGCACCTTGCAGGACGATCCGATTACGTCGATTCGCGAAGTCATTGAAAATGAAATTACGGCCTAAGCCAGCATGTTCCATTTCGAAAGGAGAAACATACCATGATTCAGACTAAAACCAGAACCTTACAGCTCGAATTTGCCGACGCTGCCGGAAACAGCGTCGTCTATTCCCTCAAAAATCCCAAAGAAGGCCTCGACAAGGGCACCGTCGACGCCGCCGTCGGCACGCTGCTGGAAAAGAAGATTTTCGCGACGGCCGAGGGCGAGCTGACGGCCTTGAAGGACAGCCGCATCATTACCCGTCAGGTCGAGACTCTTGACGAATAAGGTATAATGATAAGTAAAACGCAAAATGCCTTGGGCGTATGCTCAAGGTGTTTTGCCCTATAAGGAGGCAACATTGTATGACCATTCCTGTACGGCAATGCATCCGTCAAGTCCAGATGGGCGACGTCGATGCCATTGCAGATATTTGTCAGCTGTACAACCCCTTTATCCAATCCATGGCCCGTAAATACAGCTACGTGTACGGCAGCATTCACGACGCCCGCTCGGTCGCGACTACCGCTCTGATCGAATGCATTTATTCCTACGACCTGGCGGACAACGTGGACATCCCCCTGGCCATCGTCCGGCGCGTCAGAAAGCAGTTCGGCGACGACGCCTACCGCTACAAGCAGGAACAATCCCTGCTTGAAAAGAACGTCTACTGTCCCGAAGGCGGCACGACCGATCTGCCCGACTATCTGGAAGACCAGAACGCCGTCTGTCCCATGGGCCGGGTCATCGAGATGGAAGAAAAAGAAGAGCTCCAGCGGGCCTTGGATACCCTCGACGAGAAGGAACGCCGCCTCGTCTGCCTGCGCCACAAGGAAGCATGGACCTTCCGCTCCATCAGCGAAGAACACGGCATTCCCATCCCCTCGATCCAGACCGTCATCAACCGCGGCGTACGCAAGCTTCGCAGCCACTACGGCCTCGACGGAGACGCGCCGAAGAAAATCCCGAAAAAATATAGGGGAAAGAAATAGGAGGATGGTTGTTACTTTTTTCTTTCTGCGCGGTACAATCCTTCGCTCGGATGCCGCTTGCTCCGTCTGTCAGGCTTTTTGCATCCGCCTGCGGCGGCCCGGCGCGTCCGTAACGGGCTGTGCTGGCTGTAGGCAACGTCCTTTGCGAGTATTGACTATGTGACGGCGTATGGTATAATATAAGCAGAATTCAATATGTCCATTTAACACACGAAATCCCCGTAACGTTGCCGCGTTACGGGGATTTTCCGTGGGGCTGGTTGCTCCTATTAGTGTCTGTTCAGCCACTTACAGATGTAGTTTGCGACTACGCCTGCCATGACAGACAATACAAAAGAATTCAATATTTCCATTTAACTCCCCCCTTTCTGTTGCCAGAAATGGAGAAGAGCAACGCATTTAGTATATCATGCGATGATTAGAGGTTTCTTAAAGTTTTATGAAAGAAACATGAGAAAAAGGGAGAATGCTTGCATGGCCGTTGACTGTGCGGCGGCGTATGGTATAATATACGTAGAATGTAGTGTTTCCATTTGACACGAGAAAACCCCGTAACGGTTGCAGCGTTACGGGGTTTTCTCGTGGGGCAGGTTGCTCTGGGATTATCTGTCCCACCACTTACAGATGTAGTTCGCGACTACGCCTGCCATGACAGACAATACAAAAGAATGTAATATTTCCATTTGACTCCCCCCTTTCTGTTGCTGAGAATGGGGAAGAGCAACGTGTTTAGTATATCATGTGATGATTAGAGATTTCTTAACGTTGCATGAGAGATACATGAGAAAAACAGAAAATGACTGTACAGTTGTTGATTGTATGATACCTACATGAAACATTGAACCGATACGACGGGCCGAATCCATTGCGGATTCGGTCTTTTTTTTGTACGCAAAAAAATGGCTGAAATACCGTGAAAAATGGGCATTTTCACTTGACATAGGGGGGGGGTATGCGTTATACTGATAAAGAGTATGTGTATACAGCCGATAGGCACCGGCTCGTATGCATATCCCCTTTTAGTTATTATACATTGCATGTATTGAAATATAGCATGGCAGTATAGGCGCTCGGCTGATAAAAACATAGAGCTGGTTGATCGTGAGGGCGAGGCCGTATGGTCGTGGGTGAGGAGGAAACGACATGAGACATGTTCATCGAAAAGCGATAAAAGGAAAGCTGTTAAAACGATTAATCCTAAGTGCTGTTGTTGCAGGGACAGTATGGGTACCGGCTATGGTGACTCCGGGCGTATTGGCTGCCGATATGACTCCGGGCGTATTGGTTGCCGATATGCCTTTTGGGGAATTTGTCGATGATACAGAAAAAGGCGGTACGATTACTGTTACGGAAGATACGACGGTAAATAGTGATTATGTATCGGGATCTGCGCCGGATAAAATTGGCGTGCATCCTTATAATATTGTGATCAATCAGGGGAAGAAATTAGTATTAAACGATCTTATTATGTATAATCCCCATATTACTGGTCAAGGCGATATTGAAATTAACGTAACAAACAATACGGCGAAATATCCAGAAGTATATACAGGTGGTCTTGTTGGCGTTACAAATTCGGATTATCCAGATATTCGCATTCAAGGTAATAATCTTACTATTACAAATGAACGAACTGGCTGGTATGGAAGTGGTATTTTTGTTGGCGCGGACCAAGAAAGTCATATGGACATAGATTTGGCTGGAAATTTAGATATTACAGCTAATAATTATGGCATTACAATGGAAGGAAATACAAGTAGTGATATAGATATTGATGCCGATAGTGTAGATATTGAGGCAGGAGCTTGGGGTATTAATATTCGTGGAACTAGTAGCTTGGATATGAATACAATTCATGACATTAGGGTTTCTGCAGGGCAAGGTATTTCCAATAACAGTCCTAAGCCATTGAATCTTGAGTCAACAAACGGCTTTATCAAAGTAACTGCCGATACGCAGTATGGTGTGACAGCTGGTTCTGGCGATATTAACCTTACTAGTAAGGCTAATACTTTTATTGTTGATAAAAAAGACAGTGCATTTGATTCTGCTAAAATTTATTATGCTGTGGCAAGTAGTAGAAATGGGCAAATTCACATCGAATCAACGATAGGAGACAATGTTCTTCAGGGCGGAGAAAATATGGTAGGTGTTTCGAGTGATGCTAATTCTGATAAAGGTGTTAATCTGATCGCTGCTCAGGATAATAAAGTTAATGCGGGGATAAATGGTGCATATTCAACAGCAGGTACGATTACGCTTGACGCTAAGCGCGATAATATCATTACGTCTGGAACGGAAGCATTAAAAGCCGACGGCGCACAGAGTAGCGTCAAAGCGATTGCCGATCGTGTGAATAGTATTACGGCTGGCGAGACGATAGATATTACGTATGACGACGATATTCCCACTCCATATGCCGATGAAAAAAAGGTTACTTTTGGTAAAGATGCGGCGGCTTATGCAATAAATGGCGGCGATACTCCCGTACTGAGCGGCGTTGCAAATCTCTTGGCAGGCTCCGTATATGCCAGTGGCGAAGGCAGTACTGTCGACATAAAGGGGATAAACGATCAGTTGATTAACAACTACATCTATTCTGCCGCGGTTATTGACGGCGCAGGCGATTTGGCTTATTCGAAAGATGAAGAGATGGCAAAGAAGCGCGTTGTGTCGGCTTTATATGCCGAAGGGAATGCTGATATTAATGTAACTGGCGCGCAGAACGTTATCCGTTCGTATGCTGAGAGCGACGACCATGATACATTGGAACGTGTCGTTTGGGCATATGATAAAGCTAATATCACTATCGACGGCACGACGTTTATCAGTACGGACAGCTATCAAAAGAGCTCGAACAGCCTCGACATTGCTATTGCTGCCGGTACGGCGACGAACCTGGATAAAGAGACTGTCGATAAAGAATTGACAGACGACGAACGGGCAAAGGTAACGCTGCATTATGGAAATGGCAGCGCAATTACCGGCGATATTTTGTCTGCTTACGCCGGGTTAGTTACAGTAGATGCGAAAAACGATACGGCAGGCGCTAAGATCACAGGTAATTTGTTATCGGGTAACAACGGTATTTTAAATGTCAACCTTGGCAACGGCGGCCGTCTGGAAGGCCGTGCCGATGACTACGGCGATGCCGGCACGGAAGGACTGAACTCCCAACATACGTCCTTCTTCAACCCGGCCTTCAGCAGCGAAATTCTTACGGGCGGCGAAGTAAACCTTACCATGGGCGAAGGATCGAAATGGACGGTTACGGGCCAGAGCTGGGTTACGAGCGTGGATACGGGAAATAGTGAACACGTCGAGATCGATCTGGCATCGGCAAAATCGGATTTGAACGCAAACGTCCAGGCCTTGACAATCGGCGAAATGAAGGGCAATGCTATGTTTACGATGAAACTCGACGGTGATAGAAGTGCCAGCGATATGCTGTACATGAAAAAAGCAAACGGTGAGTATTTCATCAACCTGGAAAATGCCGTGACGGTAGAGGATATGTATCAGGATGGGTTTGACGGTCTGCGCTTTGCAACGGTCGGCAAGGATTCGCATGCAACCTTCAGCGCCGGTACATACGACAACGGTGTGTATAACGTCGAATATGAAGTCGGTACGGACGACTATAATGGAAACACGGAAAACGATGCGTATAACAGCACGGGCGGCAATGGTCAAATGACCGAGGCAAAGCCGGGAAAGGATTTGGTAGATAATCTCTTTAAGGACGAACCTCAAGAAGCCGCTGCTTACGGTATCATGACCTTAGCGGCTGTGGATTCGCCGGAATCTCCTGATTCGACGGAGGATATGGGAACGGATACAGGCATGAACGGCACGACGGTAGACGATACGACGAACTTTAAGCTCATCGGCGTAAAGAGCCGTGAATTGTCCGATGCGGGTAAGACCGTCGTGGCCATGTCCCAGGTCAACTACGCCAACGCCATCTATATGGACCGCCTGAACAAGCGCATGGGTGAGGCTCGCTACATCGACGGCGACGAAGGCCTGTGGGTACGCATCCGCCACGACCGCATCGGCAAGTCCGACGCCTTCCGCAGCAAGAACACCATGATGGAGCTGGGCTATGACAAGCGCGTCGACGATCGGGAAGACGGCGAACACCGCCGCGGCTTTGCCATCGACTACATGCGCGGCACGACGGATTACCATAACGTAGCCGGTGACGGCGACGTACGGCGGGGCGGTCTCTGGCTCTACGATACGTGGCTCGGCAATAAGGGCCATTATTCCGATTATGTCCTCAAGATTGGCAGATTGTCCAATGATTTTGAGATTTACGCGAGAAGCACTGGCGAAAAGATTACCGGTGATTACAGCAACTTCGTGTACTCGGCCAGCGCTGAATACGGCCGCAAGAAGGACATCGGAAAGGATTGGTATTTTGAACCCCAGGTTCAGCTCCAGTATGCCCACGTGACCGACGCCGACTACACGACGAGCCAGGGTACGAGCGTAGAACTGGACGCTATCGACAGCCTCATCGGCCGCGTCGGCTTCCGTCTCGGCAAGGATA
>ERZ838516.4696-NODE-4696-length-10256-cov-2.315557_pt1 | contig 10256 bp, 8 predicted proteins | sample MGYA00519910_ERZ838516 | MGnify/ENA primary metagenome ERZ838516 (study PRJEB31850, sample SAMEA3708837) | human gut metagenome | biome: human gut; feature: human-associated habitat; material: faeces | place: China | collected 2014 ... | reverse complement strand
CCAGCCTGGTTCATCAACATTTCGATGGTATAGACTTCATTGTCGGAGCACTGACCAAGAAGAAGACGGCGCAGGGATTCGTAATATCTGCGTAAAATTTCCTGTTTGGAAGCTTCGCGGCATGCTTCATCATCACAGATACAGTTTCCGGCCATGTTCACTCCCATGTCTGTTGGTGATTTGTAAGGGCTTTCTCCGTAAATGCGTTGGAAAATTGCATTTAATACAGGAAAAATCTCTACATCACGGTTATAGTTAACGGTTGTCTCGCCATAAGCTTCAAGATGGAATGGATCGATCATATTTACATCGTTCAGATCTGCAGTGGCTGCTTCATAAGCTAAGTTGACCGGATGCTTCAGCGGGATATTCCAGATAGGAAATGTCTCAAACTTGGCATAACCGGCACGGATTCCGCGTTCCAGTTCGTGATAGAGCTGGGAGAGGCAGACAGCCATTTTTCCACTTCCTGGTCCGGGAGCAGTCACAACGACCAGTGGTCTGGAAGTTTCAATGTAATCATTTTTTCCATAACCGTTTTCACTTACAATGACCGGAATGTTGGTCGGATATCCTGCAATCAAGTAGTGGCAGTATACACGGATGCCCATTTTCTCCAGGCGGGCTTTAAATAAGGAAGCACTTTCCTGGTTACTGTATTTTGTAATAACAACACTGCCGACATAGAGCCCGCGATCACGGTAAATGTTCATCAGGCGGAGAACATCAGAATCATAAGTGATTCCAAGATCTCCACGGATTTTGTTGCGCTCGATGTCTTCGGCGCTGATCACGATGATAATTTCTGCCTGATCGGAAAGCTTGTCCAGCATACGGAGCTTACTGTCAGGTTGAAATCCAGGCAGTACACGGGAAGCGTGATAATCGTCAAATAATTTGCCTCCAAATTCCAGATAGAGCTTATTGTCAAACTGACTGATTCGCTCTTTAATGTGGGCAGACTGCATCTGCAGATACTTGTCATTGTCAAAACCAATTTTCATAATGAATAAATCCTCTCTTGTCCTCTGTATTATATTATGAGTTCTATCGTTCATATGCCGGAACTGTTCTGAAATATACAGAAAAATTCAGGCATGAAAAACCACAGAAAAAGTATACTACATATTATGGTTAGTTTACAATCTTTTCATAATGTTTTTATTGATTTCTAACAAGGCTGTCCGTATAATGGAGAGTGACACAGGAGGAGAAAAATGGACAACCAGAACGGAAACAAGGATAATAATAAAAATAACAAACAAGGCTTTTCTTTTGTCATACTGATTACGATGCTGACGGCACTTCTAGTATTTGCCATGTATCAGTTTCAGGGAGTGGACAGTGACCAGGAAATTACTTATAACAAGTTCCTGAAGATGATTGATGAGAAGAAGGTCGAGAAAGTTGAAATTAAGAGTGATAGGATTCTGATCACGGCAAAGAAAGAAAGTGGAGATAAGGTCAACAAGGAATATTACACAGGCCGGATGAATGATGACCAATTGGTGGAGAAACTGGAAAAAGCAAAGATTGATTTCAATCAGGAGGTACCGGATACAACTTCTGCAATTGTTGCCCAGTATGCTATGAATATCATTCCGCTTGTCATATTTATTGCACTGATCGTATGGATGACCCGTAAGATGTCGAAAGGCGGAGGCATGATGGGAATTGGCAAGAGTAATGCCAAGATGTATGTGGAAAAACAGACCGGTGTCACATTTAAGGATGTAGCAGGACAGGATGAGGCGAAGGAATCTTTGCAGGAAGTTGTAGATTTCCTGCACAATCCGGGAAAATATACAAGCGTAGGAGCAAAGCTTCCAAAAGGAGCACTGCTTGTAGGACCTCCAGGAACAGGTAAGACACTTTTGGCAAAAGCAGTTGCAGGAGAGGCAAAAGTACCGTTTTTTTCATTGAGTGGATCTGCATTTGTAGAGATGTATGTCGGCGTCGGAGCATCCAGAGTCCGAGACTTGTTTAAGCAGGCACAGCAGATGGCACCATGTATTATTTTCATTGATGAGATTGATGCAATTGGTAAGAGCCGTGATACACAGATGGGCGGTAATGATGAGCGTGAGCAGACATTGAACCAGCTTCTGGCTGAGATGGATGGATTTGAAAGTAACAAAGGTCTTGTTCTTCTGGCAGCCACGAACCGTCCGGAGATTCTGGATCCGGCACTGTTAAGACCGGGACGTTTTGACCGTCGTATTATTGTGGAACGACCGGATCTTAAAGGACGTGTGGAAGTACTGAAAGTGCACTCTAAAGACGTGAAGATGGATGAGACGGTTGATCTGGAAGCAATCGCACTTGCAACTTCCGGAGCAGTTGGCTCAGATCTTGCAAATATGATCAATGAAGCCGCAATCAACGCAGTTAAGAATGGAAGAAATGCCGTATCACAGGCGGATCTTTTTGAAGCAGTGGAAGTTGTGCTGGTAGGTAAAGAAAAGAAAGACCGTGTGATGAATCAGGAAGAGCGCAAGATTGTGTCTTACCATGAAGTCGGACATGCGCTTGTCAGTGCGTTGCAGAAGGATTCTGAGCCAGTTCAGAAGATTACGATCGTACCGCGTACGATGGGAGCACTTGGATATGTTATGCAGACTCCGGAAGAAGAAAAGTTCCTGAATACAAAGAAAGAACTGCAGGCTATGTTAGTTAGAATGCTCGGAGGACGTGCTGCAGAAGAGATTGTATTTGATACAGTGACAACAGGGGCTTCTAATGATATTGAGAAAGCAACCAGTGTGGCAAGAGCTATGATTACCCAATATGGTATGAGTGAGAAGTTCGGGCTGATCGGGCTGGAATCGGTCCAGAACAGATATTTGGACGGACGTCCGGTTATGAACTGTGGTCAGGAGACAGCTTCTGAGATTGATCATGAAGTTATGAAGATGCTGAAAGAAGCTTATGAGGAAGCAAAGAAACTTCTTTCAGAACACAGAGAATCACTGGATAAGATTGCAGCATTTCTGATTGAGAAAGAGACAATTACAGGAAAAGAATTCATGAAGATTTTCCATGAAGTAGAAGGAATTGCAGAAGAGTAATACAGAAAGTTAATGTATTTGAATACCGTTTCCCGGGCAAATCAGATTTTTGTCAGGGAGGCGGTATTTTCTGTTACATTGAGTTGAAAAAACAGGGAGTAAATTATGTTTGATATTCAGGAAGAATTAAAAAAGCTGCCGGGCAAGCCGGGAGTTTATCTGATGCATGATGAGACAGATAAAATCATCTATGTGGGAAAAGCAATCAGTCTGAAAAACCGTGTACGACAGTATTTTCAGAGCAGTCGTAACAAAGGGGCTAAGATAGAACAGATGGTGACTCACATTTCCAGGTTCGAGTATATCGTAACAGATTCGGAACTGGAAGCGCTGGTGCTGGAGTGCAATCTTATCAAAGAGCACAGACCCAAATATAACACAATGTTGATGGACGACAAGGCTTATCCATTTATAAAAGTTACTGTGCAGGAGCCATTTCCAAGAGTGATGTTGGCAAGAAGAGTGCAGAAAGATAAGGCAAAGTATTTTGGCCCCTATACGAGTGCCGGGGCAGTGAAAGACACAATAGAACTGATTCGAAAGTTATATTTTATCCGAAGCTGCAACCGGAGACTGCCAAAGGATATTGGAAAAGAGCGGCCATGTCTGAACTATCATATTCATCAGTGCAAAGCTCCGTGTCAGGGATACATTTCGAAGGAGGAATACCGCAAGTCTGTAGAGGAAGTATTACATTTTCTGAATGGCAATTATGATCCGATTCTGGAAAAGTTGAAGGCACAGATGGAAGAAGCGTCAGAGTCATTGGAGTTTGAGCGGGCAATTGAATATCGGGAGTTGATAAACAGTGTACAGAAAATTGCACAGAAGCAGAAAATTACAGACACTGCGGGAGATGACAGGGATATTGTGGCAGTATCAAAAGATTTGGAAGATGCGGTTGTGCAAGTGTTTTTTATTCGAAATGGAAGATTGATCGGGCGGGATCATTTTTATCTGAAGCTAGTGGATAAGGAGACAAAGGCAGAGATACTTTCCAGTTTTATCAAGCAATTTTATGCAGGGACACCATATATTCCGGGACAGATTATGTTGCCAGAGGAAATACCAGATCATGAGATTATTGAGGAATGGCTGACAAGGAAAAAAGAGCATAAAGTACATCTGGTCATTCCGAAAAAAGGAACAAAGGAAAAACTGGTAGAGCTGGCAGAAAAAAATGCCCGAATGGTTCTGACGAAGGATAAAGAGCGGATTAAGAGAGAAGAGGGAAGAACGATTGGTGCAGTCAAAGAACTTCAAAATCTTTTGGGCTTAACCGGACTGCATCGTATGGAGGCGTATGATATTTCCAATACAAATGGATTTGAATCAGTTGGCTCTATGGTTGTCTATGAAAAAGGAAAACCGAAGAGAAATGACTACCGTAAATTCAAGATTAAAGGGGTAAAAGGGGCGAACGATTATGCCAGTATGAATGAAGTGCTTACAAGGCGGTTCGGGCACGGCTTAAGAGAAAAGGAAGAAGGTCGAGAACTTGGTAGTTTTACGGTATTTCCAGATCTGATTCTGATGGACGGTGGTAAAGGGCAGGTAAATATTGCACTGGAAGTGCTGGATAAGTTGAATCTGGATATTCCAGTCTGCGGTATGGTAAAGGATGATCACCACAGAACCAGAGGGCTTTATTATCACAATGAAGAGATTCCTATTGACCGGAATTCGGAAGCATTCAGACTGATCACGCGCATTCAGGATGAAGCTCACCGGTTTGCAATTACATTTCACAGGCAGCTTCGCAGTCAAGGACAAGTTCATTCGATTTTGGATGATATTCCAGGTGTTGGACCAGCAAGAAGAAAAGATTTAATGAAGCATTTTGCCAACATTGAGGCAATCAAGAATGCCACTGTAGAGGAACTAAAGAGTCTTCCTTCTATGAATGAAAAATCCGCTAAGGATGTGTATGATTTTTTTCACTGATATGCTATAATTTTAATATTAGTAATAGGATGCCTGGAAGGAGAGACATATATGCGAAAAAATGTAGTTCAAATGAAGCAGATTGTCGAGAAGATGAATCTGAAAAATCTGACACCGGATGTAGAGTTGTCGGACAAGGCTGTGGAGGTTCCGGATATTAACCGTCCTGCATTACAATTGACAGGATTTTTTGAAAGATTTGATTCGGAACGGGTGCAGGTCATCGGTTATGTAGAATATAGCTACCTGACAACATTGGAAGAAAAGAAAAAAGAGGAAATTTATGACACGCTTCTTTCTTACAAGATTCCATGCCTGGTATTTTGCCGTGCTTTAAAACCAGATGATATGCTCTTGCAAAAGGCAACAGAAGCGAATATTCCGGTATTTTCAACAGATTCACATACATCTGCATTTATGGCAGAAATCATTCGGTGGTTAAATGTTCAGTTAGCACCATGTATTTCCATCCATGGAGTACTGGTAGATGTCTACGGTGTCGGTGTGCTGATTATGGGAGAGAGTGGTATTGGAAAAAGTGAGGCGGCTCTGGAACTGATTAAGAGAGGGCACCGGCTTGTCAGTGACGATGTTGTGGAGATCCGCAAGGTCAGTGATGAGACACTGGTAGGAACAGCACCGGATATTACAAGGCATTTTATTGAGCTCAGAGGTATTGGAATTGTGGACGTTAAGACTTTATTCGGTGTTCAAAGCGTCAGAGAGACAAAGAATATTGACCTTGTTATTACACTGGAGGAGTGGAATAAAGAGCGTGAGTATGATCGCCTGGGACTGGAAGATCAGTATACAGAATTTCTTGGGAATAAGGTAGTCTGCCACAATCTTCCAATCCGTCCAGGACGTAATCTGGCTATTATTGTAGAGACGGCTGCTATTAATCACAGACAGAAGTCTATGGGTTATAATGCTGCACAGGAGCTATATCAGAGAGTACAGCGTAATCTTACAAAAAAAGATTAAAATATATACACGAGGAGAAAATAACTATGAAATACTGTTTTGGAGCAGATGTTGGGGGAACCACTATAAAACTGGGATTGTTTACAGTGGATGGAGAAATTCTTGATAAATGGGAGATTAAGACTTACACAGAAAACGAAGGAGAACGTATTCTGCCAGATGTTGCAGAGGCAATTAAGGGAAAAATTGCTGAAAAACTTCTTAAAGCCGAAGAAATCTGTGGCATTGGAGTAGGAGTGCCGGCACCTGTAGATAAAAACGGAGCCATTGAACGTGCCGCAAATGTCGGCTGGATGGCAAAAGAAATCAAAAAAGAATTGGAAGAACTCACAGGTTTCCCATGTGTTATTGGAAATGATGCCAACGTAGCAGCTCTTGGTGAGATGTGGAAGGGTGCCGGAGAAGGAGAAAAAGACTTGATCATGGTAACACTTGGAACTGGCGTTGGCGGCGGTATCATCATTGATGGTCATGCGGTAGTCGGAGCTCACGGAGCAGGTGGAGAAATCGGACATATCACAGTAAGAGATGATGAGACAGAGGCTTGCGGATGCGGAAGAAAAGGATGCCTTGAACAATATGCTTCTGCAACCGGGCTTGTCCGTCTGGCTAAGAGATATTTTGAGAAAAATACGAAAAACAGTATTTTAACTGGAAAAGAAATCACTGCAAAAGAAGTATTTGATGCAGCAAAAGCAGGAGATGCAGCGGCTTTAGAAATTACGGAAGAATTTGGTGCATATCTTGGACAGGCATTAGTAAATTTAGCAGCAACCGTTGACCCTGCTGTATTCGTCATTGGCGGGGGGGTGTCAAAAGCAGGAGATATTCTTTTAGAGACTGTAAGAAAATATTTCTATGATCATGCATTCTATGGAAATCAGAAAACAAAAATTACACTGGCAACTCTCGGAAACGATGCGGGAATTTATGGTGCAGCAAAACAGGTGCTTTAAATTCTGATTGCTGCAGGCAAAATAAAAAGTACAATACTTTATTAAAAAGAGGATTATAAATTTTAACAACAGAGTTTTATCATGCATATATTCATAGATGCCGATGCCTGTCCGGTAGTCGGCATAGTAGAAAAAATAGCAAAGAAATACAATCTTCCCGTCACCTTATTATGTGATACCAATCATGTTTTGTACTCAGAGTACAGTGAGGTGATTGTTGTCGGAGAAGGGGCAGATGCAGTGGATTATAAATTAATCAGCATCTGTCAGAAGGGAGATATTGTCGTTTCGCAGGATTATGGAGTGGCAGCGATGGCACTTGGAAAGGGTGCGTATGTGATTCATCAGTCAGGCAAGTGGTACACGAATGACAATATTGACCAGATGTTGATGGAGCGGCATCTGAATAAGAAGGCGAGAAGAAGTTCTCATAAAAATCATCTGAAGGGACCGAGAAAACGGACAAGGGAGGATGATGAACGGTTTACACAGTCGTTTGAAAGGCTTGTGCAGATGGCACAGGCGAGGGAAGGTAAGGAAAACTTTACTTCCTATTATGAATGGAGAGATAGGAACAGATATTACGGCAAAAAGTTTTCTATCCTGGGAGATTCTATCAGTACTTTAAAGGGATACAATCCACAAGGATATAAGGTGTTCTATGATACAGACAACTGTAAAAGAGCAAATATAGAAGCTTATACAGATACATGGTGGGGACAGGTTTTGGAGTTCTTTGGTGCGGAATTATTAGTAAATAATTCATGGTCAGGAAGCAGAGTAACAAAGTTTCCCGATCAGGAACAATTATTCCCGGCCGGGTGTAGTGATGAGAGAACATCTTCTTTACATAGTATGTTTGCAACTCCTGATGTGCTTCTTGTTAATCTTGGAACGAATGATTGGGCATTTGGTGTAAAAACAGGTAAGGAAGCACATGATCAGAATAAAGCATGGAGTGAATTATTTAAAGATGCTTACAGAGCAATGCTCCAAAAAGTGAAATATAATTATCCGGAGTGTGAGGTATGGTGTTGTACTTTGGGTACGACTTTTATTTCTGGTAATCCGCAATTCCGTTTTCCGTATCAATATGCCGGACTTCATATCGAAGAATACAACGAAATAATTCGCAGAATAGTAAGGGAAGAAAAATGCAAATTAATTGATTTGTATCATATGAATACGAGGTATGATTCCATTGATGGCACACATCCGAATATAAACGGAATGAAAACCATTGCATCAGCTGTCTGCTATGGAATGGCTGATGCGGCAGGCAGATATTTTTTGCAGTTAAGGAAAAATGGGAACGGAGAGAGAAAGAATGATTTGCCGGACGAAAACAATTCTGCATCAGCAGAGGAATATGTTTTTATAAATCAGGGCATAACAACGGTTCTTTACGATGAGATCATTAGCCTGACGAATGAAGCTACCGGAGAAGAAATACAAATAAGAGCTGTACAGTTTGACTGTGGCCGGAGTAATGATTGTATGTTAAAATTAGTCAACACAGCTATATCAAGAAACCATGCCTCTTTTTTCTATGAAAAAAATAGCTGGTTTATACGGGATAATCATTCGACCAATGGAACTTGGATAAATGGGATTCGTATGGAACCCGGAAAGAAATATCAATTATCAGCAGATGATGTAATCGGGTTTGCTGGTACTTATCAATATATTTTTTATAAAACTATACATTGCAATTAGAAAGAGAGCATGACAGAATGAAAATCAATGATAAATATAATGGAGGGAAGTATCATGACACAGAGTGAAAGAAGAGAATATTTAATTCAATATTTATTAATAGAAGATCTGCATCCGGTTGCAGCACAATATATATTTGGAAGATAGAAAACGGAAAAGAGGTAATAGAATTATGAAGGTATTAATGATTAATGGAAGTCCGAGAAAAAATGGAAATACATCCATTGCACTGGAGGAGATGAAGAAAGTTTTTGAAGCAGAGAAAATCGATGCGGAAATCGTACAGGTTGGCAATAAAGAGGTAAGAGGATGTATTGCCTGTGGACGTTGTGTAGAACTTGGAAAATGTGTTTTTGATGATGTCGTAAATGAACTGGCACCTAAATTTGAAGAAGCAGACGGACTTGTAGTTGCCAGTCCGGTCTATTATGCATCAGCAAATGCAACACTGATCGCAGTGCTTGACAGACTTTTTTACAGTTCACATTTTGATAAAACCATGAAAGTTGGAGCAAGTGTTGTCTGTGCAAGGCGCGGCGGCTGTTCCGCTACTTTCGACGAATTGAATAAATATTTTACAATATGCAATATGCCAATCGCATCAAGCCAGTACTGGAATTCCATCCATGGGCGCGGACCGGGCGAGGCAAGTGAAGATGAAGAGGGAAAGCAGACAATGCGTGTGCTTGCAAGAAATATGGCATTTCTGATGAGAAGTATTGCACTTGGAAAAGAACAGTTTGGACTTCCGGAGGCGGAAGAACATGTATGGACACATTTTATCAGATAAATTGTGTCTGCATATAAACAGTGAAGGAAAATATAAAGGAAGAAGATAAAATATGGAAGAACAGATTTTAAACATGAGCAGTTTTTACAGGAGTATTCTGGAACAGGACAGGGCATCTGTTGTAATCTGCAATCTGAATCATGAGATTATCTATATGAATCCACAGGCAATACGAAGTTATGAAAAAAGAGGCGGAGAAAAACTGATAGGAAGAAGCCTGATGGAATGTCATAATGCAGAGTCAGCGGAAAAAATACAAAAGGTAATTGAATGGTTTGCGGCAGATGAAAGCCATAATATTGTATATACATTTCATAATGAGAAGCAGAATAAAGATGTGTACATGGTGGCACTCAGGGACGCAGGAAACCTGATAGGATATTATGAAAAACACGAATACAGGAATTTAGAAACCATGAAAATGTATGACTTATGGTAGAAATAAGCACCTGATAGAACAAAGATAACTGGACAAAAATGACTCATTATCATATAATATAGACATAACAAGACAAAGGTGGCGTATTAAAATGGATAAAATGAATTGTCAGGAATATCAGAAACTTATTGGAGACAGGATAAAACAATATCGTATTAATGCAGGAGTTTCATAGAAAGATTTAGAGAACGAATCGGGAGTATCTGTTCGTAGCATATCAAGACTGGAACAGGGTGCATCAATTCAGCTTGAAGGTTTAATTAAAATTAAGAAGCAATTATAAATCAGAAGAGAGTAAAACAGCAGTTGAAATAAAATCAGCTGCTGTTTTTTAGAAGAAACTTGACTTTTCGCATATG
>ERZ838516.4681-NODE-4681-length-10285-cov-11.384066_pt1 | contig 10285 bp, 8 predicted proteins | sample MGYA00519910_ERZ838516 | MGnify/ENA primary metagenome ERZ838516 (study PRJEB31850, sample SAMEA3708837) | human gut metagenome | biome: human gut; feature: human-associated habitat; material: faeces | place: China | collected 2014 ... | reverse complement strand
GGCGGATTGGGGACTTTCACCCTTTGAAACATGCGCCCGCTGGGCGCACCAAAAACAGCGGCAGATATCGTTTCAGATACCTGCCGCTGTCTGTTATCTTCCGATCAGCGCCCCGGATACTCCGACATGATAGCCATCCGGCGTCACAGCACTTACGTACATTGCGCCCTCCGGTATCGGATTTCCACCCGGATCAAGGACTCCTGCCATCGGATTCAGGTAATACCAGACTCCGTTCACAAGGATCCAGCCGATCGCCATATCTCCGTCCGCGTTCAGATAGTACCATCTTCCGTTCACCCAGGCATGAGCACTTGCTGCAGGTCACATTTTTCCGCTGTTAAGCCGACACCCCCCGGATCCATGACATCAAAACAGCATATACCTTCCAGAAATTCTCCAGAAAATACATGCTGTTCTTTTGTTCACAGATGTCCGCCAGCCTCAGCCAGACACCCTGCCATATTCATATGTTATGTAAACCTACATTAAGCCTCCGGCTTCTCGTAGCTGCGATGCATAGAGAAGGAATCCATATCGTAATTCTTTAAGTTCTCCCATACTCCGCGGTCGTCTGCCTTCGCAATCACAGCGTCACGGTCTTTCTTGAATGCCATCTCCTGTTTCATGTTGCTCGGTCCGCCTACGCAGCCGCCCTGGCACATCATACCCTCAATGAAGTCTTCCGGAAGTCTGCCGACCTTGAGAAGAAGAAGGGCTTTCTTAACCTCAGCCGCACCGCTGCAGCGCGCAACCTTAACATCTGCGCTCTCGCCTCTTTCCTTGAAGCACTCGATCACTGCGTTTGTCACGCCGCCGCCATTGCCAAAGCGTTTTCCGAAGACACTGCCTTCCTGCTTTGTCTCCTCAGCCGGCTCAAGCTCAACTTCTTTTCCGCGCAGCATTTCGATGGCCTCACCGAAGGTCAGAACATAATCCGCATTGTTCTCGATGGACTTGTCAGCCGCCTCAGACTTCTTTGCCATACACGGTCCGATAAATACGGTAACTGTCTCCGGATCGATCGCTTTTAACATTCTGGATACCGCGCACATCGGGGATACCGTTGTGGACATATTATCGATCAGAGTCGGGTAGTGTTTCTTGATCATATTTACAAATGCCGGACAGCAGGAGGTCGTCATCTTCTTGCCTTCCTTAAATGCCTCTGCCCATTCCATTGCCTCGTAAGCTGCTGTCATATCAGCACCGGCAGCAACCTCTACCATATCGGCAAAGCCAACCTTCTTTAATGCAGTACGCCAGCTCTCCATTGTGATATCCTGGCCGAACTCACCTTCAGCAGCCGGAGCAACCATGGCAACGACCTTCCTGCCGGCCCTGATCGCTTCGATCACCTGTACAACATATACCTTGGAGGAAATTGCACCGAACGGGCAGCTTCTTACGCAGGCACCGCACTGGATACATTTCTTTTCATCGATCTGACAGATTCCGGTCTCCGGATCCATTGTGATCGCATCTACCGGACATGCACGGCGGCACGGACGGATCAGCTCAGCGATCGCATTGTACGGACATGACTGAGCACAGCGTCCGCACTCTTTACAGACACTCGGATCGATATGGGCACGGTCGCGGCCGATCGAGATCGCACCAAAGTTACATGCGTTCTGACAGGCTTTACCCATACATTTCTGACAGTTATCGGTTACAACGAATCTTGTGATCGGACACTCCTCACATGCAGAAGAGATAACCTGAATGATATTGTCGCTCTGTTTGTCACTCGGACATTTTCCCTCCACGAGACGGATTCTCTGACGGATGATCTCTCTCTCCTTGTATACACAGCAGCGGAACTGTGCCTTTGGACCCGGGATCAGTTTGAACGGGATATTGTCTCTCTCTTCCTCGAGTCTGCCCTCAAAAGCCAGCCTGGAAACTGTGCGCAGCACGTTATACTTGATCTTAAGCAGTGCCTCATCGTTGGTTTTCATACCATTTCCTCCTAAATTTTGAATCCTCTATCTTACCTTAATTTTTAATGTTTTCGCATCATATTATCGCATATCCCCCTTTGCAAAGCAAGTCGGAAATTGTATATAATCCAACGCATTCCGGGGAAAAACCTTATTTTCTTAAATTGTATACAATAAAGTACAGGCAGCGAAATTTCTTGTATTTTCCTGGGTTTTTCTGTCTTTCTGTGTCGGATATTTGTTCGCAGTATGCGGCTGTCCAGCACCGCTTTCTTTGTCTCTTTTTTTCACAAAGTCAGGTTCCGGTTCCGCCTCTTTCCCGCCACTCCGTTTCCGATTATTTTCGGTTTGGCATATGCAGCCTTCGCCTTTAAAACATGTTTTCCCCCAGTCTCATGTTGGATTGACATTCCTAACTCCCCATGATATATTCTATTTAGTTCGGTCGTGCTAACCCCAAAGGTCAACTGTCCTGAGGGAAAAGACGAAAAGAATCTGATACGGGAATATCTGTCATATTCAGGATCCCCGGTATGCTCTTTTCGTGTGCATACCGGGGATTTATCATTCACGCAGACAGTGGGACAAGACCCGTGTCTGTCAGATTTTTTTCAGGAGGAACTAAGTTATGAGAAAAATGTTATCCGTCATGATGGCTGCCGCGATCGCGGGATCTCTCCTTGCAGGCTGCTCATCATCCAAAATCGAAACAACAGCTGCCGCTTCTTCCGCGGAGGAGACAACGACTGCCGCTGAGGAGACCACAACGGAAGCCGCTTCCGAGTCCGCTGCCGAAAACACCGGTGATGAGACCGTTGTCCGTGTCGGCGGTTTAAAGGGTCCGACCACCATGGGACTTGTAAAGCTCATGGACGAGGCCGCAAACGGGGAGTCCGAGAACAGCTACGAATTCACTATGGTCACCGCGGCTGACGAGATGACCGCCATGGTCGCAGGCGGAAAAGTCGATATCGCCCTGCTTCCGGCGAACGTCGCAAGCGTTCTCTACAATAAGACAAACAAAAATATCTCCGTGATCGATATCAACACTCTCGGCGTTCTCTACTTCGTATCTGCCGACAGCTCCGTGACAACGATTGATCAGTTAAAGGGAAAGACCGTATATCTTCCGGGAAAGGGAACTACTCCGGAATACGCACTCCGCTATGTGCTCTCCGCCGCAGGACTCGGAGAGGATGATGTAACTCTTGAATTCAAGTCCGAGGCATCTGAGGTTGCTTCCGTCCTCGCTGAGGATCCGAACGCCATCGGTCTTCTTCCGCAGCCATTCGTAACTGCCGCTCTCGCCCAGAACGAAAAGCTCTCCATCATCATGGACCTCACAAAAGAGTGGGATAATGTCCAGGGCGAAGGTTCCGGAAGCCGTCTTGTAACAGGTGTTACCATTGTAAACAATGATTTCTTAAAGGAGCACGAGGATCTCGTCGATACATTCTTACAGGAACATGAGGCATCCATCGCCTTCACCGCGGAGGATCCGGATGCCGCAGCCGAGCTCATCGCAAAGGCTGAGATCGTCGCAAAGGCTCCGATCGCGAAAAAAGCGCTTCCGTACTGCAACATCACCTTTATCTCCGGTGATGAGATGAAAACAGCACTTTCCGGTTACCTTCAGGCTCTGTACGACCAGAACCCGGCCTCCGTCGGCGGTGAGCTGCCGGATGATGGATTCTACTATGTAAAGTAATTGTGACTGCGAAAGTTCTTAACAGTTACAAGCATTCATGCCGACTGTGAAAAACGAGGTATGGCTGGCAAAACAGTCATACCTCATTTCTATATCGCCGTTTATTCTCACGGAATTTAGTTTACATAAGTCAGTTTAATTGCTTGAGCCATGAGAAATATCTGTCATAATTTGTAACTGTTCAGTAGGTCTGCGCACTTGCTGCGCTGACCGTAAGAAAACATAGGCTGGAAGGCAAAAATCCCATCAGCGAAGCTGATCTGGAATGGATTTTTGCACGTAACTATGAAGGCACTGAATAGTTACTATAATTTTATTATTACGATTACATGCAGAAATTCAACCGCTGGAAAACAGCATTGATTTTTATTACACTTTATGAAAGGAGACAGCCGCCATGGATCATCGTTTTTCCAGATTTCTCCGCAGGCTCTCGATCATCCTGTTCTGGATCGTCCTCTGGCAGACCGCAGCCTCCCTGATCCGGAATCATATTTTCCTTGTGGGACCTGTCGATACGCTGCGGGCGCTCTGTGAGCAGATCCTACTCCCGGATTTCTGGTCCGCCATCGCGTTTTCTTTCTGGCGGATCAGCATCGGATTCTTTCTGGCGTTTTTTCTTGGACTTTTCACCGGTTCTCTGGCGTACCGTTTTCCCATCGTGGACGAATTCTTAGAGCCGCCGGTGCAGCTCATGAAGACGGTTCCCGTCGCGTCCTTCGTGATCCTGGCGCTGATCTGGACCGGCTCTAAAAACCTCTCCGTCTTTATCTCGTTCCTCGTGGTCTATCCCATGATTCATGTGAACACGAAAGCCGGGCTGATATCCGCGGACCGGGAGCTTTTAGAGATGGCGGAAGTCTTCCACGTCCCGTTTATCCGCCGGGCGTTCTATATCTACCGCACAGCACTCTACCCGTACTTAAAAAGTGCCTGCCGCACTGCCCTCGGCATGGGATTTAAGTCAGGGATCGCTGCCGAAGTCATCGGTGTGCCGGACGGTTCCATCGGCGAGGGGCTGTATCTCGCGAAGATCTATCTGAGCACCGCAGAACTCTTCGCGTGGACGGTCGTCATCATTCTTGTGAGCAGTCTGTTTGAGAAAGGATTTCTGTGGATCCTCAGGAAATGTGCCGGAAAGGGGGCCGATATGAATGAGTCCGATAAATAAAAAAAACGACACTGCTCTCGCGCTCCGCTCCGTCACCAAATCCTACGACGGGCAGCCGGTTCTCTCCGATCTCTCCCTGGAATTTTCCTTCGGAACTTTTTACTGTCTGATGGCACCATCCGGAAACGGAAAGACTACAATGTTCCGTCTGATCCTCGGACTTGAAAAGCCGGATTCCGGTGTGATCCTGTTCGGTACATCAGCAGGGGATACCGGCAATAACGATATAAAAGCATCTTCCGGCATGGTATCAAAATCTGATCCTTGCAGGATCCGGGGAATGCGTCCCCTGATCTCCGCAGTTTTTCAGGAAAACCGTCTTCTGGAAGGCTATACCGCCATTGAAAACCTCCGCTTCGCTCTTGGAAAGCGATATTCCAGCGAAGCTCTGACCGCATACCTGCTCCGTCTTCTCCCGGAAGACGCCCTGAATAAGCCTGTCTGTGAATTTTCCGGCGGCATGAAGAGGCGTGTCACGATCCTGCGCGCGATCCTCGCACCGTCTGAGATCATTCTCATGGATGAGCCTTTTACCGGACTGGACGCCGATACAAGGCAGCTCACGATCGACATGGTCAAAGAGCTCTGCGCCGGAAAGCTCCTGATCATTGCTACCCATTCGGAGGACGCCGCAGAGCTTCTGGGGGCGAAGATCATTCACTTATAAGCCGGAAAACCATTTCAACTGGCTTCTAACTTCTCAACCATATCATCCAATCTGCCAGTCTTTAACCACTATATATGAAAAAGAATGTGCCTCGCGTGATCGCTTGCGACAATCTACATCTTCGCGCGAGTGCGCATCATTTTAAAAAGCGTTCTCCTGTCCGGTCATCTCATCAACAGATATCCCTCAGGAAAACGCTTCTCTATTATTTACGCACTGTGCAGACAGTAACAGATTTCTCTCTATCTCGCCCCTAACAGCTTATCTATCTTCCTCATATGGAGGAAGTAGACCACGAACATTGAACATCCCGTAAACAGCCAGGACGCCACATACACATTCATCAACATATCATAAGTCGTGAACATGCGGAATATCGTTGTGAGCCAGATCAGTCGGAATACGACTGTGCCGAGAATCGTGATGACGGATGGCTCCAGGGACTTTCCAGTTCCTCGCAGGCAGGAACTGGCAACCTCATATGTCGCAGTTAAACCTTCCAAGGCACACACACGATCCATTCGTATGATCCCGTATGCCGCCACCGCAGCGCTCGTCGTATAGATGCTGACGAAAAAATCTTCCCACACGATAAAGATCACGCTGAGGATCTCCGTAAATCCGAATCCAAAGAGCAGGCAGAGCCAGAAGATCTTTCTGCATCTCTTCATGTTGCCCGCACCAAAATTCTGACTTGTAAATGTAACCGCCGCCTGGGCAAATGCACCTGCAATATCATATGTAAAATACTCAAAATTCAGCGCCAGGGATGAACCCGCGATGGCCGCCTCACCGAACATGTTGATCCCACTCTGGATAAACACGTTGGAAACAGAAAAGATCGCACCCTGAATTCCTGCCGGGATACCGATCGCCAGCACCTTTTTCAGCTCATTTGTATCGATCCGCATCCTGTCAAACCAGAAGCTGAACTCATCATTCCTGCGGTACAGATGGGAGATAATGAGGAATGTGCTGACCACGTTGGAGATCACCGTGGCGATGGCAACGCCCGCAACTCCCAGATGGAATCCGATCACAAGGAGCAGGTTTAAAATTACATTCAGCACGCCGGACACGATAAGGTAGTACATCGGTCTCCTCGTATCACCGTAGCTTCTGACAATGGCAGCACCAAAGTTGTACGCGACCATAAACGGAATTCCCACAAAATAGATCCTGATATATAAGAGTGCCTGATCCAGCACTGTCTCCGGCGTTCCGGATGCCACAAGGACCATTCTTGCCACCAGCATTCCGATCACGAGAAGCGCAATTCCGAGAACCGCACCGAAGGTCAGGATCGTGTGGACCATGCTGTTGATCTTACCGCGGTTCTTCTGACCAATAAGGTTCGCCAGAGCTGCATTCGGTCCCACAGAAAGTCCTACGATCAGGTTCACGAAAATTCCAACCAGTGCCACACAGCTTCCCACGGCCGCCAGCGCCTGTTCCCCCGCGAATCTTCCCACAACGGCAACGTCCGCTGAATTAAACAGCTGCTGCAAAATACTGCTGAACGCTAACGGTATCGAAAACAGGATCAGTTTTCCTGCCAGTCCTCCGTTTAACATATCCATTTCCTTTGATCTTACTGATGTTTCCAATGTTTTTTCCTCTCTTTTACTTCCATGTGCTGACCTGACCAGTAAATTTTTTCATATCCTCCACAGTATACCACACTTTTCTTATCTTGACACTTCAAAAGATCCATGCTATCATGATGGTAACCTGATACGCACGAGTGGCTCAGTGGTGGAGTATCGCCTTGCCAAGGCGAGGGTCGCGGGTTCGAATCCCGTCTCGTGCTTTTACAAAAATGAAAGAAAAGAGGTATCCTTTGGGACACCTCTTTTCTTTCGTTTACGCTCCGCGACGTCTCGTTCTCTCACACTAAATCAAAACGCACATCTTCTTTCTCCCATATGATTAAGGTAATTGAAAGCATGATGTGCGTTTTCTTTATTCTCTCTATTTAATTTCCCGGAAATCCTGCAATATTTCCAACCGCTTCCGTTGTAGCCGCTGCTGTTGTTTCATCACCCGGGCCGTTTGGTGCGGCTGCCGTCGTTGCTTCTGTCGCCGGTGCAGCCGTCGTCGCAGCCTCAGTCGCTGCCGCTGTCGTCGATGCAGCCGTTGTCTCACTGTGTGTGCCCTTCGTCTCAGATCCACCGGTGGATGCCGCTGTTGTCGATGTGCCGGAAGAACCGGCTGCGGTTGTCGCAGCGGCAGAGCTCTCCGGCGCGACGCTCTCGCCCGGAACGTATCCGTCCGGCATTCCGTCTACGGCTGCGGCGGACGTGGACTCAACGGCCGTCGTCTCATCCGGTGAAACCTTCACGGTTCCCGTATTTCTGCGGATCACAGCTGCGTGTCCCTTGTAGGTTTTCGCGTGATCTTCTGTCTTCTCGATAACGGTTCCGTTCTTTGAAACGATCTTATAGGTAACCCAGCGGCTGCCGTTCGTCGCTGCCTTCTGTGTCACCTCGGTGCCCGGATCCAGCGTCGGGTCTTCCACATAGGTCGGCTCCGGCGGCGGAAGCTCATCCGTCTTCTCAGACTCCAGACTCCAGGTGATTCCATCTTCCAGAACCGGTACTCCGTAGAAGGAGACTGTCATCTTCCGGTTGCTGTAGTTCGCGCGGATACCGATGGCCGCCTTTGATGTATTGATAAACCGGAAATCCGGAATATCCCAGCTGATGGCCGCATCCTGTCCCGGAGTTACATAGTTCGGCTCAAAGGTATGAGATCTTCGGAACGTGATCTGCATACCGGACTGAAATGCCACACGGTACATCGTGGAAGATACCTGGCAGACACCACCGCCCGGTTCCTGTACGACCTCGCCTCCACTGTAGGCAGCCGCTTCCTGATATCCCTTTTCCGCCGTGCGCTGTCCTACAACCTTATTAAAGGAAAATTCCTCACCCGGCTGCACGATGGTTCCGTTGATGGCTCTGGCCGCAAGCTTTACGTTTGTATTTCTTTTCTCGTTGGCGGTAGTCTCCGTCGTAAACGTAGAAAGAGTCTTATACTGCTCCTTCGCGTTTGCTGCGGAAAGCTCCGGCTGGCTCTCATCGACCTCAGCCTGGATCACAGCGTCATAATTGCCGCTTGTAGCCGCCTCCACAAGATCCTTTATAAGCTTCTCCTGGTTCACAGCCTTGCCCGGAGTTCCGTCCGCAAACAGGAACTTATCTGTCGCAGCGTCATACTCGGAGATAGAACCGTTCTTTGCCTTCACATCCCACTTCGCCGCCGCGTCCGCCGCTGCCTCTGCCGCAGCGGACTGCAGATCCTCGGAGTCTTCAACCGCGAAGGTGTACTCTCCCTCTGCCTTTCCCGTGCAGATTCCATCTAAAAATGCGTCAAGATCAGTGTCGATCAGGTTCTCCGCGTCGATACTCTCCCCGTTGTAGGTGATCGTCACCTTCCACGGATATTCTTTTTCAATAGCGGCCTTCGCCTCACTTCTCGTCATTCCCTTTAAGGAAATTCCATTTACACTGATATCGGAGGCCTGGAATGTGGATTCCTCGATGGCACTGGACTCCGTCTCTTTTCCATGGCTCTTTCCGCCGGAAAAGAGACGGATCACGCCCGCGATCAGCACGATGCAGATCACCGCACTGCCGATCATGATCCGCCGTCTTATAATGCGCTTTCTCTTCCTGCGCTGCGCCCGGATCCATGCCGGGGAATGCTGGCGGTAATCATCCCGATATTCTCTCTGTCTGTTTGTGTTTCTCTTTTCCATATTTTTTCAACTTTCCGGAAAATTAGAATCGTTTTCCATGCTTATGTCAACATAGTTACAGGGTCCGCATCAAATGACGCTGAACCCTGATGTATACAATGCTCATCGTACACTGCTGTACGCTTCTCGGATACTCACTCATTATATCGGTCTGTCAAACCATTGTCAAGAATCCCGGAGGTCTATTTGTATCTCATATTATCCGAGGAATCCCAGATGCTCCAGCAGGATCTTGATCCCCATGAGTATCAGGATCACTCCGCCGGCCAACTCCGCCCTCGACTTATATTTCATCCCAAATACATTACCGGCCTTTACCCCGATTGCTGACAGGACAAACGTCGTACAGCCGATAAAGGTCACCGCCCAGACGATATTTACATGGAGAAATGCAAAGGTGACTCCCACCGCGAGGGCGTCAATACTCGTCGCAACCGCCAGCGCCAGCATAGTCTTCACATCAAAGCTCGCACTGACCTCTTCCTCTTCGTCCTCCCTGGATTCTTTGATCATGCTTGATCCAATGATCCCGAGAAGCACAAAGGCGATCCAGTGGTCGATCTGGGTGATCATGGATTCAAACTGGCTTCCCAGAAGATAGCCAAGTGCCGGCATCAGCGCCTGAAATCCGCCAAAATAAGCGCCGCAGAGCAACGCATGCTTCGGTTCCATTTTCGTCACCGACAAGCCCTTACAGACAGACACCGCGAAGGCGTCCATCGACAGCCCCACAGCCAGGATAAACAATTCCAGAAGCCCCATAGATCATTTCCTCCAAATTTTATTTCTTGTTGATCTTCCCACCAGTAAGAGGCCCGCAAATGCATAAAAAAAGAGACCCCCTCTGTCTTTTCCCGACAGATAAGTCTCATCATTTAAAGTAAAACCAGGATCATTTCCAGTATGTTGGCCTTACTGCGCCAGTGGCGCCGACTACTCCCCTATTCTGGTAGTTATTCGATTCGTAATTCTAAAGAAGAATGCGGATGAAGGGATTTGAACCCCCACGGTTGCCCGCCAGCTCCTAAGGCTGGTG
>ERZ838516.4676-NODE-4676-length-10292-cov-5.947543_pt1 | contig 10292 bp, 8 predicted proteins | sample MGYA00519910_ERZ838516 | MGnify/ENA primary metagenome ERZ838516 (study PRJEB31850, sample SAMEA3708837) | human gut metagenome | biome: human gut; feature: human-associated habitat; material: faeces | place: China | collected 2014 ... | reverse complement strand
TCTCAATTGTTAACCTTAAATCTAATACCATGAAAAACACAGTGCAAATATAGAGGTTTTATGTTATGTAGCATAATATTTTATTTGCAAATCTCATTTACTTAACCAGATTTAACAAAACTATGCTTTAAAACATATCCGTAAACAATATATATCCCCTTAGAACTTAGGTTCATTCTCTTTAATCTCCTTCAAAGGCAAGGTAAACCAAAAAGTGGAACCTACTCCCAATGTAGATTCTACCCCGATTCGTCCCCCTAGTTTCTCGATAATATTTTTGCAAATCGCCAATCCTAATCCGGTACCTTGTTTGCAAGCGTTCAACTTAACAAAGCGATCGAATATAGTTCTACAATCTTCCTCCGAGATTCCCATTCCCGTATCCGAGACCGAAACTCGTATTTCATCATTCGATACCTTATAGGCTAATTTGATCTCACCTTCCGAAGTAAACTTAATCGCATTTGTCAAGAAATTAGAAATAACCTGTACGACTCGTTTCGGATCTGAGAAAACGGTCACGGGTTGTGAGCCCCGGTCAAAAACAAATCGAACGTTTTTTGGAATATTCAAGGCATGTACCGCATAAGTTTCCTCACAGATCTCCTTAAAATCAAAATTTCTCTTCGTAAAGTCAAAGGTTCCCGCCTCAATCTTTGAGAAATCAAGGATATCCTCAATCAATTGCAGAAGCAATTCACTATTCTTGTCAATGATATCCACATAAAACTCTCGTTCCTCCTCCTCTATCTCCTTGGTCTCTGCCAGTATATTCGCGAAACCAACAATAGCATTTAAAGGCGTACGGATCTCATGACTCATATTCGCCAAGAATATAGACTTAAGCCGATTCGCCTCTTTAGCCTTAGCTAACTCATATTCTTTCCGTTGACGCTCTCGTTCCACCCAGCGCAATTTATCTTGCATGGCGGTCTCATCCGTTATGTCCATCAAGTAATAAAGGATTTTCGCAGGTCTTCCCGCTTCATCATATTTATAAGGGTACGCATACGCTCTCACCCAAACATATTGCCCCTCAAAAAGCTGTCGGTATTGAATACTATATTCACCGATCTCACCCATAACAATCTTTTCAAAGCCTTGTACAAGTACCCTTTCCCGATCTTCCGGATGTACGATCTCACAAAAATCTTTTTTCGTTGTCAAGTTACTTGCTCTCAATCTGGATTTATTACCTAAAACACGTAAATCCAGATCGATATGCATCTTATCGGTTTTAACATCATATTCCCACAGCAAGGAATCACTGCAACGCATAACCGTTTTCAACTTCGTGAACAGTTCCTCTACTTTCTCCGACTTTTGATATTCTTCCGTCTCATCCGTAAACATTAGTACATATCCACAGATATCTTCAGCCTCTCCTTTCAACGGCACACATTTAATAGACAGACGTAAATTTATACCTTCCTTTTTTGGGTCTATGTTATAGTACTCATTCGTTTGTATATTATCAAATTCATAATTACAATCGAACACAACCATTTCTCCCTGTTTCAGACGAGCGATCTTGTCCTCTGGAAAATTAGGATTCTCGAAAAGATTTATTCCCATAATATCCTTCCGGCTTATAGCGAACAAATTCTCGTCCGTCCTATTGAGATCCACTAGCTGCCCCCTCTCGTCATAAACTTCAATTCCAACAGGTAATTTCTGGAATAGGGCATTAAAGCTCATTTCCTCTAGCATTTTATTACATTTTCCCATCGTCATATTAAATTATAACCACTAATTCCCAACTTTAAATCAATCAAGCAATCTCCTCTGTTATTTATACAACAAATGAACGATAATAACGATTGCAGCAGAAGTTTAAAGTTATAGAAATAATATGAAAATCAAACATAATCATGTTGAAAATATATGTTTTCGATATTGAGAAAGAGTCATTCCCGTCCGTTGACGAAAGAAGCGATTCAATGTCGATTGAGACGGAAAATTAGTCAATATAGCGATCTCCTGTATATTTAATCGAGAGTCACGTAGCAACGACTTTACCTCTAACACTATATAGATAGATAAAAACTCCTTGGCTGAAATGCCACACCTTTCATTCATGATCGCACTTAAATAAGTTGTCGTTATATTCAATTTATCCGCATAAAATCCGACATTCTTGTGATTCTTGAAATTCTCTGCCACGAGACTACAGAAATCATAGATCAATTGCTCTTTTCTCAAACTAGTCCTGAAAGGGATTTTCTTACGCACTTTCACATAATAGTCGTAAACATCCATGTAAAAAATCCCCAAGTAACATATAATCCGCTCCCTCAGAAGCCCATTACCCCGATACCGCTCAAGCTCATTCTCTATCAATTTGCAAAATGATTGAAAACGCTCAATACCATTATTATCCTCTATATTATAGTAAAAATGATCCTTCACGAAAAAATGAAATCCCGGATCAAAATGACGTAAGGAACTTAATACATCCCCATGTAGTACATGTGGTATGATGATAAACTTCGCCGAGAAGTCCTCACTCACGTTCCGCATTGAGCATAACTGTCTCGGAAATAAGAAAATCAATTCATTCTTATTCCATACATGCTTATTTTCAAGCAAATGAATGATCGCACTACCTCTATTACATACTGCTATTATCCCGTAATCCAAAAAAGAAGGCTCTGAAGTCAATGGACTATCTTCAATCTGTTCCGTAATAATAAAGTCTTTTTCTAATCCGCCTAAAAAACGATCACATGTATTATACCTATTCTCTTGCATATACTCTTATAAATTAAGGGAATACGAAATCTTACCTCCAACAACAATCAACAGAATAATATTATATTTTGTTCTGTCCGTTAAGGTCCCAAGTATATTCGTTTGATATTTTTCTTTCCTTACCCCCTCTTCTATTAGCCATCAAACCTTATATATCAATTGGTGCTAACAGCTAACCAAGGAAATCATAAAAAAACACAAGACAAAATTATATAATAAAAAATTGACTATTAAATGCATAACTAAACTAAAAGCGTACAAAAACACATCAATTGTATACAAAATCGAAACAGACAAAGAATAACCGAAAAAGATCATAAAAATACAATTAGCTTCATTGACAAAGTAAGTTAGCTGAAATACCAAAGCAAGTTAACTTACTTTGCCGATGAAATTAGCTTACTTTGAAAGTATGGATGTTACCCTCGGAAAGGGGCGCTTAAGCAGTGTTCTCAAAAATTCGTGTATTCATGCCTCTATACAAAAAAAGGCTATCCGTCACGGACAGCCAATCTCAATTGTTAACCTTAAATCTAATACCATGAAAAACACAGTACAAATATAGGTGGTTTTATGTTATGTAGCATACTGAATTATTTGCAAAATTCATTCGCTTAACTCGATTTAACGAAATCATGCCCTAAAACATAGTTATTAACAAGAAAACTATTCGTTCAGATCTAATAGCTTCCCAAGAAATCGTCGAGGGAACGAGTATCATCATCTGGCATCAATTCTTTTTTCAAACGAAATTTGCGTTTATAGATAGCATCCTTCGTCACATTCAAGACTGACATCAGCTCCGCCGAGGTTAGCCGCAATTTGATCAAGCAACAAAAACGAATGGCATCCTCCGTCAAATCCGGATAAGCGACACGTAAACGACTTATAAAATCATCATAAAGAGTATTTACGATCTCGATCAAGTTTCTCCAATCCGAATCCGGCAATATCGTTTCCGATTTAGAAAGTATCTTCAGCTTCTTGAACGTATCCAACTGTTCCAGCAAACACTTCGCCAAACGTTCCTTTTCCTTGATCAAGGATTCCACGTCACGATGCGCTTTCCACTGAGCCGCATGCTGGTATTCCATCAAGCATTTCTCCTTCGCTTCCAATTGCTCCTTGATGTGCGACATCTCACGACTATAACGTTGTATCAAGATTTCATTTTTATCCACAAGACTCGCTATTTCTCTCAGTTCTTTCTCCTTTTTTGTCTTATAAAGGTGATAACGCAAAAAAGATAATAAAAGTAGGGCAAAAGTAACGATGATTAAAATGATCAGATAATAAATATCTACATAGAAATGCTCCGGCTCCTTTAGAACCGAGCTTATGGCAGTAGATGTGTGCAGCGCAAACTTCATATAAATAGTATTTATTATCTTAATACTTCTTTCTTAGAATTCCCTCTCTCCAAATCGCTTCCAAAAAGCCTGTCCCATATCCGATCAATTGGACAAAAGCCGCTATGATAGATAACAACGCAACGATTCCGTTCTTATTTCTCACTAAAGCGTCAAAAAAGATCAGCGAAATATAAAATAACAATAGCCCCCATACCTTTGGAACGAAAAAAGCGGAAATACATACCCCCAGCAGACCTACCACAAATAAGGCCGGCAGGCAATGTACCCATTTCAATGATTCCGGGTACTTCTGGTACAAGATAATCCTAGCGTACCCCGAATGCCATACTTGCCGGAAAAACTGGACGAAATTTGTTCTTCGCTTATGATAGACCCAAGCGCCCGGAAAATAACGGCATTTATAGCCTGCCGCAAAAATCCGGATACTAAAATCTATATCCTCTCCATAACGCATATCAGAGAAACCACCCAAGGCTTCATACACCTCTTTCCGCATTCCCATATTAAAACTCCGAGGATAGAATGTATCCAAATGTCTCCGGCTTCCTCGGATCCCTCCTGTCGTAAAGAAAGAAGTCATCGAGTAATTGACCGCTTTTTGTATAGCGGAAAAAGAAGAATGCGCCCTGTCGGCACCACCAAAGGCATCCACCTTATAACGCATCAAGGACTCGTGTACTTGTTCCAGATAGCTGGCCGGAACGATACAATCCGAATCCAAGACAATCACGATCTCTCCTTCCGCATAACGTACCCCTTGATTGCGAGCCAAGCCCGGGCCTGAATTCTCTATATAGAAATAGCGAATCCTCAAGCGGTCATTATAGGCATTGACTACGGGCTCACAAGGTATAGAAGAACCGTCGTCCACTACGATAACCTCAAAATGTACATATGTCTGCCGGGTAAGGCTGTTTAATAAATCGTCTATCTCCTCCGGACGATTGTAGACAGGAATAATAATTGAAAATACTTCCATTAAGCTAGATTTAATCTGCCGACAAAAGTAAAGAGTTAAAAAGCGTGTATCAAAAAAGGGCACTGGACAAATAGAGGACATAGCTGGACATCGAATACCCCCTATTTTTTACCCCATAATAGAAAAACTGGACAAAAGACATAAGATACGTTCAGTTCATTCATACGGAATAGTCTATTTATCAATAGCTTACAAAACACAATACTACCCGCTACTATTTGGACAAAGACTGGACGCACACAATATTATTTCATTCGCACATCTGCCCCCCACATTAATTTTTCCCGAAGCGTCTGATAAAAAGTATGGTTATAGCGCTTGATGACTTTCGTCGTATAATCGGCCTTGCTCATCTTTAATTCGATACCTGCCGGGAATATTTCCGAACGTCCATCCAAAGAGATCAGAAAATATTTATTCCGGCTCTCTACCCGAAGCGTTATTATATCTGAATCCGGAATCACCAACGGACGCACGTTCAAGGAATGCGGAGCGACCGGACTCAAGACAATGCTATTACTTTGCGGGACGATAATCGGCCCATTTACGCTCATCGAATAGGCCGTGGAACCGGTAGGTGTAGCCACTACCAAACCATCCGCCTGATAAGAAGTCAGATATTCCCCATTCAAGAATGTATGAATCGTAATCATCGAGGAACTATCACGCTTCAGCACGGCGATCTCGTTCAAGGCATAATTATATCCGCGAAACGCACGGTCTTCCGTATATAAACGCAAGAGGGTTCGTTCCTCTACCTTATAGTAATTCTTAAAAATCTCATCCAGCGTATCCTCAACCTCATTACTGCTGACATCCGCAAGGAAACCCAGCCGTCCGGTATTAATGCCTAAAATAGGGATATCCTGTTTATTTACCCGGGCCGCCGTACGAAGGAACGTACCATCTCCTCCCACGCTAAGGGCTATATCCAGATCAAACTCATCACCCACTAATAGCCCGCTCACCACTGGCTCAAAACCAAAAGCATCGGTAAGGAATGTATAAAAAGGGCTGTCCACATAAATATCAGCCTCTTGTTCACGAAGCTTCTCAAACAGGCGTTTAATCAGATTCTGTCTCTCGATCTGATATTCACTTCCAAATATTCCAACTTTCATTCTACGCTCCTTACTTTACATATTCATATAATGTAATAACTCATTCATCCGCTGCCGCAACATATCATCCACCATCCCCTTCTCCATAAAATGATAAAGCACCGTATAATTGAAACGCTCGAAACTACGGATCACGGGAGAGGCATCTTCCAAATCGATCTTAAGGGTTATAAGCAGACGGCCCGTATCTTTATCTTGATGGGATAGCAAATTAAGGACATGGGCATTATTCGCCTCTACCAAACGGGCGATATCCGTTAATGAATAATCCTGTGGCATCATTTCCAATACGATCACGCTTCCAGCCGCCTCCGCATTACATAGCTCGGATAAAGCATCCACCAAACGATCCCGGGTAATCGCCCCCAAATAAGTTCCGTCCACGGAAACCACAGGCAACAGGCTCAATCCATATCGGGTTATCATTGCCAACGCTTCATGTAAATGTCTATTTTCCGAAATCGCCGGAGCGAATAAAACCGGCTCACCGATCGTAGCCGAAGGATCCGGCAGCGCCAATAAGTCTTTTTCCGACACTAAACACTGGTATGCGCTATCACTCAATAACGGAAGATGCTTGAGTTTAAAATCCTCCATTAACGCCAACGCATATTCCGCTGTGTCAAAACTTTTTAACACCGGAATTTCCTTTGTTATGAAATCTTTCACCAACATTATTCTGTTAATTCCCTAAATCCTGCTAAATTTGCCGATACTTTTGTGCAAATGTAATGAAAGAAAAAAGATATACGATATACAATGACAAATTTAAGTGTAAACATTAACAAGGTTGCTACTATTCGTAATGCGAGAGGTGGCAATATGCCAAACGTGCTGAAAGTGGCGCAAGACTGTGAATTATTCGGGGCACAAGGAATTACGGTTCATCCCCGTCCGGATGAACGACACATACGCTATAGCGATGTTTATGGACTAAAACCTCTTATCCGGACAGAATTTAACATAGAAGGCTATCCTTGTGATAAATTCATCGACTTGGTATTGAAGGTAAAACCGACCCAAGTCACACTGGTTCCGGACGCTCCGGATGCCATCACGTCGAACTCAGGTTGGAACGTAAAGGACAATTTCGATTACTTAAGCGAATTGGTAGACACCTTTACCTCACAAGGAATCCGTACATCCATCTTCGTCGGAACAGACTTGGCGAATATCGAGCTAGCGGCGAAAACAGGTACGGACCGTATTGAATTATATACGGAACCTTATGCGACCTATTATCCGGAAGATCGTGACAAAGCGATCGCTCCTTTTGTCGAGGCCGCGCAATTAGCTAAAAACTTAGGATTAGGCGTAAATGCCGGACACGATTTGAACTTAGAAAATCTGGCTTTCTTCAACAAGAATATCCCTTGGCTGGAGGAGGTTTCTATCGGCCATGCCTTGATTTGTGATGCGCTCTACCATGGTTTGCAAGAGACGATCGCTTTATACAAGGCATGCTTGAATAGTTGACAAGTGACAGTTTATAGTTATAAATCATAAATTATAATTCATAATTCGAAACGATGAGTATTTTACTTTCACTACAGGCCGTGGGCTCTCAGGCGGCAGATCAAATGCCGGATTTAACGGCTGTAACCCTTCCTACGGAAGCGGAAATCAATGTGATAGACCTTGCCTTTAAGGGAGGTTGGATTATGGTGGTATTGTTACTGCTCTCTCTGATGGCTATTTATATTTTTGTTCAACGTCTGATCATCATTCGCCGTGCGGGAAAAGAAGACGAGACGTTCATGAATCGTATTAAGGACTATATCCATGAAGGAAAAGTGGACTCGGCTCTCAATTTATGCCGGAGCACCAACACACCTTCCGCCCGTATGATCGAGAAAGGTATTACCCGTTTGGGCCGTCCGATGAACGATGTACTCGTAGCGATCGAGAATGTCGGAAATTTGGAGATCGCTAAACTGGAAAAAGGTTTCCCCTTGATCGCGACGACCGCCGCCGGCGCTCCCATGCTTGGTTTCCTTGGGACAGTAACCGGTATGGTACGTGCTTTCTTCGATATGGCAAACGCAGGCACCAATGTTGATGTCTCCTTATTATCCGGTGGTATCTATGAGGCCTTGGTAACAACCGTTGGCGGTCTGGTAGTTGGTATCATTACATTGTTCGCGTACAACTATCTGGTATCTCAAGTAGATAACGTCGTGAACAAGATGGAGGCTCGTACGATGGAATTCATGGATTTATTAAATGAACCGGCTAATTAATTGAAAATGGAGAATTGAAAATTAAAAATGAGCCAACTCTCCTCTATTTAATTTTCAATTCTCCATTTTCAATTTTCAATTATAAAAAATTATGGCTCTAAAAAGAAGAACAAAGGTAAACGAAGCGTTCAGCATGGCCTCTATGACCGACGTCATATTCCTCTTGCTGATCTTCTTCATGGTTACCTCTACCGTAGTAATCCCGAACGCCATCAAGGTTACCTTGCCGCAAGCGCAAAAGCAGACAGCGGCGAAACCTCTTACGAGGGTAACGATAGACGCAAACTTGAATTACTACGTGGCATTTGGAAAGCAAAAAGAGGTACAGGTCTCATTTGATGAGATCACTCCTTTCTTGCAAGATAGTTACGCAAAGGAACCGGAGATGTTCGTCGCCTTATATGCCGACGAGACCGTGCCTTACAAAGAGATTGTAAAGATACTGAATATAGCGAACGAGAATAAATTCAAGATGGTGCTTGCTACCCGTCCGCAGAAATAACAGATATGAGACTGAATAAGGATGACATATACAGTTTGATCGGTACCGTTGCTTTTCACGGTGTCATTCTACTGATACTTTGGTTTACCGTATTGAAAACCGAGGTACCGGATGAAGACGGGGGTGTACTCGTTAATTTCGGGAATGTAGATGCCGCCGCCGGAATGTTCGAGCCCAAATATACCGGGCAAGAACCGCCTCAGGAAATGACCACTCCCCCTCCTCCCGTACCGGAGCCGCAAGTGGAAACGCCCAAGCAGGAACTCATCACTCAAGATATCGAGGAAAGCGTAGCCCTTGAGGACGCTAAAAAGAAGAAAGAGGAAGAGAAACGCAAGAAACAAGAGGCTGAGAAGAAACGGAAAGAAGAGGAGGAGAAAGAACGTATCCGCCGGGAAGAAGCCGAGAAGAAACGTCTGGCCGAGGAACGCCGCAAGAAGGAACAAGCCATTAGCAACAAGGTGGCCGGAGCTTTTGGTATGGGAAACGCCGAGGGTAACAGCCAAGGTGACGCTGAAAGCGGAACCGGTAACCAAGGAAGTCCGTTCGGTAACTCTGATCATGGGGCGAATGAAGGCGTAGGCGGTTACGGATCATTTAATTTGAACGGCCGTTCCATTGGTGCCGGAGGTCTCCCTCGTCCCGCTTACACGATCCAAGAAGAAGGTCGTATTGTTATCAATATAACCGTAGATCCGAAAGGCAATGTTATATTTGCCGAGGTAGGTCGGGGAACTAATATCGACAACGCCTCCATGCGTAAAAGCGCTTTGGACGCAGCTCGAAAGGCGAAGTTCAACAGTATCAGCGGCGCTAATAACCAGAGTGGTACTATTACTTACGTGTACAAATTTAAATAATTGAATCTTATGAAGAAAGCGATCGTATTCTTAGCGAATGGCTTCGAGGAAATGGAAGCCACGGGAACCGTAGACATTTTGCGTCGCGGAGGTATAGACACGAAAACAGTCTCCATCACAGACGACCGTAAAGTGGTGGGTGCCCATCATATGGAATATATGGCAGATGCCCTACTTTCCGAAACTGATTTTTCAGGTATAGACGCCTTGATCTTACCGGGAGGTATGCCCGGAGCATCCAATCTAAACGAGTCTGAGGCGGTAAAGGAGGCCTTATTGCAACAATATCGCCAAGGAGGTATCGTAGCCGCTATCTGCGCCGCCCCGATGGTATTGGGCGGCCTTGGCTTATTAAAAGGCCGTAAAGCGACTTGCTACCCCGGGTTCGAACCGAAATTGATTGGTGCCACGGTAACAGGCGAGGCTGTCGAGGTAGATGGAAATGTGGTAACCGGTAGAGGACCGG
>ERZ838516.4662-NODE-4662-length-10320-cov-3.586167_pt1 | contig 10320 bp, 8 predicted proteins | sample MGYA00519910_ERZ838516 | MGnify/ENA primary metagenome ERZ838516 (study PRJEB31850, sample SAMEA3708837) | human gut metagenome | biome: human gut; feature: human-associated habitat; material: faeces | place: China | collected 2014 ... | reverse complement strand
GACGATGGAATCCGTCACATCCGCACCCCTGTTGTATTTTGCAGGGGGTTCATCCTTCGGCTTTGTTTCAATATAGGGATATTCGTTGATGAAATGATCGCGGATATCCTTTTTCAGAAAATCCATGTTCGTCTCAAAATAAGCCGCAATGCCTGTGCCGATGGCATTCCAGTAGCCGTCATATTCATAGCCGTAGATTTTCAGCGTATGGATAAAGCGGATGATAATATCCTTTACCAGACTGTATCTGCCTTCGGGGATAATCTGATTCAGCAGATTGATAAGCAGCGTTCTGGAGATAACATAAATCCCCAGGGAGGCCGCATCGGATTTCGGCTGCTCCGGCTTTTCCTCGAAGCCCTCCAGCTTATTGTCCGCATCCATCTGCAAAATGCCGAATTTGGATAAATCCTTTCCCGTCATTTTCTGATAAACCACAGTAATGTCCGCATTTTTTTCCTTATGATATTCCAGCACCTTACGGTAATCCATTTTATAGATGGAATCACCGGAGGTAATCACAACGTATTCCTCATTGCTGCGCTTGAGGAAGGTCATATTCTGATAAATGGAATCCGCCGTGCCGCGGAACCATGTAGAGCCTGCATTGCTGGTATACGGCGTGAATACGAACAAACCGCCCTGCTTTCTGCCGAAGTCCCACCATTTGGATGACATCAGATGGTCGCGCAGGGAACGAGAGTTATACTGCGTCAGCACAGCCACCTTCCCAATGCCGCTGTTGGACATATTGCTCAATGTAAAATCAATGGCACGATAGCAGCTGCCGATGGGCAATGCCGCCGCCGCTCTATGGTCGGTCAGAACGCCCAGTCTGCCGTCGTTATTGCCGCCTGCCAAAATAATACCGATTGCTTTCATCTGTTACACCTCCCGTACAACGGCCTTACCGCTTTCCAATCTGCCGTCGGGATAATCCTCAGGGGAGGTTCTGCCGTAAATCACGCAGTTTTTCCCCATCACAATCCCATCGGGAACACTGCTGTTCATTCCCAGAACGGTGATGCCTGTATTATAAATATTAGGCTTTGCCTCATTAGGAATATTTTCCCCGACACCCATCTGCACATTTTTGCCGATGCTGCATTTTTCATCAATGACGCAATGGTCAATCAAAGCATTTTCGCCGATAATCGTGTCTGCCATGATGATGGAATCCTTCACCACTGCCCCCTTTTCCACCACAACACCGGGACCGATGATGGAGCGACAGACCGTACCGTAAATCTCACAGCCGTCAGAAAGCAGCGCTTCCTCTGTCTTTGAGCCGGGTGCCGTATACTGCGGCGGCTGATGGTCGCTGTTGGTATAAATCTTCCAGAAATCCTCGTAGAGGTTGAATTCGGGCAGGGTGCGGATTAAGTCCATATTGGACTCCCAATAGGACTGAATGGTGCCGACATCCTTCCAGTATCCATCGAAGCGCCATGCATACATGGGCTGTCCCTCATCCAGCATTTTAGGGATGATGTGCTTGCCGAAATCGCTGTCCGGATGGATGGAATTATCCTCAATCAATGCATCACGCAGTCTGTCCCATGTAAATATGTAAATCCCCATGGAAGCAAGATTGCTCTTGGGGCTTTCCGGCTTTTCCTCAAATTCGTAAATCTTATCGCCATCCTCGGTATTCATAATGCCGAAGCGGTTTGCTTCCTCCATCGGCACCTCCATAACGGCAATCGTTGCCGCTGCGTTGTGCGCCTTATGGAAGGCAAGCATCTTGGAATAATCCATTTTATAAATATGGTCACCGGAAAGAATCAGCACATATTCCGGATTATTGCTGTCGATAAAATCAATATTCTGATAAATGGCGTTTGCCGTCCCGTTAAACCATTCGCCGGAATCCCCTGTTTTCACATGCGGCGCAAGAATCGTCACACCGCCGTTTTTCTTATCCAAATCCCATGGAATCCCAATCCCGATATGCTGATTCAAGCGCAGCGGCTGATACTGTGTCAGCACGCCGACGGTATCCACGCCGGAGTTAATGCAGTTGCTCAGCGGAAAATCGATGATACGATATCTCCCACCGTAGGCAACGGCAGGCTTTGCCACCTTTCTTGTTAACACGCCCAGACGACTGCCCTGTCCACCCGCCAGAAGCATTGCTATCATTTCTTTTTTACGCATATTACCCACCCCTATCTTTTCAGGTTGTATATATGTAACAAAGTCATAGGCTCTGTTTTGATTATTATAGCATAGGAAAATAAACTTGCAAAGATTATCTACGGCATCTGTGCCGAAATTTCGCCTTATTTCGATTGGCTTTTTCTCTTTCCTTTTTTCCGATTGAGAAAATTTGCACGTTGCTCCTGCGCCCGTATGGGTTTATTTTCGGCACTTTCTGTATAAAATATAGAACACAGAAAAAGAAAACGCAGAGAAAAGATTGCCTTTCCCATGCTAGTATACTATAATGAAGGTTAAACTATATGATGATTTTGTTAAATTTCAGAAAAATTTGAACCCATTTAATAGATTTTGAGGCGATAGAATATGACAACATTTCAAAAAGGACAACACATTTATTTCATCGGCATCGGCGGCATCAGCATGTCCGGTCTGGCAGAAATTCTGGCAGATAAGGGCTGTATCGTTTCCGGTACGGATATCAAGGAATCCCCTGTGACAAAGCACCTGCAGAATTTGGGGATTCATATCAACTTCGGACACAAGGCGGAAAACATCACGGATGATGTAGATTTAGTGGTCTATACCGCGGCAATCCATCCCGATAACCCCGAATATCAGGCGGCGCAGGCAAAGCATATCCCCCTGATGGACAGAGCCAGACTGCTGGGCGAAATCATGGCGGAATATGAGGATTCCATTGCCGTTGCAGGCACACATGGCAAGACTACAACCACATCTATGGTTTCCGAAATCCTGCTTGCCGCAGGGACAGACCCCACCATTACGGTTGGCGGCATCCTGCCTACCATCAGCAGTAACCTGAAAATCGGTCACTCTCCGTATTTCGTTGCCGAGGCATGCGAATATTTCGACAGCTTTTTGCAGTTCAAGCCCTTCGTCGGCGTGATTCTGAATGTGGAAAGCGACCATCTGGATTATTTCAAAAACCTTGCGAATATCCGCCGCTCCTTCCATGCCTTTGCAGAGCGTATCCCTGCGAAGGGTGCATTGGTTATCAATCAGGCGATTGAAAACGTGGCAGAGCTGACACAGGGACTGGACTGCACCGTAGAAACCTTCGGACTGGCGGATGGCGCGGACTGGCAGGCGAAAAATATCATCCATGAGCCGGACGGCAAGAATACCTTTGATGTATATTATAAAGGCGAATTGTTCGGGAATTTCCATCTGAATGTACCCGGAGATCATAATATCGCAAATGCGCTGGCATCCATTGCAGCAGCACATTTTGTAGGTGTCTGTCCCGCGGACTGCCAAAAGGGGCTTCTGCATTTTACGGGTACAGAACGCCGTTTCCAGAAAAAAGGCGAAAAAAACGGCGTTGTTGTCATTGATGATTATGCGCACCACCCCACAGAAATCAAGGCAGCACTGGCGGCGGCAAAAAAGGTGCAGCACCGTACAACCTGGTGCGTATTCCAGCCGCACACCTATTCCAGAACAAAGTTCCTCTTTGATGCATTCGGCGAAGCATTCACCGATGCAGATGAAGTCATCATCGCGGATATCTATGCCGCAAGGGAATCCGATGACGGCACCATTTCCGCCGCCATGCTTGCAGACAGAATCGCGAAAACAGGCAAATCCGCAAGATATGTCGGAGATTTTAATGCCATCCGCTCCTATCTGGAGAAAAACTGCAAGGCAGGGGATTTACTTCTGACGGTCGGCGCAGGGGATGTGTTCAAAATCGGCGAAGCGTTTTTAGAAAATTAAGTCGAAAACATAAAAAAGCGTTCTCTTTAGGATATTCCATTCGAGAACGCTTTCTTTTTTATTCAGGGAAAATCACGGTGCTTGGTGTATCTCCGTCATTCGTTTCATTTGTTTCCGTTACAATGGCAGGCTGCTTTGCCGCCTCCTCCGCCGCTTTTTTCTTCTCCTGATGCCCGTTAATCAGAATGAACAGTGCCAGAAACCAGCACACAATCCCGATAAACCGCACAATTTTCATGCCTTTTTTCATTGCAATCTTCCCTTCCTCGCAATTTCTTTACTTATGATATGGCTCGTTGCGCTGAATCCGCTCCGAGCGGTAAATCTGCTCCAATAAAACCACACGCATCATCTGGTGCGGAAATGTCATTCTGGAAAAGCTAAGTGCATAATCCGCACGCCGCATCACCGCAGGGGAAAGCCCCAGAGAGCCGCCGATGATGAACACAATATGACTCACGCCGCCAACGCTCTTTTTCGCCATGAATTCTGCCAGCTCCTCGGAGGAAAGCATCTTCCCTTCCACCGCCAGCGCCACCGCAAAGGCATCGTCCTTCACGTTTTTCAGAATCCGCTGTCCTTCCCTTTCCTTGACCTCCGCCGCCTGTGCATCGCTCATGTTTTCGGGTGCTTTTTCATCCGCCAGCTCGATCATCTCCAGCTTCATATAGCGGCTCAGCCGCTTGCTGTATTCCGCAATAGCATCGCGCCAGTATTTTTCCTTCAATTTGCCTACGCAAACGACCGTAACCTTCATGCCAATCCTCCGTTACAGCTCCACCTTCACGCCATTCTGAAAACGGCTCGCCATATCCATTTTTACATGCGTGCCAACCTCAATGCGGTTGTTCCGCAGGATTTCCTCTACCGTTTCATACGCCAGATGGGGGTTATTGTTTTCCTCGCTGAGGTGTCCCAAAAAAACATATTTCATCCTTCCCGTCATCACCTCTGCCAGAAGCCTTCCTGCCGTATGGTTGGAAAGATGTCCGTTTTCGCCCAGAATCCGCTGCTTCAGCGACCATGGATAGCCGCCCTTTTTCAGCATTTCCACATCATGATTTGCCTCTAAAAGCAGCACATCACTGTCCTCTATGCTTTCCCGAATCGTATCCGTCACATGGCCGATGTCCGTTGCCAGTGTGATTTTTTTCTCGCCCGAAAAGACGTTATAGCCCACAGGCTCTGCCGCGTCATGCGGAATCCGAAACGGCTTCACGCAAAGGTCATTCACCGCGCAGACCTCATCCGCATACACAATCCGCTTGTTGCTCGGCGCAATCCGCCCAAGGCCTTCCTCCATCGCCGCCCAGGTATCCGGCGTAGCAAAAATAGGGATATCGAACCTGCGGGAAAGAATGCCTGCCCCCTTGATATGGTCAACATGCTCATGGGTGATAAACAGCGCATCTATTTTGTCGCCCGTCAGCTTCAAATTTGCAAGCCCTTCCTCGATTTTCTTGCCGCTGATGCCTGCATCAATCAATATTTTCGTGTAATCCGTCCCAATATAGGTGCAGTTGCCGCTGCTGCCACTGGCGATGGTGCAAAATTCCATCCGCAAGCCAGTTCACCTCTTTTCCTTCGTGTTTTTCCATAAAATAAGCCTCGGAACTGCTCCGAGGCTCTCTTGTTCTCTTTTTACTGCTCGCCGGGGATACGGTCGATATCCGCGCCCATGGCTCTGAATTTTTCCTCGACATCCTCATAGCCTCTGTCGATATAACGCACGCCGTCAATGATGGTTTCACCCTCTGCCGCCAGTGCCGCCAGAATCATTGCCGCGCCTGCTCTCAGGTCTGTTGCGGAAACCTCCGCGCCGCTGAAATGCTTAATGCCGTGGATGGTTGCCACTCTGCCGTTAATCTCCACATCTGCGCCCAGCTTGCGCAACTCACCCATGTACTGATATCTGTTTTCCCAGACATTTTCCGTCAGCACGCTTGTCCCGTTGCAGACCGCAAGAAGCGTTGCAATCTGGGGCTGTAAATCCGTCGGGAAGCCGGGGTAGCTCATGGTCTTTACATTTACCGCACGCAAGGGCTCATCCGCCATCACGCGAATGGAATCCTCCCATTCCGCCACCTTCACATTCATTTCCTCCAGCTTTGCCGTCAGGGAATCCATGTGCTTGGGAATGATATTCTTCACCAGCACATCGCCGCCCGTAATCGCCGCCGCAATCATGTATGTGCCTGCCTCAATCTGGTCGGGAATGATGGTATACTGCGCGCCCTTCAGCTCAGAAACGCCCTTAATACGAATCACATCTGTCCCTGCACCCTTGATATTTGCACCCATCATGTTCAGATAGTTTGCAGTATCTACCACATGTGGCTCCTTAGCCGCGTTTTCAATCGTTGTGGTGCCTTCCGCCATGGTTGCCGCAAGCATGACATTGATGGTCGCACCAACGCTCACCTGATCCATGTAGATGGAAGTACCAATCAGCTTTTCGGCATAAGCCTTCACCATGCCGTCCTCCTCAATGACGGTTGCACCAAGCGCACGGAAGCCCTTCAGGTGCAGGTCAATGGGGCGTTTGCCAAAGTTGCAGCCGCCGGGCATTGCCACCTCTGCCTTTTTATAGCGTGCCAGAAGCGCACCGATGAGATAATAGGATGCGCGCATTTTCTGCACGCCCTCAAAGGTCGCCTGATAGCTGACACCCTCGTTACAGTCAATTTCCAAAGTATGTTTATCTACAAATCTGCATTTGCCGCCCATTTCCTGAATGGTATGACAGATATTTCTAACGTCCTCAATACTGGGAAGATTCTCCAGTACACTCACTCCGGTTGCCATTACCGCCGCCGGAATAACAGCTACCGCCGCGTTTTTCGCACCGCTGATGGTAACCTCTCCGGTCAATCTTTTTCGGCCCCTTACAACTAATTTATCCATAAAAACATTCATCCTTCCAATCAATTCCAAAGGACAATCTATATCTCTGAACAGGCGAAAAAGCCGCCGTTCCCCAAAAAGTAGTCGTTTTTCTCTATATTTCGCCCTATAACATTAGAATTATATCACGAAAACGATGCAGTGGAAAGTGTTTTTTTTCGAGGGTCGTATTTTTCGCCCCACTTCTTCCCTGAAAGCAGAAAACAGCGCCCATCCTTGCGGATGAACGCCATTTTTATTGTTTTCAACTAAGATTTTTCAGAAAAATTTATTTTACTGCCTGAATTGCTACAGTCTTTGTTGCATCGTCCCATGTGGTCACTGCGCCCAGCTCATCCGCTACAAAGCGAACGGGTACAAAGGTGCGTCCGCCGATGATAACGGGAGCAACGCCGTATTTTTCCAGAACTTTGCCGATAGTCATTTTGATTTCCTTGCCATTAACAGTCAGAGTAACCTCTTTTGCGGCTTCGTTCCAAGCAACCTGACCGCCCAGTGCTTCTGTGATGACTCTGATGGGAACCAGCGTTCTGTCGTTGTGGATTACGGGTGCAACATCGTTGATGATTGCCTGCTCGTCCACAAGCACTGCTGTGCTGCCAATCTGCAAAATGATTGTCTTTGTTGCTGCTGCGGGCTTGTCTGTGTTGGTTGCACCCTCTGCCTGCTTGAAGGTTGTGTCAACGGTTACGCCGCCCTTCGGCATGGTGAAGGAGTATGTGCCGTCCTTTTCTGCTTTCAGCTTAACTTCCTTGCCGTCCTTGTCCTTTGCAGTAATCTTATCCAGCTCATAGCCCTCGTCAGCCTTGGGTGTCAGAATAACCTTGTCACCTGTTTCTGCCTTTGCCGCACTTGCGGTTACAGCCCCGTTTTTGCTGTCAGAGATGGTTACACCGTGTTTTGCTGCACTGCTGCCGCCGCCACCGCCGGAGGAGGAGGAACCGGAAGAATGTTTCCTGTATACATCTACAGTGCAGCTTGCTGTCAGTGTGTTAGAAGGTGTATTGTCACCGTCTGTAACTGCATCGCCGCCTGTTACTTCATCGCCTTCTGCCTGAGTTGCAGGTGTTTCTGTTGTATCAGGTGTTTCTGTTGTAGTGCCCAGTGTTGCTGTGATGGTTGCAGTACCATAGTCCACACCTGTAACAACGCCATTTTCTACAGTTGCTACTGCTTCTTTATCACTTGCCCATGTTATAGGGTCTGCTACATCGTATGTTTTGCCGTTTGCTTCTACGATTGCTTTCAGTGTGTCTGTGTAACCTCTGCGGATTCTTGTGCTTGTTTTGTCCAGAGCAATCTTGTCCGTTACAACGTATTTGCCATCTGTTGTTTTAATTGCTTTATAGCCATTCGCTGCGTATGCCTGCACATTAGAATCAAATACACCGCCGGAAATAGAGATTCTAGCATTAGAGTTTGTACCTTTAATTGCACCTTTAGCACCACTAAAGCTACCCCCGAAAATATTCACAACAGCAGTCAGCCTGCTGACATCAGCAATCGCACAATCCGCACCTTCAAAGATACCGCCGGTTACAGTCAATGTACCAAGGTCAATATTAGCACCACAACCACAGTTATAAACACCGTAGGTTTCTTTTCCTGTACTGCTTGCATCACTTGCAGCTTTGTAGGTACCACCGTTGATTGTTGCAATATTATGATTCTGAACAGTTGCCTGATAGAAATTCTTAAATGTACCGTTGTTAATAGTCAACTCTGCACAGTCATCATTTTTAATCGTATTCAGACCTCCCGAGAAGGTACCATTATTGATAGTCAACGTAGGTTTTTCCTCTCCCTTGTCGTTATCGTATGTAGTACCATTGTAGTAACCATTCGCAACAAGGCTGGAGAATCTGCCCAACTCGCCATTTCCCTTCGCTGTCAGCACGTTTACACCTTCGTTAATGGTCATATTACCAACATTCTTGATGGTATAATAGGAGTTACCGCCAGAAGAACTATCACTTCGACCATTTTCTTGGGTACGATCAAAAGTACCTCCGTTTAAAGTAACCGTTCCCTTATTATAGAGAGCTGCTTTCCCGTGAGTAATATTATCTACTGTACCTTCACCCTCAATAGTCAAGGTGCCGTTATTCATAATTGTGTGCCCAACGCTGTTTGTAATCTTCTTGCCATTCAGGTCGATTGTAATATTTACACCTTCAGGTACTACAACATCCCCTGTGATATCAGCAGCAAGTTTAATTGTTTCGCCTGCTTCTGCCGCTTCAATCGCAGCTTTCAGCTTGTCAAAGCTGTCGATTTTGCTTTCTTCAGGTGCTGTTGTGCTACCGCCTTCTGTGCCGCCATTTTCACTGCCGATTTCACCACTGCCGCTTTCGCCTGCCCCTGTACCGCTTTCTGTACCTGTTGTGTCTGCCCCATCTGCCAATGCTGTCACAGGCGCAGTTGCAGTTGCCATGCTCATTGCCATGAAAATCGCAAGGTATTTTTTCTTTTTCATTTTTCCTTCAACCTTTCTTTATTTTTCCGTTCCTTTGAAAACACCTTTTTTCTATTTCAAACAGCCTTCTTTCTCGCTGCATCTCCCCCTTCGCCTCTCCGCTTCTTATATTCGCACATCCTCCTTTGAGAAAAATGTGAAAGATGCCTTCCTTCCGTTGCTTCAATCGGGCTTTTCCTCCCGCAGGCACCGCTTCTGCCGGCTCAGCGTCTCCGGCGACATATCTAAAAACGAAGCTAAAAAACGGTCGCTGACCACATCCTCCAGCCCCTCATATTCCTTCAAAAAGAAAAGATACCGCTCCTTCGCCGCCATCTGATACCGCGCACTTTTGAGCGCCCATTGCTTGTGGTACGCCTGCATCAGCCATTCAAAAAGGATTGTTTGAAATTCCGGATAGGTTCTAAACAGCGTGATTACATCCATATTGGCAATCACAAAAACATCTACATTCGACATCGCGACCACAGAGGTCAGCGCTTTTCTCTGCCGGTTCGTAAACGGCGTAATTATCTCGCCGGATACAAAAGAAAAATCATCCGAAATCTGCTTTCCGCCCGTCGTATAAAGAAATGCGCCCGTCACGCCTTCCATCAGGAAGCAGCAGGTATCCACCGGTTCCCCCTGATTGTACAGTGCCCACCCCTTCGGGTAGTGCCTGATGCTGGAAATACCAATAACTTTTTCGATTACATCTTTATTATGGATGTCCAGAACATCCACCAGAAACCGTCTCATTCTGTCTTTCATACACATACGATATCCCCAAACCTATAAGCCTTGTCTTTCTGCCAATACATCTTCTTCCTTATTCCATATAAGGTTCATCATGCTTCATGAATTTTTGCTGTTTTCTACAACATAACATAAAAATCAAACCCTTTCAATGACCTATGTCAATATCCGGACATTTTTGAGAGCAATTTTCAAACATTTTCAAAAAAAATGACAATTTTTTGTTACATTTGTTTTCTTCTTCTATTTTCCATCCGTTTATTAGGTACAAACCGATATCTAGTCAAAAATAACTTATTATATAG
>ERZ838516.4653-NODE-4653-length-10356-cov-39.673527_pt1 | contig 10356 bp, 5 predicted proteins | sample MGYA00519910_ERZ838516 | MGnify/ENA primary metagenome ERZ838516 (study PRJEB31850, sample SAMEA3708837) | human gut metagenome | biome: human gut; feature: human-associated habitat; material: faeces | place: China | collected 2014 ... | reverse complement strand
ATCATCGCTCCATGGACGGCCATGATCCAAAGTGCGCAACTTTTCGGGCACTACCAAGTTATATGCCAACTACACTTATATGAGTGTAAAAGCAGCAAAATCATACACAATATACAGAAAAGAAAAAGCCGGGAACGGGAACGACGGTTGAAACCGACGAACTCGACTCCCGGCATCGCGACTGCTTCTCAAAGATGTGCGCTTGACTCACATGGATGGTACTGAGAACCATTCGCTTGCGATCTGCTTCCGCGCACGTGCCAGCGCAACGTAAATACGTCGCAGGCACACGGCAGACACAAATCAAGTCTGTATAAATCTTCCAGCCGGTGTAAAAGCCAGCCGAAAAGCCACAGGCTACTCTAGTCGCACGGTCGAATAATCACAAATCGATCGCAAAACCATGGAACAGCATACGCATCCATGTTTTGTTACCCGGACATGGAGGTTACGGTAACAAAATGCGGAAAAGCGAGCCAGAAGCCGAAGGTTAGGACTGAAGGAATACAGACTGAAGGATATAGGGTGGGACAACGACGCGAAAGGGGTCCTGCCGTTTAAACGGCAGGACCCCTTCGCATCAAGACGAAATCAGCCCAATCAAGCCAAATCCGCACAACCCGGTCAATTCAGCCAAACCAACCCAATCCCAACCGGATCGCACCAACCAATTCGGCCAATCCGGTCGACTTAGTTGAATCGACCAAGCGGAATCAGCCCAACTGATTCACCCCAACCAAAATCAGGCCTTGGCAACCTCGATGGCGGGCTCGGAGCCTTCGGCGCCGGCAACAACGTCAAGCGAGTCGGCGAGCGTGTCGGCGGACACGAGATCGCGGAACTGCTCGACCTTCGCCACGTCGCCGGCCGGGACGGTCAGCTTCAGCGCGATATGGTCGGAGACCTCGAGACCGGCGGCCTTACGGGCGTCCTGCACGGAGCGGATCACGTCGCGGGCGTAGCCTTCGGCAACCAGATCGTCGTTCAGCTCGGTGTCGAGGATCACGAAACCGCCGGTCGGCAGGGCCGCGGACACGGAGTTGGCGGCCTCTTCGGCGTTCTGTTCCTCCACGCTGTTGATCAGCTCGTACTCGCCCTCTTCCAGCGTAATGTCGCCGTTCGGGGTCTCGCACACCGGAGCGCCGGAAGCGTCCACATGCCATGCGCCGGACTTGGAGGCCTTGATGGCGAACTGCACGTCCTTGCGCAGGCGCTTGCCTGCAACGCGGGCGTTCACGCGCAGCTCGTGGATGATCTTCAGGCCCTGGGAGCCCGCATCCTCAAGCGTGCACAGCTCCACGTTCTTGACGTTGAGCTCGGACTTCAGAATCTCGTCGTACGCGGCCACGGCGGCGGTATCCTCCACCACCACGGTGAGCTTGCTCAGCGGCTGGCGCACGCGGATCTGCTTCGCCTTACGCATGGACAGGGTGCTGGAGACGACCTCGCGCACCTTTTCCATGGCGTTCACCAAAGCCGGATCGTCGACGAGCACGCGGCCAAGTTCGGTGGCTTCGCCGGTCTTCTCGTCGGCCAGGAACGGCCAGTCGGCCAGATGCACGGATTCGCCTCCGGTCAGGCCGCGCCACACGGATTCGGCTTCCATCGGGGCAAGCGGCGCAAGGACGCGCATGAACACCTCAAGCACGGTGTACAAGGTGTTGAACGCGTTGGCGTCCTCGTTCCAGAAGCGGTCGCGGTTGTTGCGGATGTACCAGTTGGTGATCATGTCGATGAAGTCGGACACGGCGTCGCATGCATCGGAGATCAGGAACTGGTCCAGCGAGGACTGGGTCTTTTCGACCAGTCGGTGGGTACGGGCCAGCAGGTAACGGTCCATTTCCGGCAGCGATGCAACTTCGTCGGCGCGAAGCTTGCGCGCGTCATACCCGGCCGCGTTCGCGTACAGCGTGAAGAAGTAGTAGGAACTCCACACCGGCAGCATGACCTGGCGGACGGTGTCGCGGATGCCATCGGCGGTGACGATAAGGTTGCCGCCGCGCAGGATCGGCGAGCTCATGAGGAACCAGCGCATGGCGTCGGAGCCGAAGTCGTTGAACACGCCGTTCACGTCCGGATAGTTGCGCAGATGCTTCGACATCTTCTGTCCGTCGGAGCCGAGCACTATGCCGTGGCAGATCACGTTCTTGAACGCCGGCCTGTCGAACAGGGCGGTCGCCATGACGTGCTGCACGTAGAACCAGCCACGGGTCTGGCCGATGTATTCCACGATGTAGTCGCACGGGAAGTGCTGTTCGAAGGTTTCCTTGTTTTCGAACGGATAGTGGTACTGGGCGAAGCTCATCGAACCGGATTCGAACCAGCAGTCCATCACGTCGCTGATGCGGTGCATGTGGCTCTTGCCGGTCGGATCGTCCGGGTTGACGCGGGTCAGCTCGTCGATGTACGGACGGTGCATGTTGATGTTGCCCTCATGATCGCGCGGATAATCGCCGAAGTCGGCCTTGAGCTCATCGAGTGAACCGTACACGTCCACACGCGGGTACTTCGGATCGTCCGAAACCCATACCGGGATCGGAGAGCCCCAGAAACGGTTGCGGGAGATCGACCAATCGCGTGCGTTCGCCAGCCACTTGCCGAACTGGCCGTCCTTCACGTTGTTCGGAATCCAGTTGATCTGCTGGTTGAGTTCGAGCAGGCGGTCCTTGATCTTGGTGACGGCCACGAACCAGGAGCTCACCGGCTTGTAGATCAGCGGGGTGGCGCAACGCCAGCAGTGCGGGTAGGAGTGCACGTAGCTCTTCTCCTGGAAGAGGATGGCGCGCTGCTCTTCGGGGATGCGGGCCAGCGGGCCGTCACCGGCGCGCAGGTTGCGCAGGATCGGCTTGTTGGCGTCGAACACGTACATGCCCTCGTAATCCGGGCACAGCGACGTGAACTTGCAGCCCGCGTCGAGCACGTCCACGCTCTTGATGCCCTTGGCGTTGAGCGTGTTCATATCGTCCTCGCCGTAGGGGGCCTGATGGACCAGGCCGGTACCTTCAACGGTGTCGACGTAGTCGGCGGTGAAGATCTGGTAGCCTTCCGGCCCCGGCACCTTGCCCTCGGCGGCGTTCTCGTCGCCTGCGAAGTACGGGAAGACCGGGTAGTAACGCCAGCCTTCCATTTCGGCGCCCTTAAGCTCGCGCACGATCTCGTAGTTCTCGCCAAGTTCCTTCTCGTAGGAGCCAAGCAGCGGCTTGCCGAGGTAGAACTTCTTGCCAGCGAACTTGCCTTCGGTCGGACGCACCTCGACGTAGTCGATGTCAGCGCCGACCACGATGGCGAAGTTGGTCGGAACGGTCCACGGAGTGGTGGTCCAGAAGACGGCGTAGGCATCCTCCTCGTCGCGCAGCTTCACGGCCACGGACACGGTGGTGTCCTGACGGTCCTGATACACGTCGGCGTCCATGCGCAGCTCGTGCGCGGACAGCGGCGTCTGGTCCTTCGGGCAGTACGGCAGCACGCGGTAGCCCTGGTAGGCCAGACCCTTGTCGTACAGCTGCTTGAAGGCCCACATCACGGACTCCATGTACGTGATGTTCAGGGTCTTGTAGCCGTGCTCGAAATCGACCCAACGTGCCTGACGGTGCACGTAGTCCTTCCACTCGTTCGTGTACTTGAGCACGGACGCGCGGCAGGCGTCGTTGAACTTGTCGATGCCCAGTTCCTTGATCTGGTCGACGGAGTCGATGCCCAGTTCCTTCTGAGCTTCGAGCTCGGCCGGCAGACCGTGCGTGTCCCAGCCGAACACGCGGTTGACGCGGTGACCCTTCATGGTCTGGTAACGCGGAATGACGTCCTTCGCATAGCCGGTCAGCAGGTGGCCGTAGTGCGGCAGGCCGTTGGCGAACGGCGGGCCGTCGAAGAAGACGAATTCGTTCTGGCTGTGATCGCCGGAAGGACGGCGTTCGATGGACTTCTGGAAGGTGTCGTCCTTCTCCCAGTAGTCAAGCACGGACTCCTCAAGCTTGGGGAAGCTGGGGTTCGGCGCGACATTGGCGCTCTGCTCACCGGCAGCAGCCTTCGGATACACATGATTGGTGGATTCGCTCACCGTATGCTCCTCGTTTGGCGGTTTCATTACTTACTTTACGAGGACGATGATTTTCGTGCGATTGCGCACGTCCGACACCGCGGTACCACCTCGCTTGCCGCACTCCCCCGCTTTCCTTACGTGGGTTTCGTACGACCGCTTGACGTTCGGCTGTCCGGGCCGATCCCGCCGGTTCTACTGAGCCTGCGATCGCACCGCGCGATTTACGCGCGACGACCGCCGCCGTTCTTCCGGAAGCTCCCCGCTGATGACGGATCGTTGCTTTGCTTTTCAGTCGACAGCGTAGCACGCACTACGAACGTAGGTAAACGAAAGAGCCGCATGGCATCCACCATGCGGCTCTTCCTGCGCGACGACCGCGGTTCAATCGCAAATCAATCGCGCCAATCGCTTTCCGAGAGCGAATCAGCCTTCGTTGAGCTGCTCTTCCAGCTGCTTGACGATGTCGGCGTGCATCTTCTCGGTGATCTTCACCTTGAGCAGGAATACAACGCCGCTCAGGATGATGACAGCCAGCGGCACATAGAATGCCCAGACCTTGAAGGTGTGGATGTTCGCGGCGGTCATGTCGGCGGCGGTGGCGGAGCCGATCATGCCAGCGGCGATGGCGACGGCACCGACGATGCCGTTGGAGCAGGCGCCTGCGATCTTGTCGAGCATCGGACGCACGGACAGGGTGACGGCCTCGTTGCGCTTGCCGTTCTTCAGCTGGCCGTATTCGATGGAGTCGGTCAGGGAGAGGATGGCGGTCATCTGGATGAAGGTCTGCGGCAGGTAGAAGAACACCAGGCCGACGGTGACGACGGCGAGGTTGTCGGTGCCGACGATGAACAGCAGGTAGCCGAGGACCATAAGCACCATGCCGCCGAGGTACAGGTAGCGGCGCGGAATGCGCTTGTTCAGAATCGGGTACAGCGGAGCCATAACGATGCCCGCGACGACGGAGACGACGCCGACGATGGAATAGGCTGCAGAGTTGTTCAGAATGAACTTGAACAGATACATGAGCACGCCGGTGGTGGCCACGTTGGCGATGGCGTACAGCAGGTAGGACAGGGCCACCCACAGCAGCTGGTCGTTCTGTGCGAGAGCCTTGAACGCGGCGAGCGGGCCGCCGTTGTCCTCGGCCTTGGTGCGCAGGGTGCTGGAGCTTTCCTTGGTGCCGAACGCGACGGAGCACACGGTGAGGACGCCGAGAATAGCCACGATGATGGCGAAGCAGGTCCAGCCGCTCTGGCTCTCCTGATGCTTGCCGGTGAAGATGTAGCTGAAGTAAGTGACGATCGGAATGACCACGATGGTCAGGCCGTTGTAGCCGATGGAGCCGCCGAAGGAACCGAGGGCGGTGTAGGTGGAGCGCTCATGGGAGTCGGAGGACAGCGCCGGGATCATGCCCCAATAGGAGATGTCGCGCAGGGAGTAGAACACGTCGAGCACGATGAAGGTGATGACGAACAGCACGATGAACAGCGTGGTGTTGACGTTCACCAAGCCGAACAGACCGGTGTAGACCAGCACGAGCAGAACGGCGGAAACGGTGCCGCCGATGAGCTGCCATGGCTTGAAACGACCCCATTTGGTCTTGGTGTTATCGATGATGTTGCCCAGCAGCGGATCGATGAAGATCTCCGCGATGCGGATGACAACCACAAGGCCGGTGATGACGCCGATGAGCTTGGTGGCGAGCGCCTTGTCGACCCCGGAGAACAGCGAGCTGGTGACGTAGACGATGAAGTAGGTGCTCAGCGCGTTGTAGAAGGCGGATTGGCCGACGTTGCCGAATGAATAGGCCACGCGGGACAGCAGACTGCCTTTCCTGGTTGGCTTCGCAGACTGCTGCGTCTCCTTCGGTGCGGCTGCGACATTGGATTCTGCCATCGTACTTCTCCTTAGAAGTTGTGATTGAAGCTGTAATCGGAAATCATCATTTGATTTCACATGAGTTAAGTATATCCCTTTACCCCTGTTTAGTAAAATTTAACATCTGCGTTGTGCACTGTTGGGCGTGTCGCATTTTATGCGATTCTGCACATATACATGTCATATTGTGTGCGATTCGCGGTATTTCGCCGACAGTAGACAAACAAAAGGCGATTGATGACGTAGCATCATCAATCGCCTTTCATATTTTTCCGCACATACGTACGCTAAGCAGCCCGTTTCGACCGGGCAGATCGCTTCGATCGGGTCTGCAATTTTGGCCGCGATTCACGTTTCGGCTGCGCCGGCACGAAACTATCTCGCACTTCCAGCCTCGTCGACAGGTACGCATGCTGCCGTACTGTGCGCTTGCTGGCAATCGCATCAGCCAAGGTGAGAATCGCAACGCGCGCAAGCTCGTTCTGATCGATTGCGAAAGTGCTCAACGGCGGCGACGTCAGCTGGGCAATCGTCTGGTTGTTGATACTGATGACGCTGATGTCGCGGGGCACAATCACACCAACCGCGTTGAACGCCTGCAGCACGCCGACCGCGATGATGTCCGCCGAAACAATAACTGCGTCAGGCAGTGCGCCGTTGTGGTCACGGATAAACTGCTCCCCCAGCTTGCGACCATTCTCCACGGTGAACAAGCCGTCAGAATACACCAGTCCACGCAGGTCGAGACCATAACGGCCCATTTCACGCCGAAAATATGTGGCACGCCCCTCTTCGTCCACCTCATAAAAATTCGTCAGCCTCCCCTTGCCGCCGATGAATCCGACACGCTTCATGCCAGCCTTCGCACATGCTTCGACCGCGTCATGCACGGTCTGCTGTAGGTCGGGCTGCACGGAATCAAACAGGTTCGGTGCGGGATTCACATCGATGAACACACCGTATGGCATGACCTCATGCAACTTCTCAAGGTCGCTTTCGGCTATGACATTGGCGCCGATAGCCATGAAACCATCGAATTTCCCCTTCTGATTCAACATCTCGTCAAGACTGTGGAAAACAGTGAGCTCCATACGCTGCTGTTTGGCGTTATGTTCCAGCGCCGAACGCAAATCGGCAAAATACGAATCACGCAGCGTTTCGTCGGACTCCTCGTTGTCCAACAAGGCTACTTCGTGCGGAATGACGATACGCTTGGCCTGGGCGCTGTATCCCAAATCCTCGCTGGCGCGGATGATCGCGCGACGCGTCTCCTCACGCACCGACAGCGTCGGATCGCCATTCAACAGACGCGACACCGTGGCCTGCGAAAATCCCGTACGTTTCGCAATCTCCTTGATGGTCGCCATCGCTCCCTCGCCCTCCCATGGATGCCTCATCAGATTTTAGTAAAAGCATTACTAAATCCATCATATTACATTACCGAACGTATTCTTATAGCCATGACACAGCCAGAGCAATCACGGAAACCGCGAATCGCGCATCAGTCCACGGAACGGATGAACGAACTGCGTGCACAACAAAAATCCTTTGCCCTGCAGAACATGCGGAGCAAAGGACTCGGCAACGCCGGTCTGCCTTTCAAAGCGACCGGTCATAAAGGTGGCATCAGTCGGCAGGGTTCCAAACGCGGCTGACACCGTGGAGAAACGCGGTCACCGTCAGCCCCACGGGCCTGCGGCTGGAAGCGCCCGCCCTTCTGCGTGGCCGACTTGCCATGTGAGCCACCCCTCGATGACGCCACGCTCCGCATCGGTTCTACCGGACGCGTATACATCAGGCCTCTCCCCGGTGATGCTGCGGATAGAACCATACACATATCCACATTTTTCACGGAGACGGTTGCGGGGCTGCCGGCTTTCCATATACCGTCAGCGCATGGAAAGCTTTGGACACAATACATTTTTCACATTAGAGCAGGCACGGGAGGAGGCGGCGAGACGGCATCTTGAATGCAGGCAGGTGTTGTCGCGGATAAGGTCACGCTCCTCGGTTCCACTCTATGTAAGCCACGGCACAGCGCTGGAGCTGCATGGCATGATTGCCACCATGAATTATTTACCCGGATATGGTTCGGAGCTCGTTCACGTTTCGGTGTGCCGGCAACGTGACCTGCGGAAAATCCAGGGGATGAAATTCCATTACGCAAGGCATGGCGTAGACGTGGTGCACGCCGACGAATTGGTGTCAAGCGTCTCCGCGATGCAGGCGGTCTGCCAGATTGCGCCCTATGTCGACGAACGGAGTCTGGTGATCGCCATGGATTGGCTCACTTGCGCCAATCCCGATTTACGCGTCTGCACTCACGATGAGCTCTCCGACTATATCCGGAGTGCGCCGCGATTCATTGGGAGCGCCAAATGCAGAAAGGCCTTGCGCCTGTCCAAACCAGGTACCGATTCCCCGCAGGAAACGGTGCTTCGTTTGGAGAGCGATGCCTACGGGCTGCCTGAGGCACATGTCAATTATGAGATCATTGACCACATACGCGGCTCGGGCACGATGAAGGTGGATATCGCCTACCCGGATGACCGCGTCTGCATAGAATACGACGGAAATTACCACTACACCCACGGCCGCTGGATGTATGACCTCGATAAGCGCAACCGGCTGAGGGATCTTGGATTCACGCCTTTTGTCGCCACCCGCGAGCATTTGGCATCCAAACAGAAGCTGAACGAACTGTTCGGCATGGTCGCCCGAGCGATAGCCAGTCACCGTTACGGCTTGGACTAGTTCCGTAGGTGGTTTTTCGCTTCCGTAGGTGGTTGGGTCTGAATACCCAGCATGAAAACGGCCAGAATAAAGCCTTTCTCCAACCCCGATACTCTGACCAACCACCTACGGAACACCCAAACCGCCTACGGAACCGCATGAGTAGTCCCCGCAATGGATTTTTCGCCATTGATTCGGGGAATCCATGAAAAGCCACAGCGGGCGCACCCTGCGTAAAAGGTCATGCCCGCCGATTCATGGGAGCCATATGCGCAAGGGCCGTGCGGAAGCCACATATGTGGCTTCCGCACGGCCCTTGCATTCGTTGAACACTACCGTTCAGCCTGTCCAATTCACCAAGAACGGGACAGGAACGAAGCAGAAGGAGCCTTACTCCAGTTCCACGGCGCCCGTGTACAGCTGGTAGTACTCGCCCTTCTGCGCGATGAGCTCGTCGTGCGAGCCGCGCTCGATGATGCGGCCATGGTCGAGCACCATGATCACGTCGGAGTTGCGCACGGTGGACAGGCGGTGCGCGATCACGAACACGGTGCGTCCCTTCATGAGGTTGTCCATGCCGGCCTGCACCACTTCCTCGGTGCGGGTGTCGATGGATGAGGTGGCCTCATCAAGGATCATGGCCGGCGGGTCTGCCACTGCGGCGCGTGCGATGGAGATCAGCTGGCGCTGGCCTTGGGACAGACCGGAGCCGTCGCCTTCGAGCACGGTCTGGTAGCCGTTGGGCAGCATGCGGATGAAGCTGTCCGCGTTGGTGAGCTTAGCGGCGGCGATGCACTCCTCGTCGGTGGCGTCGAGCTTGCCATAGCGGATGTTGTCCATCACGGTGCCGGTGAACAGGTTCACGTCCTGCAGCACGATGCCGAGCGACTTGCGCAGGTCGGGCTTGCGGATGCCCTTGACGGAGATGCCGTCATACAGGATCATGCCTTCCTGGATGTCGTAGAAGCGGTTGATCAGGTTGGTCACCGTGGTCTTGCCGGCACCGGTGGCGCCGACGAGCGCGACCTTCTGGCCGGGCTTGGCGAACCAGGTGATGTCGTGCAGCACGGGCTTGTCCGGGTTGTAGCCGAAGGTCACGTCGGTGAAACGCACGTCGCCCTGCAGCAGGGTCAGGCGCCCGTCCGGCGAGGTGATCGCGTTCTCGCGCGCCTTCCTTGCCACTTCCGCGGCCTTCGGGCTCAGCGACTGCGCGGCCTTCAGGGAACGGGTGCCGTCGTCGCCTTCCTCACGCTTCCAGGCCCAATGGCCGGTTTCGTGGTCCACTTCGGTCATGGTGCGGCCGTCTTCGCCGAGCTCGACGTTGACGAGTGTGACGGAGCCGCCGTCGTCCTCGGGCTTCTCATCCATCAGCTGGAAGATGCGGGATGCGCCGGCGAGCGCCATCATCACCATGTTGAACTGCATGGAGACCTGGCCGAGCGGGTTGACGAAGGAGCGCGACAGGGTGAGCAGGGAGATGAGGGCGCCGAGGGTGAGCTTGCCCGCGCCGGCGAGACCGAAGTTGCCCATGCCGGAGAGCGCCATGAATCCGCCGACGATGGAGAGCAGAATGTAGAGGATGTAGCCCATGTTGCCTACGACGGGCATGGTCACGTTGCCCCAGGTGTTCGCTTCGGCGGAGGCCTTGTACAGTTCCTCGTTCTTCTCGTCGAAGGTCTTCTGGGTGGCGTCCTCATGGTTGAAGA